>Ga0105046_10004183_pt1 | contig 22974 bp, 14 predicted proteins | sample MAT03_FD_78385 | JGI IMG/M metagenome (GOLD analysis project Ga0105046, IMG submission 78385) | Freshwater microbial communities from Lake Fryxell liftoff mats and glacier meltwater in Antarctica - MAT-03 (megahit assembly) | ecosystem: Environmental > Aquatic > Freshwater > Ice > Liftoff...
CAGAAGCGGGCGAGAGCGGCCCATTTGCCTTCGTCCCAGCGCCCCAGCATCGCCCATTTCAGGCGCTTTTCCTTACCGAACAGGTCCAGTAATGGGGATAGGTTGACCGTCGGCAGAGGGGGATCGATGTCCAGCATGGGTCAGGACTCCTGGACGCTGGCCGGCACAACCACCGTATCGATAGGGCCGGATGGACGGACGACGGCGTGGGGTCACTTGTCCTTGTAGAGATCGAAGACGAAGCAGATGCCGCCCTTGAACTGCACCGCGTAATGCCCGTACTTGAGAAGACGAACGTCGCTGGCCTTCAGATGCTTGTAGTCGTTGATGATGTCGAGTTCGAAGATCGCCCGGTCGCCCTGGTCGCGACGCTTGAAGTGGATGCCACCATCATCGTTCTCGATGCGCTGCTTCAGCTTGTTGGCGTCGATCGCCGCCTCGCCCTTGCGGGCGACCATGAAGAAGTCGCCTTTCGCGCCGCTGTCGCCGATGTCGAAGAGCACGACGGCCTCGACCGGGAGGTCGCTGGTGATCTCGAGCGCAAGGATCTGGCTGTCGGGACCGGCCTTGCGGTCGTGCAGGGTCCGGGCGAGCTTGATCTTGAAGGGCTGCGCGCCGGTCAGGTGGAGGGTCACCGGGATCCGGGGGATGCTGAGCTCTTCCTGGTCGCTCTTGCCGAGGGCGCCAATGGCCATGACCGCTGGCAGCGACGGCGGGGTGAAGGCATCACCCAGGATCTGCTGCCAAGTGTGGTGGGCGAACTGGACGATCTTGGTCATGTGGTGCTCGAGGGGCTGGGTGGTCTGGCGGATGGCCGCCATGATGGTTCTACGGGGGGCGAGGTGCAGGCTGACAAGCTGGATGGCCAGGAGCCGTTCGGCGGCCGGCAAGGGCGCAACGAGAGGCCCGATGCGAAGTGCATCGGGCAATGGCGAGGTGCCGAGAAAGACGTCCAGGGCGTCAGCTGCATCGTGGTCCAGCATGACGCCTTCCGCATCTTCCGTCCAGGCCTGGATGGAGCGCCGCGCAGCGTCGGTGAGGAGATCGCCGACGCAGCCTGACAGCAAGGCGGCATCCTGGATGATGACCAGGAGCTCTGCCAGCCGAGTGCCGCTGGCGGTCTCCAGATCGCGCAACTGGGTGGTGACGCCAGGAGCCAGGGCGTCCAGGCTGGTGCCCAGACGCGCGACCTGGGCGGCGATGGCATCACGGCAGGGCGGACCGGCGCCGAGGACCTCGGCCCGGGCAGCGTAGCCGGCCCAGGTCCAGAGCTGGTCTGCCGTGGCTGGCGGTTGCGCCAGGGTAGCCATCCAGGTCCCGTTCATGCGCGAGCCTCTACGCCGGCGTCCAGACGCCGGATGACGGCCCAGGCCTGGGCCAAGGCGGGAACCAAGTCCGGCAGGGCCCGGCGGTAAGAGCTGACCAGCTGCTGGGCGTTGGCGGCGCTGCCACCAGTCATGGCCTTGAGGTCCTCGGGTTCGAGCGGGCAGACCTCGAGCTGGAACAGGGTCTTGGCAAGGATGGAGCGGGCCGCAGTGGCGTCCCGGATGATGGGAGAGTCGAGCCTGGCCTCGGCGGCGGTTCGGCGTTTCTCGAGCACTGCGACCTTGGCCTGCAGCCGTGCCCGCAGTTCGTCTTCCCAGGTGTCGGCCGGCAGGCGTTGGAGGAACGCGGGCAGTTCGGTATGCACCCGGCGGGCAACGGGCTGCGTCCAATCCAGACGCTGATGCAGTTCGACCCCGGCCACGCGGTACTCGCGGGTCACCTCGCGAGCCGGAGTGGCCAGCTTCCATGGTGGCTGAAGCATCTCGCTGAGCGTGATCTGCGTGCGCTCACGGTGTTGATCGGCGTCGGGATCGCGGACCTCCTGGGCGGGGACTGCCCATTCAGTCACCTCCGCGTCTCCCAGTTTGATCAGGCCGAGCGGATGACGTCCGCGGGCGAGCCAGTCGAGGACGCGGTGTTGCACCACAGATCCGCTCAGGAATCCAACCACCGAGCGGGAGCGGTCCCAGCGTTCCAACAGGGTACCGGCGGTCGCACGATCATGGTACCAGCACAGCAGTTCCTGGGTGATGTCGTCGATAGAGGCGAGTGTGAAGGTGGGGAATCCGATGCGGATCCGCACGCGGATCGCGTCATCCAGTGCCGGGGCCAGCCTGTTCCAGTCAGCTTCCCAGCCCTCGGCGCGCACGCGGATCCGCTCAGCTGCTTCAAGCAGGTCGTACACCATGGGGCACAGCATAGCTGTCACCTCCGGGTTGCCACATCACCCCGGTGGCCGATCCGGATCACGGCAGGTCGATGGGCAGCATCAGATCGCCGACGGCCGCGACTTGCCTGGCCCGGGCGGCGCGGAGGCAGGCGATCGAATCGACGGTGGGAACAGGGCCGACGCCGTCCAGGCGGCGCCAGAGCTTGGCGGCGCCGTCAGGATCTAGCGCGGCCCACGGCAGCCTAGCTGCGGCCAACCGGGAGAGCATGAGCGGAATCGTGGGGCCGGCGAGATGCATCAGCACGACCAGACCACGGCTGGCAGCGGTGGCCAGTTCCTCGGCCCAGCACTCCAGCACCCGGCCTTCGGCCCCGTAGACCAGCAGCACGGCGGTTTCGCGGGGCGATTCCCGGGGGAACAGCCGGCCTGGCGACTTGGCGTCGCCGGTGAGGCGGGTCCGCGCATCGACCAGGGCCAATGGCAGATCCAGGCCGGCTGCCATCCGGTCGGCGACAGCGCGCGCCAGCAGCGCCTCCGGCCCCTCGAGCAGAAGGATCATCCCGGCGGAGGCCGGATCCGGATCGCGTTGCCGGGCCAGCCGTCCGACCAGGCCGTCGATGTCCTGCTGCCGGCGCAGGCCGAGTGCCGGCGGATCCGGCAGGGGTTCATCCACCCAGGTGATCTGGGGATGGGCATCCGACAGACGCGCCAATGAGCAGCGCCTGGTGGTGGCGACCAAGCTGTCGATGGCGATCCGCCGGCAGGGTGCCGGCGCCTGATCATGATCAGCCGGCGCGGGGATGGCGGTCATGGCGGCCAGCTGCACGATGTTGCGCCAATAGCCGCCGCTGAGGCGGTAATTGCGGCTTAAGGCGGCCAGGCGGCGATCGACCGCGGGATCCACGCCCTGGCCAATGACGGCGACCTCCTGTCGGGCCAGTTCGCGCTGCAGGATCTGCGCCCGTTGGGCGGAGGCCGGGATATCGAGCCGCAGCTTGACCTGCAGGCGCCGGTCCATGGCCGGGTCCAGCTTGAGCGGAGCATTGGTGGCCAGCACCACACAGGCCGGGAACAGGTCGCAGGAGGCGAGCAGCAGGCGACTGGCGGCGGAGCCATCACTGAGGAGGTCGTCGGCTTCGTCGATGAACAAGATGGCGCGTTCGTGGGCGGCCCGGCGCAGCAGGGATCCAACCAGCCCGACGTTGCCATCCAGCTCCCGCTTGGTCTCGGCCGCGAGCAGCAGCAAGGGGACCTTGGCTTCCCCGGCGAAGGCCTGGGCGAGCATGGTCTTGCCCGTTCCGCTTGGTCCGTGCAGGAGGATCCAGAGCGGCTTGTCCAGACGGTTGGCCAGCCGCCGCGGCAGGTCCAGCGCGGCCACCTCATCGGCCACGGCGGGGTCCAGCACCACATCACCAAGATGCAGGTTTGGCTGCAGCACGCTGACACCATCCCGGTCGAAGGATTCGGTCAGTCGGCGGCCTAGGCACTCATCGAGCAGGGAACGCGACGGAACCAGATCGCGGCCCCAGATCGACATCTCCGAGTCCGGGTGAACCGGTGTTTCGATCACGCCCAAGGCGTGCAAGGGGCAGGTGCCAGCAAACCTGCCGACCTGCAGCAGCCGTTCGATGGGGTCGGCCACCAGCACGGCCAGGACCTCGCGGACTTCCAGCCAAGGACCGGGTCGGACGCCCGAGCGGCGCAGCACGCCGGTCAGGACTCCGTTGATGGCATGCGCCAGCAGCAGGGTGGCCACCTGCCCCTCAAGTCGTGGGAGCCGGTCCTCTAGCCGTAGGAAGGCGCGTGCCGGATGGTCGGCGGCCGACAGCGCCGTGCGCTCACGACGCCAGGCGCGGCAGCGTGTGGCAATGTCGTGCCAGACTTCTGGGGCCAGGTCGGCGACGACAGCCAGGCGCGCGACGCTGGTCTGCGTCGGTGACCCCCCATTGTCCAAGGTGGTGGTGATGCGGCCGCCCTGGGCCAGCACCTGGAGCTGGTTGTCGTCCAGGGTGATGGCGATGCCGATCCGCTCCTCCTCATCGCCATCCGTCAGACGCCGCTCGGCATAGACGGCGGCGATGGTCGCCTGCGCCTCACGGATAAGATCGGGCAGCCAGACCAGGGGCTGGGGATAGGCCTCCGCCTGGCGCGGAGCATCGACCACGGTGGTGAGATCAGCAGAGGTGCTCATGAGCGGTCTCCTTCCGGCGTAGCGCCGTCGTCTGTGGTGTCGGCAAGGCCCGGTCCGGGGCGAGCGGACATTTCGGCCTGGGGAGGTGCCAGGACCCGGTCGGCCAAACCCAGGGCGACCGCCTCGTCGGCTGTCAGCCACCGGTCGGTGGGGCGCAGCAGTTGCGCCTCGATGCTGGCCAGGTCCTGCACGCCAGTACAGCGGGCGTAATGCTCGAGGATGCGGGCATACATCTGGTCTTCGTGGACCCGCGACGCCAGCAGATCGGCGTGGGTTCCGGCCACCGTCGTGCTGAAACGATGCGACAATACCGAGGTCCGGGATAACAGGGTCCGCCGCCCCCTCGCCCCGGCCATCAGGATCAGCAGCGCCATGCTGGCGATCTGACCCATGCCTGTGGTATGGATGGGGATGCGGCTCCAGGCCATGATGTCGAGCAGGGCGAAGCCTTGGTCGACGCTGCCGCCGGGCGAATTGATATAGAGGCGCAGATGCGGGCGGTCGCGGCGCAGGTTGTGCTCCAGGATACTGTGGATGAGCGGTTGGACGCTGCTGCCGCTGATCGGGCCAAACAGCATCATGACGCCTTCGTCTTCCAGGGTTGTGCTCATGTTGCCTCCGCCTTGTCTACGCCGGCGAGGCGTGGCCTGACGCTGCCGGCCCGATGATCCGTGGCCTGTCAGGCCGCTCCGCCCTGGCGTAGTTCCGGTTGATGGGCACGGTGTCCATACATTCGCATCCTGCATCAGCGAGGGAGGCTTCATGCCAGCGTCACGATCACACCAGGCCCTGAATCATGGTGGCTCGACTATCGCCTTTCCACGGCTGCGCGTCTTGCTGCACCACGACCCGGGGCTGAAGCAGTTGATTGCACATGCGCTGGAATGCGACCTTGCCGCCCAAGGCGTGAACGCGACGGCCGCGGTGGGCGGCATCCTGCGCCAGGTCGCGGCGGTCGGCTGGATCCGCCTGCAGGGTGGTGCGTCGCCCGCAGCTGCGCCGCCGGCCCTGCAGGCCATCTGGAACACGGCGACAGCAGATCGGGACGACGGGCCCTGGCCGGACTGCCTGCTGCACGACGCGGCCGGGTGCCGATGGATCCACGTGGAGATAGAGGTGCGACGGGCCAAGGGCGCCATGGTCCGCCTGCCAGGAGATCCCCCGTCAGCGCTAAGCCGGGCGCGACTGCTCGCCGCCCTCGCCCGTCGCGGCAGCAAGCCCCGCCAGGAACCCGTGGTGCTGTTGGGCGGCTGGGTCCGGCCGCGCCCTCTCGAACTCCTGGTGCATGGCGGCCGGCATGGGCCGTATGACCTGCCGGACAATCTCTCCGACATCGCTGCATCCGTGGCTGGCGCGATGCTCCGGAGGGCCTGATGCCGCCCGTCCATCCAATCTGGCGGTCCGGGACACCGGGGCGCAGCATCCCTGCCAGGGAAAGCGCAGGTGAGTCCGAGGACAGGGATCCCCCTGCGCTTCCCATGCTGCTGACGTGCGCCGAGCGCAGAGCCCTCATCGCCGGCCTGCGCGAGGGATTCCGGCTGCCTTGGCGCGGGGTTCACGGGATCCCGCATTGGATTCGCGTGCGCCGCGTGGGCCTGCATTTGAGTGTGCACACCGGTGCCGACCCGCTGGTGGTGGAATTGTTCGCGCTGCTCCACGACGCGTGCCGGCATACGGAGGGACCGGATCCAGGACACGGAGCCCGCGCCGCAGCGTTGCTCACTGCGCTGACGGATCAGGGCCACCTGCATCTGACGCCTCGCCAGCGGCAGCAGCTGGTTGAGGCGCTTCGCGACCATGTGTCAGGCGGATGCCAGGGACGAGATGCGACGGTATCAACCTGCTTCGACGCAGATCGACTCGACCTGTGGCGTGTCGGCATCCAGCCGGATCCTGACCGGATGGCCACCGAGCGTGCTCGTGAACTGGCCCAGCACGCAGGGCCGAAGCTGGCGTCCTCGGGGCGGCTATCGGGGGGACATCGCCAAGCGACCAGGGATGATGGTTGTGCCGGGCGGATCCTTTGGGAGATCCGCGATGTCCCGTCCATCACGGCGGCCGCCGGAGGGGACGCTTGGAGCATCGACAGCGAGAACTTGCGCACGGTCATAGGCCTTTTCGACTTGGCCTCGGCACAGGGAGGGCAGTGCGCCGATCTCGCCCGTGCCCTCCACCGTGCCTGGAGCATCATCGAACGTAGTTGCCTGAGTCGGTATCCAAACCACCAGCCTGAGATCCAGGTGTACGCGGGCGCCATGCGGACCGTCCCTGGACGGCCCGCCTGGTGGATGCAGTCCACGGGGTTCCGTCGGCACCTGCTTCGGCTGCGCAGGCGAACACAGGAGCCCGCCCTGTGGGACGCCATCGATGACGCGCTCGGTCAGGCGGTGCTGGTCCCTGGCCTGCCGCCAGGTGATCAGCGTCCTATCCTGGCGTAGCGGTAGAAGCGCCGTAATCTGCGCACGGGCGGCGGCGACGACAGCGGGTGATCTCTCGCTGATCCAACCGGGCGGTTACGTTGAACCTTGTCCGCCAGCGGCACCCAGCGCGCACGTCCACCTCCTTCGCAGGTACGCATGCCCTATCCCATCGAAGAGAAGTTCGTCATCGCGATCGCCTCAAGTGCCCTGTTCTCTCTGGGCGAGGCCGATCAGATTCACAAGATCCTTGGCGAGGAGGCCTATCGCCAGTATCAAGAAGAGCATATCAACGAGGTGCTAGGCAAAGGCGTGGCCTTTTCCTTCGTCCGGCGTTTGTTGAAACTCAACGACCGCCTCCCTGACCAGCGTCCCATCGAGGTCATCCTGCTGTCACGGAACTCGCCGGAGACTGGCCTGCGGGTGTTCAATTCGATCAAGGCGCATGGCCTGGACATCACCCGGGCGGCGTTCTTCAGCGGTGGTTCGCCCTACCCGTATATTCCGGCGTATGGGGCGACGATTTTCCTGAGCACCAATGCCAACGATGTGCGGGGGGCGATCGAGGCAGGGTATCCAGCCGGCTTGGTCCTGGACTCAGCTGTCCCGGATGATGATAGCGAGGACCTGCGTCTGGCCTTCGACTTCGACGGTGTGGTGGCGGACGATGCCGCCGAACAGGTCTTCAAGGCCTCGAACCTAGCCGGATTTCACGCCTCCGAAGTCGCCCAGCGTTGGCAGCCGATGGGGCCAGGACCGCTCAAGACCATGCTGGAGAAGCTGTCGCGCATCCAGAACCTGGAACGGATCAAAGCCCAGAGCGATCCCAAATACCGCAAGGCCTTGCGGACCGCCATCGTGACGGCGCGGAACGCACCGTCGCACGAACGGGTCATCACCACGCTCAAGAGTTGGGGTATCACCGTCGACGAGGCCTTCTTCATGGGCGGGATCGAGAAGAAGCGCGTCCTGGAGATCATGAAGCCGCACTTGTTCTTCGACGATCAGTTGACTCATCTCACCTCGGATCGGGTGCCCATGGTGCACATCCCCTTCGGGGTGGCCAACCGGACATCGTGAACGTCACATCACCCACTGGTTTCGCTGGCTGGACGGCCGCTTGGTCGGCCCCTGGAGGGTCAGGACGGTAGCGGCGAAAGAGCGGTTGCCGCCCGGTCACAGGCTGATCACCTAGAGGTAGCAGGGGGCCTGACCGGCGACGCAAAGACCGCCTCCCAGGCCGCTGGGCTCGCCAGACAGAGATCCACCGCTCCGCTCGAACGGGTGATCGCGGTGTAGACCAGGTTCAGTTCTGCTAATTCTCCTGGATCGCCCGGCAGATCGATGGCGACGTGCCGCCATTCCGATCCTTGGCTCTTGTGGACGGTCAAACCGAAGGCTGGCTGGTGCCGTGGCAGCTGAATAAGCGGGATAGGCACGGTGCGGCCGGGGAAGACCGCGACCTCGGCCGCATGCCCTGGGCCCTGACCGAGTGCGATACCGACATCGCCATTCGACAGGTTAAGGGCGCGGTTGTTGACCGTCACCAGCAGCGGGCAGCCATGTGGCAGGGCCAGTTGGCTGCGGTGGGGACCGCCAGCCCACAGCAGGTCGCAGCCGATGCGGTTGGCACGCTCGACCTGGGCATTGGTCAGGCAGAGCAGCTGAAAGGCCCCCAGTCGCTGCCTGACGTCCTGCTCTATGGGAAGGTTCGTCAGCGACCATGCAGCCAAACCCTCACGCCACGCCGACCAGCGCTCCCGGCAGAGATCATGGAAGCTGGTCCGGCGCTCGTGCCTGCGGATGCGGCCCTCGCCCTGCCAGCGCGTGCAGCAGGCGAGGAAGGCGGCGAGGGTGCCGCCGTGGCCGGGCCGGACCAATGCTGCCAGTTCAAGGACCCACGGGGCCTCCTTGGCCCGATGGCTGTAGCGCAGCCCAATCACCAGTCCGGGCAGTGGATCGGCGGCGGCGCAGACCTGGAGTCCGTCGACATGGATCGGCTGGGCTGGTGCTCCGAGACGGGCGCTCCAGTGCTGAACCACGTCGTCGGGCAGGCGGCCACTAGCGCCGCGTTCGACGAGTTCGGCCAAAACGCCACCGGTCTCAACGCTTTCGAGCTGGTCGCTATCGCCCAGGATCCAGAGCGACGCCTCCACCGGCAAGGCGCGGATGAGATGGGCCATCAGTTCCAGGTCCACCATGCTGGCCTCGTCGACGACGATGATCCTTGCCTTCAGCGGCAGATCACGGCCACGACGGAAGGGACCGCCACGCTCGGGTGGTGCTGGCATCCATTCTAGTGCCTGATGCAGGGTCGACGGACGGAGGGTACGCAGGAACAGGCGTTCCGCCTCGCCCAGCGGCAGCTGTCCGGCCGCCCGGCTCAACGCCTCGGCAAGACGGCAGGCGGCCTTCCCGGTGGGGGCAGTGATCAGCACCTCAGTCGGGGCCAAGCCGGAGTCCAGACGGCGACGCACTGCCAGCAGGGCGGCGGCCGACGTGGTCTTGCCGGTACCCGGCCCGCCGGTGATGACCCCGATCCGCGCATCGGCCAAGGCGGCCACCGCGAGGCGCTGGTGAGCGTTGTCGAACACCACCCGGCCATCGACCAGGTCGCGCTGGGCGGGCAGGATGGCGTCTATAGCGCTGCGGATAGCGGCATCGCTGCCGACCGCCAGTCGCGGTGCGCGATGGCGTGCCTCGACTGCTTGCCGCACCTCGCGCCAGCAGCTGGCATAACGGGGCAATAGCACCAGGTCACCGTCGCAGGCGAAGGCGAAGTCAGGCAGCGCAGTCGTCGTCATCAGCCCGAGGTCGCCACGGGTCAACTGGCCGACTCCGCGGCTGGACGCCTCCAGCAAACGGGCCAGGGCGGTGACGACGTCGGGAGCCGACTCAGCGTCGAGGATCATCTTGGCGAGGGGTCGGAAGTCGGCGCCGGGATCGGCCAGAGTGCTCATTGGTTTACCTCTGCCGGTGCGAGGAGGGCATCGAGTCGCTCAAGAGTCGCCAGGGCCGGCCGCCGGAACCATACCCCCTGGTCGGGGAAACCGCGCACGAAGAGGTAGGCGCAGCCACCGAAATGGTGCTCGTACGTGTAGTCGGGCAGGTGCGCCCGCAGATGGCGATGGAGGGCGAGGGCATAGATCCAGGCTTGCAGCAGGTAGTCCTCCTGGCGCATTGCCGCGTCCAGCGCCGGTGGCTCATAAGAGGAAAGCCGATTGGTTTTGTAGTCGGCGAGGTACCAGCGCTCACCCACCGTGAAGACGAGGTCGATGTAGCCCTGCAGGAAGCCCTGCAGCTCTTTGATCGTCCAGCGGGTGAGCCGTTCGGCCCAGGTCCGGGCCTCGGCCTCGCCGCTGATTGCCGGGTCGGGAAGCAGGGCCTGGGCGAGAGATCCGGCCGTGATGCTGGCCACCGGCAGCAGGAAGTGCATCTCGGCAATGACCGTCCCCGTGAGGCCGGCGAGGCTCACTTGCGGCCCCTCTGAGCCAAGTTGAAGGCAGCAGTCCAGTATAGCTTGCAGTGCATTGGCGAAGCGTTCATCACGCGCATCCATCGCCGCGGCAAGCCGGCTGCGGTTGCCCAGAACTTCCTCGAGCGCAGCATGGACCTGGTTGCCGAGGGTGGTACCGCCGCCGAGTCCACTCAGCAGGCCTTCGACGCCGCGGGCGCCTTCTTGTCCCGCACCATGATCGCGGGCCCAGAGGTCGTCATCCGGCAGTGAAGCCGACGACAATGCCGTGTAGCTGGCGCAGCGACGGATCGGCCAGCAGGTACGGGTAGGCGTCGGCGGCGGAGTCAGGTCGAGCTTAGCCACGTCGTCCGTATCATTCCGCTGAACCGCAGTCAGCTGCTCGATCCATGGCGCGAGAGCATCACGCCAGGCATCTAATGGCTGCGCTGCCACCCCAAGCACGGTGGCGATGGCCGAGCGTTCTGCGCCGTTGTCGTGCTTGCCGGATCCGGCGATGGCGGCCATCCCCAAGATCAGGCGGTGCCGGGCGCGGGTCAGGGCGACATAGGCCAGCCGCTCCTGCTCCTCGTCCTCCTGGGTAACGGCACGCTGCAGATGCGCGGAGAAATCCTTCGAGCCCACATCGAGAACGGTCCCCTGCGTGGTCCGCAGCACGGCCAGCGGTGCCTGGCTGCGGTACTGCCGGCTCTTCACCTGCCACAGGAAGGGGCACGCAACCACTGGGTACTCCAGACCCTTGGCGGCATGCAGGGTCACCAACTGCACCGCCGGGAGGTCGGTCTCCAGTTTCACCAGATCGCCATCGCCGGCCTCGTCATCGCCACCTTGGCCGACGAGCGCACGGGATAGCCAACGGACGAGGTCGGCCGGACGGTGGCGCCCAGAAGTCCAGACGACCTGCAGCAGGCTGCCGACCTGGCGCCAGTTGGTCATCCGGCGTTCGCCATCGCGATACTGCAGGTGGGTGGCGACACGGTCCGGATCAGCCATCCGGCGCAGCAGCAATGGCAGCGGCCCCTGGATCCGCAGATCCTCGAGATCACGTTGCACACCATGGATCCAGCGTGCCTGGCCGGTGGGATCGTCGCGCAGGGCCAGCAGCCCAGGAGCATCGAGGCCGCCCAGCGGGGTGGCGGCGCAGGCGAGTACGGCGGCCAGCGGATCGTTGCGCTGTTCCAGCGCCTGCATCGCTGCCAACCAGGCCAGGACATCGCGCGCCTCATCGCTGTGCCAGATGCGACCCAGGCTTTTGCCCGCCATCTGGCAAGGGATGCCAAGGGTCTGGAGTTCCTGGCGCACCAGGCGCAGGTCAGGATGCTGGTGGGCCAGCACGGCGAGATCGCTGGCAGTCACCCGGCGGCGCTCGCCGCTCTCACGATCGATGATGTCGACCTGGCTAGCGAGGATGCGTTGGAACTCGGCGGCGGTCTGCCGGGCGAGGTCGCGTTTGGCCGACGCCCGCTCGCGCTCGGCCGACCACAGGATGCGCAGCGGCAGCGCACTGCCGCTGTCGAAGAGGCGCGACCCGGGGGCCTTGGCCGTGACCTGTTCATAACGGATTGGCTGCGAGCCGCTGCCGTCGCTGAAATCAGGATGGGCAGTATAGAATCGGTTGATCGCCTCGACCAGCGGCCAGTCGGAGCGGTAGTTGACCGTCATCGGCAGCGTCGGTCGCACCCCGCCGGCCAGCTGGCGGTAGCTGCCGAGGTCAGCGCCGCGGAAGCGGTAGATGCTCTGCTTGGGATCGCCGATGACGATGAAGGAGCGGATGCCCGGCGCCGGCTCAAGGCCGTGGGCGGGGTTGCGGCGGAGGAAGAGGCGGCGAAAGACATCGATCTGCACCCCGTCGGTGTCTTGGCACTCATCGATGATGGCGGCGGCGAAGCGCTGGCGCACCGCCTGCGCCAGTGGCGTGCTGCCGCCTTCGTCCACCGCTTGGTGGACCGTGAGCAGGATGTCATCGAAGGTGCGCATGCCGGCCCGGCGCAGGCGTACCGGCACCTGCGTGTGTACCTGCACCGCGCAGGGGTGGAGGCGGGCTGCCTCAAGCGCTTGGTCCAGTGCCGCCGCCTCATGGACTGCGGCTTCGAACTCTGAGACCAATCCGCCCAGGGCAGTCACCTGCGCTGGGCTGAGCTTGAGCCTGCGGGCCTGCAGTTGCTTGAGGAGGGCTTCGCTGGTGCGGGAGCTCAGCCGTAACGCCACGACCTGTGCAGCAAGCGAGTCAATGAGTTCCTCCTGACGCGCTCGCACCGCTGGTTCTTGGACCGGGTCGAGCAGGCGACCCAGCGGATTGCTGGCCACCACCGACGCCACGCGGGCCGCGTCATGCACCGACGGGGCATCCTGCGCGGCGTGCCGCAGGAGATGGTCCTGCATCACCCCGGTGATCACCGCCTGAGCATCCGGCAGCAGTTCGGCATCGGGATCGGCTGCCAGCTCCAGGATGTTCCGGCTGATCAGCGCCCGACAGAAGCCGTGGATGGTGACGATGGGCGCGAGGTCGAAGCACGATACCGCAGCTTCCAGTTCCTGGACCAGATCGCGGACGCCGAGGCGGCCCTGCATCGAGGCGACGATGGCCGCTTCGGGACCAGTGGCGGCGCCATCCGTCGACGCCTCTGCTGCTGCCAGCGCCCGGCGCAAAGCGGCGAGCAGCCGACCCTGGAGTTCGCCGGTGGCCGCGGTGGTGAAGGTGGTCACCAGGATCTGGTCCACCCGCAGTCCCTCTTCGATAAGTAGACGCAGCCACAGGAGGGTGATCGAGTAGGTCTTGCCGGTACCGGCGCTGGCTTCGACGGCATATGCACCGAGGAGCGGCTGGGCGAGTGGATCGAACGTGGTGCTGCTCATGGTGCCACCTCTTGTCCGCCGATGCCGGCGCTGATGAAGCACGAGAGGCGCAACGCCCAAGGCTCCCCGGCCTCGGGCAGCCAGGGCACGTTGATGCCGGGTCGCCAGCGGAACGGATCCGCGAGGCCCCGGAAGCACAACCGGGTGGCTGGCTGCCCGCTGGCGGCAGGCGGCACGTCGTCGCCCTGGCGGTCGGCCACGCACCATTTGGCATATCCGAGCATCAGTGCCGCCTCAGCCGTGGCTCCTTTCTGCTGCGCCACCTGCATCGCCTCATGGGCATCCGGCCACCACGGCAACGGCAGCCGCCGGGCGAGGTCATGAAGGTCGACGAGGCCCGCGAGCTGCTTCTGCGCCACCGCCAACGTCGGCACTTGGAGGTCCAGCCTCTTGCCATCGCGGAAGAGCGCGATCGCCCGATCCCCGGCCCGCTCGGGGGCCAGCAGGGCAAGCGCCAGACGCACCGCCAGTTCATGCTTGGCCTGTTTGCTGGAGGCGGTGTGGAAGCGCAGCGTCTTCAACCCATTCTGGTACCAGCTGGATGGCAGCCGGCCGCGGATCTGCCGCACGACGCCAGCGGCGTCGGGGACGGCGATGGCCACCTCTGGCTGGAACGGTGCCCACGGACCATCTGCGACCTGGCCCACCTGTTTATCGAGCATCTTCCACACGGCGTCGCCATAGCCCCCCCGCGGCAGATCGCCCGCCGCCAACCACCGCACGTGCAGGGCGTCGTCGTCGCCGCCCGCCAACCGGCAACGCAGCAACTGATCGCGCAGCGACCAGGCGGCCAGGGTGCCCGGATTGATGAGATCGCCCTCTGGCATCTCTTCGACCTCCTCAGGCAGGCGCAGGCCCACCCGGCGGGCGAAAAGCCGGCAGGGCTCGGTAAGCAGGATAGCGAGATCCTGCACCGACACGGGATCAGCGCCGGTCTCCGGCTCCAGTGCCGCCGACCACAATCCGGGATAGAGCTGCTGGTGCGCGCCGTTCAGTCGCTTGGCGGCGTGGAAGTCGCTCAGCAGGAAGGAGCGGGCAGAGGGGGGCGCCGTGGCCTGGAACGCCTGCGGACTGCCGCCATTCAGCCCATGCCGGAAACAAACCACGTCGTGAGCCTGGGTCGCCCCCGGCGGCGGCAGTGCCACGCGATCAATCGCCGCCAGCAGGTCGGCCAGGGGCGTCGATGGCGGACGCGGCTTGTCGTCCATGTCGGACCCGCCCTGATAGGTCAGCACCAGGCGTTCGCGCACGCTGAGCAGGACGAGGAGCAGAGCATGGCGGTCGGCGGCCCGGAGATCGGGATCGCCGAGTTGGCGGCCGCCGGCCGCCAGCGGATGCCAGGTCGGCCGTTCGTCGCGGCGCGGGAAGGCACCGCTGCCGAGCCCGGCAATCACGACCATGCGCGCCGGAACCCCGGCGTACTGCCGCAGATCGGCCACCGTAATGCCCCCACCGCCGGCTCCGCTGCCCAGCACCAGGGATTCCATCTCGGCCGACAGCAGGCGGATGGCAGCATCGGCACGGATGGACAACGTCGCCGGAGCCGCCTGCACCAGCGCCGGCAGGAATTGGTTGAGCAGCATCGCCCGGTGCTCGGTCGCCTTGCGGTCGCCCGGGTCAAGGAACTGTTCGCAGAGCATGACCAGTTCGTCGCGCCATTCGAGCAGCGGCCGCGGTTGCTCATCCGCCCATACCGCCCGGGCGCTGCTCAGGTGGTCGGCAAAACGAGCCAAGCCGGCCAGGGTGGCGACGCCCAGACCGCTGGCCCGATCAAGCGGCGCGACCCCGGCGACGATCCCGTCGCGGCGTTCGGCCTCGACCACTGCTCCGAGGCCGAGACGGCGCAGGGCGAAGAGCAGATTCCAGCGCGTCTCGCCCTCGCCCTGCGCCTCCTGACGCTGCGCTGCATCAAGACCCCAGCGGAAATGGGCATCGGCCAGCCAGGAGACGAGATCCTCGCCATCGCTGGCGGCTTGGTCGAAGCCGAAGCGCTGGGCGATGAGCGGATCCTCAATCAGCCCTTGGATCTCGGCCAGCTCAAGCCGACCGCGCAGCGCGGCGAGCAGGCGACCGAGCGATTCCGCCACCGGTGACACCGCCGCCCCGCCGCCCCCGAGGAGGCGGAACGGCAGGCGCATGCCTTCAACGCCACCCGGTTGCAGCGCGGCGCCGACCAGCGGCGCGAGAGCGGCCGGATCGGCCAGCAGGAGCACGATGTCCTCCGGCAGCAGGCTGTCGTCCGCAGCCATCGCCTGGAGGATGCGGTCGCGGCAGACCTCAAGTTCGCGCAGCGGACTGCGACAGTCGTGTACGGTCAGTGAGGTGTCGTCATTCGCCAGCGGGGTGCACTCGTCCGGATCGCAGGCCGTGCGGCAACTGGCCTGCAGGCGGCCGAGCAACGTGTCGGGCGACTGGTCGGCATCGACCCGCTGTTCGCCGGCGCCCTCAGAAAGCAGGGAATCGATCGCCTGGTTATGCAGATCCTGGGCGCAGCGGCCGAGGTGGCCAAGCAAAGGACCGGCATCCTCGCCATCCTGCCACTGCCGTCGGCCGGTGCCGAGGTCGCCCCAGAACACCTCGCCAGGATCAAGCAAGGTGAGATGGACGCGATCGGCAGGCAGCAAGCGCAGGAGATCGGCGCAACGGTGCATCAGCACGCTGGGTAGGCCGGCATCAAGGTGGATCCACAAACGCGGCACGCCACCGCGCCGCGCCCAGGTGGCGCACCAGACCGTGACTGCATCCTGGAAATCCGCCGCCGGCATCAGGCCAAGATGCCCGACCAGCGCCTGCTGCACAGCCGGCAACCGTACCAGGCTGGCCAGGAATGGCGCCTCGGCCCAGGGATTGCCACGCGGACGGCAGAGCAGGCCAAGGTCGATGGCTTTGGCTAACTGCTCCGACCATGCCAGGACCCGCGCATCGACTACAGCAACTGGCACGTCCTTGGGCAGTGGCAGTTGCTCGGCGATGGCTGGCAGGGAACCCGCCACCACCAGGGTCAGGCGCTTGAGCGAGAAGGCCGGCTTGCCAGCGGCGGCGATCTGCTCAACCAGGCTGCGGAGCTGCACGATCTGGCTATGCGAGGCGATGCCGGCCACCTGCGCCCAACGCCGCTGCACCCACTCGCTGTTGCCAGAGCCGGGAAAGATCAACCAGTGCCGGCCAGCCGGGTCATGGACTGCAGCGATGGCCTGCGCCGTCGCTTCGAGCAGTGGATGCACTGTAGAGCAGGATAAGATTCGCATACTTGCTCCGCATTGTTCTTGTGCCAAGTGCGCCTGGATACACGTCACCCTACTGGCCGGCACCCCGTGCACCATGATGGGCGACGGCTGTCGACAGCGTCTCTACGGCCGGCAAGCGCGGCCTGACAGCCTGAAGGCACACACCGCTCTTGGTCATGGAGTCCCCGGAATCCGACGACGTAGGGATCTGGTGCCAGTGGGCTGCTCGATGCGGCCGGCGTCCATCAGCAGCGTGACGGCCGACTTGAAGGTGGCTTCATCCCAGCCGAGCTGTTTGCGCACGTTGCGGCTGCTCTCGGCCCGACCGTCCTCTGGCAACGCGTCATACAGCGTTGCCAGGGTGGCTTCCGATATCGTCACGGTGACAGGTGTCCGCGCCGCGACCACCGCAGGAGCCACAGCGGCAGGGGGACTGTCCTCGCTGACACCCTCTGGCCCACTGATGCGCAGGCGGCTCCGACCGTTGCCCTGCGGGCGCACCTCGATGCGGTGGGCCAAGCGCTCGTGCAAAGCGCCAACGTGGCTGATGACCACGATCTGCGTGCCTTGTTCCTGCTGCAGACGTTCAAGGATCGCTAAGCACCGTTCCAGCGTCGCGGGATCGAGGCTGCCAAAACCTTCGTCGATGAACAAGGTACCCAGGCGCAGGCCGCCGCGTTTGAGGTCGGCCAATGCCAGCGCCAGCGCCAAGCTGACCAGGAAGGTCTCGCCGCCTGAGAGCGTTGCCACTGGGCGTTGCGCTTCTGCCTGCTCCAAGTCGATGATCTCCAGGCCCAGCGACGGGTCCTGGCCGATCACCGCGTGGGTCCGCATCATCTGGTACCGTGGAGCCAGGGCGGTGAGCCGGTGGTTGGCTAGCACGACCAACTGATCGAGCGTCAGGGCCTGGGCGAAGCGGCGGAAGCGGGCGCCATCCCGGCTGCCGATGAGTTCGCTGAGCGTGGCTGCCTGCTGAGCAGCAGCGAGCAGTGGACCGGCCTCGGCCTCGATGCGGGCGCGCTCCTGATTGCGGTGATCGTCATCAGTGAGGCTCTGGCGGTCGCGCTGGAGCTGATCGCGCTCACGGTCGCGCTGGTCTTGGGCGGTGGCCAGGGCCGCCTCAGCCGTTGCTGCCCCAGCGGGGTCGGCTGCGTCGAGGTCAGCTGGTACGACCTGGCTTGCCAGTGCCTGGACCGCACGCTCGGCTTCGCCCTGGGTCGAGGTTGCGGCCTGCTGCAACTGCTGGATGCGCTGCCGCAGATCGTGCAGGTCCCGCTGGGGCAGCAGGGCCGCCCGCAAGGTCGCCTCATCGGGAAAATCGGTCGTGGCCAAGCGTTCGGCCAACAGGGTCTCGTGCTCTATCACCGCCACCCCGGCGGTGTCCACAGCCTGTTGGGCCGCCAGCACGGCTTGTTTGGCCTGATCTGCGGAGGTCAGTGCTGCTTGGTGGGTGTCGGCGGACTGCCGCAACGCCTTGATCGGAACCCGGGGGTCGAGCACCACCGTCGACGGCAGCTCCGAGACGCTGCCCGCAGGAAGACGACGGCGTGCCAGAGCCCCCAGATCGTCATCGGCCTCGCGTAGCTGGCGAGCCTGATCAACCAGCTTGCGCGCAGCACTCAGCCGGGTGGGTAGGCCGTCCAGCCAGAGGGCAGCAACGACGGGGATCGGCTCCTCCAGCTGCACCGCGAGTTCGGCAACTGCCGACGAGACCGCAGCCTGCGCGGTCACCAGACCCGCCTCAGTGGCGGTCACGGAGGCAACGCATTCGGCCAGAGCTGCCTCAGCCTGCTGATGCTGGGCCTGGGCTATGGCGAGTCGGCGGTCGCTGTCTGCCAGCGCCACCTCGGCGTTGCGCAGACCATCATTGGCTGCCGTGTAGAGGGATTCTGCCTGGCGCGCAGCAGCGAGACGTCCGGTTAGAGAAGTGGCCAGGGCCTCGGTCGCAGCAAGGTCAGGTTGGGCCGACAACCCAGGCAGGCGCGTTACCAGCGCGCTCCAGCGTTCGTGACGCTGTTGCCACTCGGTGGTCACCCGCTCCAAGGTCACCGTCAGTTGGGCGAGGCCAGCACGGGCTGTATTTACGGCGACAGTAGCCTGCTTTGCCGCCGCCTCGGCAGTTTTGCGCTGCTTGGTGGCCAAGGCCAAGTGTGCCTGGGCCTCTGCTACCAGGGTACTGCCAGCTACGGCAGGATGGGGATGCTCGGCCGCACCGCACAGCGGACAGGACTGGCCGTTCTCCAATAGGTGGACGAAGTCGGCGATGCCGGCAAGACTCTCGGCGCGTTGCTTCTGGAGTTCGGCCAGCTCGAACTGTCGGACGGCCAAGACGGCCGCCTTATCAGCTTCGACCGCGTGAGCCTCCACGGTGACAAGCTGGGCTGTGCTTTGGGCTTGGGCTGCCGTGGCTCCAGTGACATCCAGTTGCGTCAAGACCTTGGCGACCAAGCCTGCCTCGCTGGCAAGCGCAACCTGCTCACCCAGGGCGGCGGGGTCGCACCCAGCCAGGATCGTCGTGCGCGCTGTTTCCGCTGTCGCAAGCGTGGCAGCGGCTGTCGCGCGCAGGTGCCCGGCTGTCTGCTGTGCGCCCAGAGCCACGGCAGCGGCCGTTACCGCTGCCCCTACGGCGGTCTGCTTGCGCTCTCTAAGCTGGCGCACCTCGTCGAGCTGGCGGGTACGCTCGCGCAGCTGCACCAGCGCCTCACGAGCCGGCTGGAGCGCTTCATCTGGCACCTGGGCGAGTTTGGTGACCGCAGAAGCAGCGGACTCCGCCGCGCGAGTTGCAGCAGCCAGTTGAGCTGCGGTATGTGCAAGTTCCTGCTCGCGTCGCTGGAGCTCGGTGATGGCGCGCAGCTGGACATCCGTGGACGTGCTCAGCAACTGCCGCGACTTGGTCACCTGTAGACGAGATTCGTCGACTCGCGTCAGTTCAGTCTGAAGTTGTAAGGCTGACTCGGCGGCGGTGAGCCGCTGGCGTTGCGGTTCAGCCTCTTGCCAGAGTCTGCCTGCATCGGCTGCGGCCCGTTGGCGCTGCGTCTGGTCGTCGAGCAGTCGACGCCGCTCCGTCCACCACGTCACGATGACCTGGGCGGCGGACCACGTTGCCTCAGCTGCCGTCGATGTGACCACTCCCGTGGCAATCGCAGCCTCGATCGCCGTGCGCTCCTCTGGTGATAACGGTTTCAGACCAGCCAGGACAAGTTGGTGCTGCTGCACCCGTTCCTGAGCGACCTTGCACTGCTCGAAGGCGGCCGCGGACAGCTTCGCATACAGATCGGTGCCCGTGAGCTTCTCCAGCAGCAGGGATCGGTCCTTGTCGTCGGCGACCAGGAAGCGGGCAAAATCAAACTGCGCCAGCAACATGACGCCGCGAAACTGATCGAAGGTCAGGCGGAGATTTTTTTCGACCCAGGCCTTGACCTCTTTGGCGCCAGTCGCGTCGATTTTTCCGTCACTGACGCGAGCGATCTGGTGCGTCGGGGTCTGGACGGTGCCCTCAAGTTGCTTGCGACTGCGGTGAACATACCAGGAGGCGATCCACTGGCTTCCGTCATCAAGCGTGAACGCGACCTCGGTGCCGCCCTCGGTGGCGTCGCGCGAGAGGAGATGATCGGTGTCCTTTCCCAGCCGCGGTGTGCAGCCGAAGATGGCCAGACTCAGCCCGTCCAGCAGGGTGCTTTTGCCTGATCCGGTCGGTCCGGTGATGGCGACCAGTCCCGCTTGGCCGAGGATCGGACCGGCAAAGTCGACGGCGGGCTGAACGCCATGCAGGCTGGCCAGTGAAGTGATGCGGATGCGGTCGATACGCATGTCAGTTGCCTTGCGCTTGGACAGAAGTCAGCAGGTGGGTGAATGATTCGGCCAGGGCAGCTGGGGGATCGGTGTTGTACAGATGCTGATGCAGCAGGCGGAAAACCTCGGTTGGTGCGATCGCCTCGAGTTCTGGCAGCATCTCGGTGGTCGTTCCGCCAAGGGCGATCGTACCAGCAGCCTCACCCCCGCGCAGGATGTGGGTGGCGACGCTGCTCCAGCCACGAGTCTCGGCAGCCTCACTCACCAGGCGTGCTAGACCTGGGATAGGCGTGTTGAGATGGACGATGGCTTGCAGCCACGGCGTCGGCGCGCCCGGGGCGGGTTCCGGGAGCGCCCGGAGTGTCGCCTGAACCACATCCAAGGGCCCAGTTGCGCGCTGGTAGCTGCGGTAGGGAAGCAACGGCACCAGCTCGGTGATGGCAGGTGAACCGTCTGCTGGAATTTCCGCCAGCACAATCGACCGCTCCAGCCCGGCCTCATCGAAACCGGTCGGCAGCAACGCGCCGCTGTAGCGCCAATGCGTCTGCCCGCCGATCGCCTGCGGTTGGTGAAGGTGGCCAAAGGCGGCATAGCTACAGCCTTCCGCCAAAGTTGCGATGTCAGCCTTCCCCAGATTGCCGACCTCGACCAGAACCGGCGATTCGGCACCACCGACGCGGCCACCGGTGGCGAAGGCGTGGCCGACCGCGATCCACGGCGCGCCGCCCGGGACTGCGGCTCGCACTTCGGCCCAGCGCCGATGCAGCGCACGCGCCAGCCGTTGCTGCCGGTCCTCACCGGCATCATCTCCTGCCCGCAGAAGGTCGCCTTCGCGCAGATACGGCACCAGAGCGCAGTGAGCGCGATGGTTCCCCGCGCGGTCATACACGGGCACGACGCAGGATGATGGCTCCGCATCGCGGGTCAGCAGGCCGCGCACCTGAACCCGATGACTGGCCAGCAGCTCACGCGGTCCCTCCAGGCGCAATCCGCTGTCGTGGTTACCCGCGATAGCAACCACCGTGCCGACTCCAGCCTCATCGACGAGCCGCTGCAAGGTGCGGTACCAGCGACGCTGCTCTGCCGCTCCGGGATTGGCGGTGTCGAAGACATCCCCAGAAATAACGACGACGTCAACCACCCGGTCCCTGGCCACTGCAACGATCTGATCAAGGGCGTGCTCCTCGTCAGCATCGCGCACACGGTCGTGAAAGGTGGCACCGAGATGCCAGTCGCTGGTGTGCAGTAATTTCATGGGAGGAGTAGGCTCAATGGTTCGGGTGACGTCAACGTTGTGGTAGCCATGATTGCCGCAGGCTGGATCAATGCGCTAGTCAAGCATCTGCCGTAGGTCGGCACTGGGACAGGTGGTCCTTTCGAAGCCCGTCCGCAGGGGCGTGCTGGCCACGCCGCCCGGCTTTGTTCAATGCGCTCGGCCAAGCTCGCTTGTGCCTTTGTCTCGGTCAGCCAATTCGACCAGCGAGGCTTGGTTGACTGGCAGGAGGTCGACCAAGCGATGGATGGCGGGACTGGCGGCATGGTAGCGGAGCATGGTCGCGTACTCCGGTGCTCTTGGGTGCAACCCCCGCTGCACGTAGTCGCCCGGTCCACAGTGCCTGGATGTGGCGGGGGATGGAATTCCAATTCGGAGGGACACGGCCCCGCGGAAGGGCTTGTCATGGGGAGTCTACACAAGCGAAGGCCTCAACCGACTCGATAGTGAGTCGTGGTCGCATCATGTTGGGCGATGAGACGGGACATCTTCGCGAGAACGGCCCTGATCAGGTCCCTGGCTGCGCGAGGACCACCCATGACCGACCAGCATAGTCGATCAGCACATCGTCGTCCGTGGCTGGGTTGTCATCCGTGATGGCCTGCAGGATGATCGGCGCCCGGGCCCCCTGCTGGGCATGCCAGCGCAGGATGTCAGTTTGCAGATGCAGCCAAGCCTGCCCTTCAGGGGTCTCCTCGGGATCATCAGCGTCCTCATCCAGACCCTCCGCGTCGATGGTGGCCGCCAACCGTTCGACCAGCAACTCGGCGTCATAGACGAATACCGGCCCAGCTGGTCTAGGCAGCACCCCGATCACGGCTGCATCCAGATCGTCTGGATCGAGCAGCAAAGCCTCTGCGCAACCAGGAAGGGACAAAGCCCGGAGACGCGGATGAGCAAGGAAAGGGCGGTGGTCGGTCATGGGATGATCCAATGCGAGGTGACAAGGTTTTGTTCGTTCTAAGCCGAAGCAGCATAAGACAACACGACCCAGATCACCATAGGCCTGGGTGTGGCCGAGCACGGTGGCAATCGTGATCCGGCAGGCCTCGTCGTGGGAAAATCCTAAGACAACGGTACTTGTGCACGGGAAGGCGATAGTCATTGCAGGTGCCCATGAAGGGCATCACCTGGAAGTGCGGAAACCTTTCTGGCCGTGGGATGCTCCTTTGATGCGTTGGTGGGCGCCGATGAATTGCCCTACAACGACCGAGACTATGGCGCTGCCACATGGGTATGTTGCGCAGAACGAGCGCTCGCAGCGGGCGGCCTGCCAGCACGACATTCGTCCCGACTCTGGCTGTCCGCTCATTTGGGTGCTCACAAAGCAAGGGGAAGATCACAGCGTCTCCATGTCTAGAGCAGGCATAAAATAGACTCCCCAGCGTCCCCTTTTTCGCCATGACGGCCCTGACGCATCAGTTTCTCCGTTTGAAGACGCTGCCGATCCCCAGGGCGGCGAGGGTCCCGCCGATGATGGCTCCGGCGAGCATGCCTGGAGGTCCTCCGACGACGCCGATGGCCGCGC
>Ga0105046_10004184_pt1 | contig 22971 bp, 15 predicted proteins | sample MAT03_FD_78385 | JGI IMG/M metagenome (GOLD analysis project Ga0105046, IMG submission 78385) | Freshwater microbial communities from Lake Fryxell liftoff mats and glacier meltwater in Antarctica - MAT-03 (megahit assembly) | ecosystem: Environmental > Aquatic > Freshwater > Ice > Liftoff...
GCTGGCGCAGCAGCACGGCCGCCATGTGCCGCTGACCGTGAAGATCGCGCCCGACCTCACCGACGATGCGGTGCGCGGCATCGCGCACCTGCTGGTCGCGCAGGGCATCGAGGGCGTGATCGCAACCAACACGACGATCGCGCGCGACGCCGTGACTGGCCTCCGTTACGCGGAGGAAACCGGCGGACTTTCGGGCGCGCCGGTGCGCGAACGTTCCACGGCGGTGATCCGGCTGCTGGCCGCGGCCCTCGATGGCGCGCTGCCGATCATCGGCGTGGGCGGCATCATGTCGGGCGACGACGCGCGCGAGAAGGTGGCGGCCGGCGCGGCGCTGGTGCAGGTCTACACCGGACTCATCTATCGCGGACCGGGTCTCGTGGCCGAATGCGTCGAGGCACTGGCGCGCCCCTGACGTGTTCAGCGCGGACGATTGAAGACGAGGATCTTTCCCGTGGCATTCGTCGTGACGACGCCATCCTGATTGGTGGCCGTCCCCGCCATCGACGCGATGCCGCCACCCTGCTTCGGCTTCGGGATCAATTCGACGATCGTCCACGCGATGGCCAGCGTGTCGCCAGGCCGCACGGGGGCAGCGAAGCGCGCGTTGTGCTCGAGGTAGGCGATGGCGGTGCCGTAGAAATGCATGCCCACCGGCCCGCCCATCAGGGCGGACGTCATCATGCCGTGCAGGATCCGCCCGCCGAAGCGCGAAGCACGCGCGAAGGTTTCGTCGACGTGCAGCGGGTTGTAGTCACCGAGCAAGCCGGCGCTGGTCACGAGGTGCGCCTCGGTGATCGTCACTGCGCGGCTGAAACGATTCCCGACTGCGAGATCGTCGAACCAGTGGCCGCTGCCGTCCATGTCAGGATTGGTGCGTGATGCCGGCGCGCGCTACGGCGCGACCGGCACCGGTTCCCAGCGGAAACCCGCGGCCTCGATGCCTGCGCGCAGATGCGCCACGCCCGCGTCCACCAGCGTGGGATCACCCTTGACGCCCAGTTCGATCCAGCGCTCGCCGGCCGCCAGCATTGACGGCAGGCTGAAGAGCTTGAGCGTCGTGAACCGCGCGACGTTTTCCTCCATCAATGCCAGCAGCTGGCTTTCGCCGGCACCATAGACCAAGATCGAACGCTCGGCGATCGGCACTTCGCGCAGTTCGGGATACCACTGGGTCAGCGCCCAATCGAACATCGGCCACGCCATCTGCGGGAACCCGGGCAGGAAGATGTGATCGCGAATGGCGAACGCAGCGACACGATTGACCGGATTGGGGATGATGCGGCTGCCTTCAGGAAACTCGGCCATCAGCACGCGATTGGGATACGCCTCCGCGCCAAAGCGCGCCTCGAGTTCCGCCACGGCCTCGCGATGCCGCACCAGCGGCACCCCAAGGGCAGCGGCGGCCGCTTGCCGCGTGTGATCGTCCGGCGTGGCGCCAATGCCGCCGAAGGTGACGACCAGATCGTCACGCGCAAAGGATTCGCGGAGCAATGCCGTCAGGCGCTCGCGATCGTCCCCCGCGTAGTGCGCATAGTCGAGGCGCAAGCCGCGCTTGCCAAGGGTTTCGATCACATGCGGCAGATGGGCGTCGGGCCGCTTGCCCGACAGGATTTCGTCGCCGACGACATACGCGCCGATGACCTTCTTCAAGACCGTGCGAACCGCGACTCGATCATGAGGCGAGCGCGGCCTCGTCGGGAAACTTGTGTTCCATCTGGCTCATCATGCTGGAGAAAGCGCGATCGATCAGCGGCTCGGCCTCGACGAGGCGCGCGGTGTCCGCGCGGAACCGTTCCGCCAGGTCCTCGGCGGTCATCGACAGCGCCTTCTGGCCCTGCCGGTTGGTGAAGAGATACGTACCGCGCAGCGGGCTGACCCACGCCAGCTTCGCAAAAGCCAGCTGGCCGTCGTCAGCCTCGAACTCGATCCACATGCCGCGCTCGAGGCTGCGCGCAATCTCGAGGTAGTCGTCGTCGAGCACTTCGCGCTCGGGTTCCACCGGCTCGGGCACCGCCTGCGTCATCGCGACAGCCAAGGCCTCCGCCTTGGCGGCCAGTGCCTCGTTGCCTGCGGCCTTCGCCATCTCCGCCTGCACCTTCGCAGCCTCGGCCACAGCCGCCATCGGCGACACCGCGGTCGCAAACGCGGGTTTGACGGCCGCGGCGTGCGCCTCGACCAGGTTGGCCATGAAGCCGTCGCGCTGTTCCGGCAGCCAGCCACCGGCACCCACCCCTGCCGCCAACCGCTTCAGCAGCGACGGGAGCAGGGCCACGAGATGGCGCCGATCCTCCGTCGACCGCTTGGGTTGCACGCTCCAGACGAGATCCTCGAGCGTGGTCACGCCAGCACCCCAGGCCTCGCTGCCCTCGCCCTCGTCCATGTACACCCGCTCGAGCGCGCCGCGCCAGTTCTGACGCAGGAACGACGCGAGGAAGTTGGGCACTGGCGCGCCTTCGATGCGCTTCTCGATCTCCGCTTTCGCGACCACCGTGGCGATCTGCAGTCGGTCCTTCTGGTTGATCTCCTCGGCCGTCGAATTGATGTTCGCTTCAGCGTTCTGCTCCTCGTCGGCGAGGAAGGCCGAGAGGACTTCGCGCTGCTCGTCGAAGATCGCGAGGTCGTCGGAGAAGTGATCGAGGATCTGGTGGACGATCCCGCCGAGGCACTTGTAGAGCGGATCTTCCCGGCCCATGACCGGCGACCAGCCAAGCCCCGCACGGGCCAGTTCGTTGACCAGCAGCCGAGACGGATGCGATTTCTTCGCGAAGAACGCGCCGTCGAGCATCGCCGCCTTCAGCACCGGGATCTGCAGGCGCGCCAGCAATGCCTTGATACCGTCGGGAAGATCGCGCGTCTCGAAGATGAAGTCGAAGAGCATCGCGACCATCTCGATGGTCATCGATTCGATCTGGTTCGCCTTCGCGCCGAGCGGGGATTCCTGCAGGTCGCGCAGGACGTTGTGCAGGCCGTCCGGGATGCCGGAGAACGCCACTGCGGCGCCGCCGACATCGAAACCCGACTGGCCGGCCTGCAGGCGTGTCAGGCCCTCATGCAGGTCGGCGGTGGAGATGATCGGCGCACCGGGCACGTAGCCCGATGGCGTGGGCTGCATCGGCACGAAGGTGCGCGGCGATGCCATGCCCGGCATGTTGATCATCGGCAGGTCACCGTCGCCCATCATCGGGGGACCGCCGGGAACTTGGTCAAAGCTCTGCGGGAACATTCCCGGCGGGACCATGTTCGGCGCCGACGGCGGCGCGGCGCGTTGCGCCGGTGCGCTGCCGTACATGCGCTTGAACAACGCCATCACGTCCATCTCCGGCGAGGCAGCAGCCGCCTTCGCCGCCTTGGCCGCGGCGCGATCCGCGGCGCTGCTGCCACGATTGACGATGTTGGGACGGCTGATACCCGGGACGACGTTCAGCTTCAGCAGGTGCGAATTGAGGTCGGCGTAGATCGACGCGATGCCTGACAGCGGCGCCTGGTTCAGGTCCTTCATGATCTGGAACTTGATCCGGCGCTCGGCCTTGAGCGACTGCACCGCCTGCGCGAACGCGTCGACGATCGTCGCGGGCGCCCACGGATTGGCGTCGGTGGAAAGTTCCGGATTGCCCAGCAGATGGCCCATGCCGCGGTTCAGCGTCAGCAGCTCGTCGTGGCAGGCGTTCTCGACCACGCGCGTGATGTTGCCGTTCAGCACCGACTCGTCCATCGAGGACGTATCGACCAAGGTCAGGTTCGTGGCATCGGCCTTGGAAAAATCGGCCTTGCCCGCGGCCTTGCCGGCGATGCGTTCATCGATCAGCGCCCGCAGTTGCCGCTCGAATTCCTTCATCAGCGCGGGCCGCTCGCCCTTCAGCGTGCCGCGTGCATCGAGAAAGAGTTGCTGCTCGTCGCGCACGTCCGTGCGGCTGGCGCGATCCATCAGCAGGTCGCAGATCTTGTCCAGGATCTGCGAAAACGCGTTCGTCAGGCGATGCACGGCCAGATCCCGGCAATCGTCGAGAATCTTCGTGATCTCGCGGGCCGACTGGCGTCGACTGGCGGTCTCGGTGGAGGTGGCGTTCACGCGGACGGCTGTTCTGCTCAAAGGTTTTGTGACGGCTCAAGACGTTAGGACGCAATACGGCGAACTTACTGTAGCACGACGCCCCCCGGGTGCCAACGGTTCTCCGGCAACCCCGGCGGCGCTAGCGCGAAAGGTCGCTCCAGGCCTTCGTCAGCCGCTTGAACGACACCGGGAGCGGGGTTTTCAGCTCCTGCGCGAAAAGCGACACCCGCAGTTCCTCCAGCAGCCACCGGAACTCCTCCAGCGCCGGCTCCCTCCGGTCGGCCTTGCGGTTGCGCTCGAGGCGTTCGATGTACTGTTGCCATAGCCGGGTCACGTCCCCGGCATGCTTCGCGTCGCGATCGGGACGTTCGGCAAACTTGGCCAGCCGGCGGTCCAGCGCCCGCAGGTACCGGGGCAGGTGCTCCAGCTGCGCCCAGGGCGTGGCGCTGAAGAAGCCCGGGTAGACCAGCGCGTCGCGCTGCGCCCGCACTTCCGCCGCGATGCGCGCGTGCGTCTTCGGCAGGCCCGCGAGCCGCTGGTTCAGCGCTGTCACGTGGGCGGCCACCGCTTGCAGCAGCCGGAAGGCGCCTTCGGTTACCGCCGGCAGCCGCGCCCGCCCTCGCTTCACGATGTCGGCGAAGGCCTGTGCGTCGCGCGGCAGCGGATCGTCCGCCAGCAGCGCGCGGTCCAGCGCCGCGGCCAGCACATCCTGCAACAGCCGGTCGGTGGGAGTCGCGGTCTTCAACTGCAAGGCGGCCGCCATGAAACCGCCGCCGCCCTTGTCGAAGCGGGCGATCGCGTCGCGCAGTTCGCGACGCATCAGGCGCAACACGCCGCCCCGCGTCGCCTCGGCGGCCGCAGCCGCCGTGTCGAGCAGGACCAGCGAAACGCTGTCCGTCGCGTCGACCAGCGCCGGATAGCCGGTCAGCCGGCGGCCGTCGCGCTCGATGTGCAGCACTTCGGGCAGGTCGCCGAAATCCCAGCGGGTGATGCCGGTGCGCTCGAACGCGGGTTGCGTGCCGGCGAATGACAATTGCGCGGCCTGGCCAAGTTGCGCCCGCAATGCCGCCAAGTCGCGGCCACTCGCGAGCTCCTGCCCGCCCGCATCGACGACCAGCACGCGCGCGCGCAGGTGCGCCGGCAGGTCGATGGCATCGAACGCCTCCGTGGTCGGCGCATCGCCGCACCTTGCCGAGATGAACGCGCGCAGCGCCGCGACCACGTCGATATTCCGATCGTGCCCAGTCTCCTGGAATGCGCTCACGAAGTCCGGCACCGGCACCACGCGGTTGCGCCATGCCTTCGGCAGAGACTTCAAATAGTGCGTGAGGAGCTCGCGCTCCATGCCGGGAACAAGCCACGACAGGCTGGCGCCGGACACCTGGTTCAACAACGCCAGCGGTACCGTCAGCGTGAGGCCATCGAGCGGATGCCCCGGGTTGAACCGGTACTTCACCGGCAGCACGGTGCCGGCCATGGCGAGCGTCTCCGGATATAGCTCCACGGTCACCGAGGCTGCGGCATGGCGCATCAGGTCCTCGCGCGTCATCGTCAACAGCGCGGGGTGGACGCCCTCCGCGCCTTCGCGCCAGCGCTCGAAGGTGACGAGCGACAGCACGTCGGGCGGTAGTCGCTCAGCGTAGAACGCGGCGATCGTCTCGTCGTCCACCAGCACGTCCTGCCGGCGCGCCTTGTGCTCCAGCTCCGCGATCTCCGCCACCAACGCCTGATTATGCGCGAGGAACGCGCCGCGCGTGCGCAGCGCACCGGGGACCAGCGCCTCGCGGATGAACACGTCGCGCGCCAGCACCGGATCGATGACGCCGAACGACACCGGACGCCGCGCCACCAGCGTGAGGCCGTAGAGCTGCACGCGTTCACTGGCCACCACGTCGCCGCGCTTTTCCTCCCAATGCGGCTCGAAGTAGTCGCGGGTCACGCGATCGCCCGCCACCTCCTCGATCCATTCGGGTTCGATCCGCGCCGCGTTGCGCGCGTAGAGGCGCGACGTCTCGGTCAGCTCCGCCGCCAGCACCCACTTGCCCCCTTTGCGCGCGAGGCCCGACGACGGGTGCAGATGAAACTTGAGGCCGCGCGCGCCGAGGTAATGGTCGTCGTTGTCCGCCTTCACGCCGACATTGCCGAGCAGTCCCGCCAGGATGGCCTTGTGGAGCGCTGCGTAGCGCGGCGGGTCGAACGCGGCGGGCAACGCCGGCTTCCAGGTCCAGCCAACATCCTCCAGTGTTGCCACCAGTTGCCGGTGCACGTCGCGCCATTCGACCAGCCGCAGGAACGACACGAACTGCGCGCGGCAGGCGTCGACCATCTTCCGGTGCGACAGTCCCTGCCGCTGCAGGTCGGCCATGAATTCCCACAGCGCCACCAGCGACAGGAAATCGGAGCGCTCATCGCGAAAGCGCAGATGCGCCTGGTCCGCGGCTTGCGCGCGCTCGAAGGGACGTTCGCGCGGATCGGGCACCGCCAGCGCGCTCGCGATGATCAGTGCCTCCGGCAGGCAACCGCCGTCGCGCGCCGCCAGCACGATGCGGCCGATGCGGGGATCGAGCGGGAGTCGTGCCAACTCGCGGCCCAGCGGCGTCAGCGCGCGCGCCTCGTCCACCGCCGAGAGCTCCTGCAGCAGCGCGTAGCCGTCGGCGATCGCCCGTGCGGGCGGCGCCTCGAGGAACGGAAACGACGCGACCTCGCCCAGCTTCAGCGAGGTCATCCGCAGGATCACCGCGGCCAGCGACGAGCGGAGGATCTCGGGCTCGGTGAAAGCGGGACGCTTCGCAAAATCGTCCTCGCCGTAGAGCCGCACGCAGATGCCGTCCTGCACGCGCCCGCAGCGGCCCGCGCGCTGGTTGGCCGCCGACTGCGCCACCTTCTCGATCTGCAGCAACGTGGTTTTGTTGCGCACGCTGTACCGCTTCATGCGCGCCAGCCCTGCATCGATCACGTAGCGAATGCCCGGCACTGTCAGCGACGTCTCCGCAACGTTGGTCGCCAGCACCATGCGCCGGCCATTGCCTGCCGCAAATACGCGCTGCTGCTCCTGCACGGACAACCGCGCAAATAGCGGCAGGATCTCGAGTTGCTGCGCGTACGGGCGCTTGGCGAGGCCGCGCCGTGCAAGTTCCGCTGTCTCGCGGATCTCGCGCTCGCCGGGCAGGAACACGAGGATGTCGCCCGGACCGCCGCGCCACAGTTCCTCCGCCGCCGCGACGATGGCCTCTTCCAGCTCTTCCTCGTCGTCGGTCTCGTCGGCAGCATCCACGCCCGCGACCTGCGCCGCGTGCAACGGCCGGTAGCGGATTTCCACCGGATACACGCGCCCGGAGACTTCGATCACCGGCGCCGGCGCACCGGGTGTGCCGAAGTGCGTCGCGAACCGCGCCGCATCGAGCGTGGCCGAGGTGATGATCACCTTGAGGTCGGGCCGGCGTCCGAGCAGTTGCTTCAGGTAACCCAGAAGAAAATCGATGTTGAGGCTGCGTTCGTGCGCCTCGTCGACGATGATCGTGTCGTAAGCGTCGAGGTCGCGATCACCCTGCGTTTCCGCCAGCAGGATGCCGTCGGTCATCAGCTTGATCCACGCGTCGGGCCGCGTCTGGTCGGTGAAACGCACCTTGTAACCGACGGACTGGCCGATGGCCTCGCCCATCTCCTGCGCGATCCGCGAGGCCACGGCGCGGGCGGCGATGCGCCGCGGCTGCGTGTGGCCGATCAGGCCCCGCGCCCCGCGCCCCGCGGCGATGCAGATCTTGGGCAGTTGCGTGGTCTTGCCCGACCCCGTTTCGCCGCAGACGATGACCACCGGGTGCGCGCGGATCGCGGCCTCGATCTTGTCCGCCTGGGCCGAGACCGGCAGCAGGGCGGCATACGTAATGGTCGGGCGCGTCGCCGCACGAGCCTAGGCGCGGGCGACGGCGCGCTCGACGTCCTCGGCCAGTCGCGCCCAGTCGGCGGGCGGCGCGCGGCGGCCCCGGGCGCGGTCGATACGGCGGGCGAGCCGTGCGGCGTCCGCCGCCAATACCAGCGCCAGTCGCGCGGCCAGGTCGGCGAAGGAAGTGTTCATTGCGGTAGGCAGTGGCGACGGGTCACCCGGCGGAATACGGCCGGCGGCGGCAATCGCGGAGGACCGGAGGATGGACGGGGCGCCACGGAAGGCGCGAATTCTACCGCGCAGCGCGGCGGATTGCGTATTATCCGCACCATACGGGCGCCAGCATTCAACACCGAGTTGCACTGGCGCGCGGACATCCTTCCGGAGGACATTCCATGCGACATCGCAATTCCGGCGCGCCGAAACGCGCCCTCCTCGTCACCGTCCTTGCCGCCGTGCTCGGCGTCTCGGCCGTGGCCGCCGATGCCGTCACGCTGCGCTGGGCCGGCCGTGGCGACATGCAGACCACCGACCCGCATTCGCAGAATGAGGGCCTCACCAACAACATCAACGCGCTCGTCTACGAGTTCCTCATCCAGCGCGACAAGAACCTGGGACTGGTGCCGGGGCTGGCCGAGTCGTGGACGCAGGTGAACCCCACGACCTGGCGCTTCAAGCTCCGCAGCGGCGTCAAGTTCCACGACGGCACCCCTTTCACAGCGGACGACGTCGTGTTCAGCTACGAACGCGCGAAGTCCGATACGTCGCAGTTGCGCGCCTACGCCAACTTCGCCGGTACACCGAAGAAGATCGATGATGTGACGGTAGAGTTCACCACCAACGGCCCCAATCCGATCATGCTGGAGCACGTGGCCACGATCAACATCCTGTCCCGTGCCTGGTGCGAGAAGAACAAGTGCATGAAGCCGCAGAACTTCGCGGCGAAGGAAGAAATGATCACCGCCCGCGAGGCCAACGGCACGGGTCCGTATTCGCTCGTGTCGCGCGCACCGGACATCAAGACGGTGCTGAAGAAGAACCCGAACTGGTGGGGCATCAAGGCCGGCTTGTTCGAAGGCAACATCGACGACGTGGTGTACACGCCGATCAGCTCGGACGCCACCCGCGTGGCCGCGCTGATCTCCGGCGAAGTCGACCTCATCAACGATCCGCCGCCGCAGGACGTGCCGCGCCTCGGCCAGACGCCCAACATCAAGGTGATCGAAGGCGTGGAAAACCGCATTGTCTTCATCGGCATGGACCAGGCACGCGACGAGCTCCTCTACTCCAACGTCAAGGGCAAGAATCCGTTCAAGGATTTGCGCGTGCGGCAGGCGCTCTATCACGGAGTGGACATCGAGGCCATCAACAAGACGACGATGCGCGGTCTCTCGAAGCCCACCGGCGCCATCCTGCCCTCGCCGGTCACGTCCACGCCCGAGATCGAGAAGCGGCTGCCGTTCGACCGCGATCGCGCGAAGAAGCTGCTGGCGGAAGCAGGCTATCCCAACGGCTTCGAGGTGACGCTCGACTGCCCGAACAACCGCTACGTCAACGACGAGCGGATCTGCCAGGCGCTGGCCGCGATGTGGTCGCAGATCGGCGTTGCCACCAAGGTCAACACGATGCCGCGGGCCGTGTATTTCCCGAAGCTCGAGAAGACCGACACCAGCCTCTACATGCTGGGCTGGGGCGGCGCCTCCACCGACGGCATCTTCACACTGCAGCCGGTGCTCTCCACGTACAACGGCAAGGGCGACGGCGACTTCAACTACGGCCGCTACACCAACGCCAAGGTCGACGAGCTGACCGCCAAGATCAAGGTCGACGTCAACACCGAGCAGCGGTTGAAGATGATCCGCGAAGCGCTGCTGGCGCAGAACGCCGCGGTCAACCTGATCCCGCTGCACCGGCAGGTGATTCCCTGGGCGTCGCGCAGCAACGTGACGATTCCGCATCGCGCCGACAACTTCGTCACGCCACACTGGACCGCGCTCAAGTAACGCACTTCGATCGTCAACAGCGGCGCGGCGCCCGGTCAGGGCCCCGCGCCGTTGTCGTTGGGGCGCGGTGTACCGTTGGAACCGAGATAGCGCGTGGTCATCCATGCCAGCAGCACCAGCACCGCGGCAGACGCGGCGAAGAGTCCCCAGGCCAACGGCAATCCGACCTGCACGGTCGCCTGCGCGCCGGCCAGGGCCAGCATGGTCGCCACGAACGCCGGCACGGACTGCGCATGGTGCCGCAGCACGAGCGCGATCGCGGCAAACATCGTGAGGCCACCGGTCACGCCGGCCAGCACCGCGGGCAGCACGTCGCGCGAGGCCGGCAATGCGGACGCAATCGCCAGCAGCACGAGGCCGCCCGCCGCCAGCGGCAATCGGCGCGACCACCCGGCAGTCACGCGTGCCAGCAGGGCCAGCACGAAGAACGCGGTGGTCAACGCGATCCCGTACGCGACGGCGGTCCCCAGCACGCTGCCCCACGGCCACACGAGCGCCCATGCCGGCTGCTCGGGCCATTGCGGATCGATCGGGGCCTCGATCGCATCCACGGCTGCCGCCAGGCCACGCAATACCAACGCGGCGCAAATTCCTGCCGCCCATGGTGGCAATGACGCCGTGGGAAGACCGGCGCTGGCCGCGCGCGCATGGAATACCCCCACGCCCGCCAGCAGCCCCACCAGCAGCGCGATGGCCACGCGCCCGGCGAGACCGCCCACCAGCGAAAGTGCCAACTGCGACGCAATCGGCTCCGCCGTCTGCAGTTGCATGAAGAGCGCCGGCAATCCGAACAGCGCATTGCCGACCAACCCGATCAGCATCGCGACACTGACGACGACCTGCGCGCGGCGATCGCAGCGGCCGCGATTCCACGCCAGCACCGCGAAGATCAGCGCCGCCAGCACCGCCAGCACGATCATGCCGGTGGCGACCATGCCGAGGGCGTCGTGGCGGCCATCGCGTTCCTCCTCGCGCCGCTGCCAGGCTTCGGGCACGAAGACATGGCGGCCAATACCGACCACGTCGGCGCCGGCCAGCGACACCTGCACCCGCGCCTCGGCACCGCCCGGCAACACCACGCGCGGATCGGCGTACGCGAATACCCAGTCGCGCCGGGCGGGCTGCTGCGTGGCGTCGGCGGAGCGGAACACGAGCAACGCGGGATCGACGCTGAATGCATCGCGGATGGCGCGCTGTGCCACGACCGTGGCGCCCTCCTGGTCCAGCGACGCTCCGGCCCGGCCCTCCGGCAACCGGTGCACCACCTGGCGGATCGCGCCGTCGCCGGTGACACTGATCCGCCACTCTTCCACGCGTTGCGCGACGTCCCCGTCGAAGCGCGCGAAACGCACCTCCCACAGCGGTGGTGCCAGCGTCGACCCCATCAGCTGGCGATATACCGGCGCGCCGGCATCGCGCCAGACGAATGCATGGGCTTGACGCGACGACGATTCGGCCAACACCTGCCGCGGCATCGCCATTTGTTGCCACTCCGGTCCCAGCGTAACGCCACGATTGCGCAAGGCGCCTTCGGCCGCCGCCAGCGCTGCGGCGCGCTCGATGCGCAGCGGGGGCGCGTCGACATGCCACGGCGACCACACGAGCCATGCGGCGATCCCCGCGACCCCCAGCCATGGCAACGCCCGTTGCGCGAAGCGCGACGCCGCGCCGGCCGAGGCGTTCGCCTGTGGCCGCGCGGTAACTTCCGGCACCAGAGACTCACGCCGTTGCCAGCCGCCGTTCCACCACGCTGCGGGCAGGTCGCGCCACGCACCCGCCTGCCAACGGCGTACGACGACGACGGCCGCCGGCACGCCCGCGGCCGCGATCACCAGCGCCTGTTGCAGCGTGGCACCCGGCGCATCGATCAGGAACAGCGGAATCGAGAACAGCACCAGGTTGAACAACGTGTGCAGGATGATGGTGGGCAAGAGGCCGTAACGCAGGAAGATCAGCGCCCAGAGCATCGATGGCAGCAGCAACTCGACCATGCGCGAGTACGCGGGAAAGCCCGGGTAGTTGGCATGCGCCGCGCCGAAGATCACGGCTTGCAAAACGAAGGCGATGGCAATGCCGGAACGGCGGTGCCCGAAGTGCGCACCGACCAGCGCGCCCAGTGCCAGCGGAATCGCGCGGAACAGGCACTCCTCCATGAAGCCCGCCTGCAGCGACATCGCGATCGGCATCAGTGCCGGCACCGCCGCCGACAGGATGTTCGGATCCGTCAGCGCCTCCGATGGCTGCCACCAGCCCAGCCAGCGATTGGTGGCGTAGTAGAACGTCGCGATCAGCGCGAGCTCGATGGGCACGAAGAGATACCCGCCCGCCGTGCGGCCGGCCACTTCCGGCGTGCCGCCCGCTTCGCGCGTCCACAACCGCCACAACTGCGGGTGTTGCGGAAAGGCGCGACGCGTCAGTCCTTCCGCCGCCATGAACACCAGCGCCAGCGCCAATCCCGCACCCAGCGTCGTGGCCAACGCCGTCGCGACCTCGCGGACCCAGAACATATCGGCGTCGCGGGTCGTGGGAAACCCGAACCACGCCGCCGGATAGTTGGCGAGCGAGGCCGCCCCGAGCAAACCGCCGACGACCAGTCCCGCCAGCAATGCCGGCCTGACCTGCAACGTGCGTGTGCGCAACAGCCACAGCGCACCCAGCACGCAGCCGATCAGGCCATACAGGACGCCGGCCGCGATGCTGGCAACGGCGGCAATCGTATTGTTGGCGCTGCGCAGCTCCTGGTACTGCCGACCAAAGCTTTCCGGCACGAAAAACGCGGGCGCCACCTCCACCAGCTCGTCGCCAGCGACTGCAAGTTGCAGCCGGATGCGGCCTTCGCCGAACGCATCGTCGCGCTCGAACACGAAACGATGATCCACGCGCCCGCTGGTGCGCGTCTGCGTTGCCGTCTCCAGCAACCGGTAGGGCTTGAGATCGACAGCCCACGCGCGCGTGGCGGTGTCGCGCGCCAGCGCGAGCGCTGCCTCGGCGGTCAGGGCCTTGCCGGCGGGATCGCGGATGTAATCCTCGGCCAACCGCCGCGTGAAGCCATCGACCACGCCGTTCGGCCGCAGGCGCACCGATGCCTCCTCGATCGTGCCGGGGACGAAGAGTCGAACCTCCCACCAGTACGGCGCGTAAAGACCGCCAGCCACCAACCTCGCAAACGCTGCCTTGCCGCCGCCTTCAAGTTCGACGTAATTCTGCGCGCCCTCGTCGTGATCGAATACGGCGGCGGTGCGTGCAGCTGCAGGTACCAGTCGATGCGTGGTATTGAGCGCCTGCGCCTTCGCCAGCGCGGCGTCGCGGGACAGCGTGATGTCGAGATTGACGAGCGGTATCGCCAGCGGGAAAAGCCGCCAGGCAAGCCATGCGCAGGCCAGTGCGACGATCGCGTAGGCGACCCAGAACGCGGGCTGCCGGTCGATCGGTTTCAGCGCGAGCCCGTCTGCACGACGCCCGCTGCCACCAGGCGCGCGATGGCGGCAGCGTCGAGCGACAACCGCTCGCGCAGCACCGCTGCGGTGTCCTGCGCCAGCACCGGGGGCGCACGCTCGGGCACCAGCGGCGTGCCCGACATCCGGAAGGGTGCCACCATCTGCGGCACGGTGCCCGCCACCGGATGCGGCAGGTCGATGCGCAAACCGCGCGCCGCCAGCTGCGGATCGGCCATCACCGCGTCGAGGCGGTTGATCGGCCCGCCCGGCACACCCGCGACTTCAAGTGCCGCCAGCCAGTCGCGCTGCGTCCGGGTGCGCGCGACGTCCGCAATCATCGGCACCAGCACATCGCGGTGGCGCACACGATTGGCGTTCTTCGCAAAACGCGCGTCCTCCGCCCACTCCGGACGCCCTGCCACGCCAGAAAATGCGCGGAACTGGCCGTCGTTGCCCACCGCCAGGATGAAGTGGCCGTCGGCACACGCGAAGACCTGGTACGGCACGATGTTCTGGTGCGCATTTCCGGCGCGCGATGGCGGCGTGCCGCCAACGAGATAGTTCATGTTCATCACGGCCATCATCGCCACGGCGGAATCGAACAGCGCGAGGTCGATGTGCTGGCCCATGCCGGTGCGCTCGACGTGGGCCAGCGCCGCCTGGATCGCCACCGCGCCATACATGCCGGTCATGATGTCGGTAATGGCCACCCCGGCCTTCTGCGGCCCGCCGCCCGGCAGGTCGTCGCGCTCGCCGGTGACGCTCATGAATCCGCTCATCCCCTGGATGATGAAGTCGTAGCCCGCGCGCGCCGCATAAGGGCCGGTCTGGCCAAAGCCCGTGATCGATGCGTACACAAGGCGCCGATTGACCGATGCGAGCGACGCGTAGTCGAGGCCATACCTGGCGAGGCCACCCACCTTGTAGTTTTCCACGAGCACATCGGCCTGCCGCGCGAGATCGACAACGAGTGCGCGTCCTTCCGGGTGCGTGAAGTCGATCGCCACCGATTGCTTGCCGCGATTGCAGCCCAGATAGTACGCGGCGTCGGTGGTGTCGTTGCCCGCCGCGTCCTTGAGGAACGGCGGACCCCACGAGCGCGTGTCGTCGCCGCTGCCTGGCTTCTCGATCTTCAGCACCGTCGCGCCGAGATCGGCCAGCAATTGCGTGCACCACGGCCCCGCCAGCACGCGCGAGAGGTCGAGGACGGTCAGGTGGGTAAGGGGGCCGGGCATGGGGATCAGGACAAGGGGCGCCCGCGGGCACGCCTTTCCCATTCTACGCACCGGCAGCGGCCGGGTTCAGGCTTTCAGCGCGCCCAGCACTTCGTCCAGCGTCTTCTTCGCGTCACCGAAGAGCATCCGGTTGTTGTCCTTGTAGAAGAGCGGGTTGTCCACGCCGGCGTACCCGGACGCCATGCTGCGCTTCATCACGATCGAGTTCCTGGCCTTCCATACTTCGAGCACCGGCATGCCGGCGATGGGGCTCGTCGGGTCGTCCTGCGCCGCCGGGTTCACGATGTCGTTGGCGCCGATCACCATCACGACATCGGTGTCGGGGAAATCATCGTTCAGCTCATCCATCTCGAACACGATGTCGTAGGGCACCTTGGCCTCGGCCAGCAGCACGTTCATGTGGCCGGGCATCCGTCCGGCCACCGGGTGAATGCCGAACCGCACGTTGATGCCCTTGGCCCGCAGCACCTTGGTGATTTCATTGACCGTGTGCTGGGCCTGCGCGACGGCCATGCCGTAGCCGGGAACGATGATGACGCTCTTCGCATCCTTCAGCATCTCCGCCGCTTCCGCGGCCAGGATCGGATTGACCTCGCCTGCAGGCTGCGCGGCGCCGCCTGAAGCGGCGGGCGATACACCGCTGTCCGTGCCGAAGCCACCGGCAATCACCGACAGGAAATTCCGGTTCATCGCCGAACACATGATGTACGACAGGATCGCGCCACTCGAACCGACCAGCGCACCCACGACGATCAGCAGGTCGTTATTGAGCATGAAGCCGGTGGCGGCTGCCGCCCAGCCGGAGTAGCTGTTCAACATCGACACCACGACCGGCATGTCCGCACCACCGATGGCCATCACCATGTGCACGCCGAAGAGCAACGCGATCACCGTCATCACGATCATCGGCACCATCGCGTCCTGGACATTGTGTGCGTTGACGAACCGGTAGCCGAAATACAGCACGACGATGAGCCCCGCGAGATTGAGCAGGTGCCGGCCCGGCAGCAGGACCGGCTTGCCGGTGATCTTGCCGGAGAGCTTGCCGAAAGCGATCACCGAACCGGCAAAGGTGACGGCGCCGATCAGCACGCCCAGGTACATCTCGATCTCGTGAATCGCCTTCTCGGCGGGCGTAAGACCCACGGACACCGCGGGATCGATGAAGTTGGCGTAGCCGACCAGCACGGCGGCCATGCCGACCAGGCTGTGCATCAGCGCGACGAGCTCGGGCATCTGCGTCATCTGCACCGTGCGGGCTGCATAGAGACCGATGGCCGCACCGACGACCATGGCGCCTATGATGTACGGCAGGCCGGCAGGCATGACCTGCACGCCGAAGATCGTAGCGACCACGGCGATCGTCATGCCGATGATGCCGTACAGGTTGCCGCGCCGCGATGTTTCCTGGTTGGAGAGGCCGCCGAGGCACAGGATGAAGAGAATCGTGGCGCCGATGTAGGCGACGGTGGACAGACTGGAGGTCATCATTGAATCCCTTGCTTGCGAAACCTCATTTGCGAAACCTCATTTACGGAACATCTGCAGCATGCGGTGGGTCACAGCGAAGCCGCCGAACATGTTGATCGTGGCCAACGCGATGGCAGCCACCGACATCCAGCGGATCCACTCGCCGGGCCGCGACAGATCCGCGGATATCGTCGACAGGTCCGGCGCGATCTGTACCAGCGCGCCGATGGCGATGATGCTGCTGACGGCATTGGTCACACTCATCAACGGCGTGTGCAGCGCGGGCTTCACGTTCCACACCACCATGTAGCCGACGAAGCACGCCAGGATGAACACGGTGAAGTGCCCGAGGAACGAGGCCGGCGCATAACGTCCGATGAAGAGGAACAACAGCGCGCCGACGCCGAAGATCACGGCCGTCTTCGTGCCGGACATGGGGCCGCTCGCGGCGCCGTGGCCATGCCCCTTCGCCTTCTGAACGACCGCGTCCGGCTTGGCCGCAGCAGGGGGTGCCGCCGACAGCTTCGGTGGCGGAGGCGGCCACGTGACCTCGCCCTGGTTGATCACGGTGGTGCCACGCAGCACCTCGTCCGCCATGTCGATCCTGACCGCATCGCCTTCGATGCTCTTGGTCTTGATCATGTCTTCCATCAGGCGGAAGAGGTTCGTCGCATACAACGTGGACGCCTGCTTCGCGAGTCGACTGGGCAGGTCCTTGTAGCCGATGATGGTGACGCCATGGCGCACGACCACTTCACCCGGCACGGTCAGCTCGCAGTTGCCGCCCTGCTCTGCCGCCATGTCGACGATGACGCTGCCCTGCTTCATCGACTTGACCATGTCCTCGGTAATGAGCTTCGGCGCCGGCTTGCCGGGAATGAGCGCCGTCGTGATGATGATGTCAACATCCTTCGCCTGCTTGGCGAACACTTCACGCTGGGCCTTCTGGAAGCCCTCGCTCATTACTTTGGCGTAGCCGCCGACGCCGGTGCCTTCCTCGACATAGTCGACGCCGATATATTCGCCGCCCAGCGACTTGATCTGGTCGGCCACGTCCGGCCGCGTGTCGTTGGCGCGCACGATGGCGCCCAGGCTCGACGCGGTGCCGATCGCCGCGAGACCGGCCACGCCGGCGCCGATGACGAAGACCTTGGCCGGCGGCACCTTGCCGGCCGCCGTGATCGAACCGGTGAAGAAGCGGCCGAATTCGTGCGCCGCCTCGATGACGGCTCGGTAGCCGCCGATATTGGCCATCGACGACAGCGCATCGAGCTTCTGCGCGCGCGAAATGCGCGGCACGCTGTCCATGGCCAGCACCGTCACCTTCCGCGCGGCGACGCTCTGCATCAGCGCCGGGTTCTGCGCCGGCCAGATGAAGCTCACCAGCACCTGGCCCTCATGCAGCAACCTTACTTCCTCGTCGTTGGGCGCGCGCACCTTGAAGATGATGTCTGCGTTGGACCACAGCGCGAGGCGATCGGCCACGAGTTCCGCGCCGGCGACGCGATAGGCCTCGTCGCTGATCTGGGCCGCATCGCCTGCGCCGGCCTCGACCGCCACCCGGAAGCCCTGCTTGATCAGCTTCTCGACGACTTCGGGTACGGTGGCCACCCGCTTCTCGCCCGGGAAGACTTCCTTGGGCACCCCGATCAGCAACGACATTTGGCTTCTCCCTCAGTGCGACGGCGGGCGGTGCCACTTTGCGGGCCGCGCTTCCGACAATTTTTCGGTATGGATTCGATGCGTCAAAGTTGGGCCGCGATCGCGCGGCCCAGGTCGCCGGTGGTCGCGCGGCCACCGAGGTCGGGCGTCTTCGGCGCGTCCTTGTCGGCAAGCACGCGCTCGATTGCTGCGACGATCGCATCCGCAGCCGGCTTGTAGCCCAGGAAGTCTAGCATCAGCGCGCCCGACCAGATCTGGCCGATGGGATTGGCGATGCCCTTGCCGGCGATGTCCGGCGCAGAACCGTGCACCGGTTCGAACAGCGACGGGAAGTCGCGCTCCGGATTCAGGTTGGCCGACGGTGCGATGCCGATCGTCCCGCAGACGGCGGGCCCCAGATCCGACAGGATGTCGCCGAAGAGGTTGGACGCCACGACGACGTCGAAGACCTGCGGCCGCGCCACGAAATGCGCGCTGAGAATGTCGATGTGATACTGGTCGGTGCGGATGTCTGGATACTCGGCCGCAATCACCTTGAAGCGTTCATCCCAGTACGGCATCGTGATGGAAATGCCGTTGGACTTGGTCGCTGACGTGACGTGCTTCTCGGGCCGCGTGCGCGCGAGTTCGAACGCAAAGCGCAGGATGCGATCCACACCCTTGCGCGAGAAGACGGATTGCTGGAACACGATCTCGCGGTCGGTGCCGGGGTACATCCGTCCGCCCACCGACGAATACTCGCCTTCGGTGTTTTCGCGGACCACGACGAAGTCGATGTCGCCCGGCTTGCGATTGGCGAGCGGCGATGGAATGCCCGGCATCAGCTTGCACGGGCGCATGTTCACGTACTGATCGAATTGCCGCCGGAACAAAATCAGCGAGCCCCACAACGACACGTGGTCCGGCACCGTGGCCGGCCAGCCGACAGCACCGTAGTAGATGGCCTCGAAGGGCTGCAGGATGTCGAACCAGTTTTCCGGCATCATGCGGCCGTGCTTCGCGTAGTAGTCGCAGCTCCAGTCGAAGATCTCATATTCGAGCGCAATGCCGAATTTCGCCGCCGCCGCATCGAGCACGCGCACGCCTTCGGGCATCACTTCCTTGCCGATGCCGTCCCCCGCCATCACCGCAATCCTGTGCGCTGCCATGATCCGACCTCCATTTGCACGAGACCCGCAGTGTACGTAAAACTTAAGCCAAACGTCGTATCCCGACGCGCGGCCGAACGCGATAAGGTGCTTGCATGGGGTGGCGCATTCGCGTCCTCCATCAGCAAAGGAGGCTCCCATGCCCGCACGCAATTACTGGGTTGGCGTCGTGTCGCACGATCATGTGGCCGTCGGGGTCGCCGGCGGCTTTGTCCAGTTGAACCACGGCAAGGCCGGCCCGCTCGAGCGCATGCAGCCCGGCGACGGCTTCGTTCATTACTCGCCCAAGTCCGCCTATCCCGACGGCGACACCCTGCAGGCGTTCACCGCCATCGGCCGAGTGGCGGCCTCGGGTATCGCCCCCGTGCCCGCGCCCGACGGCAGCTTCTACTTCCGGCGGCAGGTAGAGTTCCTGCCGTCGCAGCTGGCGCCGGTCAAGCCGCTCATCGAAACGCTCGACTTCATCCGCAACAAGAAATATTGGGGCGCGGCCTTCCGCTTCGGATTCATCCGCATCGAAGCCCCGGATTTCGCGCGAATTGCCGCAGCCATGGCCTGCGCTGTCGAGCGTGAGTTTCCGGAGGCCATTGCGGCCTAGTTTCGCGGCCCAGCCTGGGTTATCGTTGACACCATCGATCGACCAATCAACCGGCCGTGGCGCCGGTGACGGGGAGGCTCCGATGGGTGTTATGGTCATTGCGTTGTTCCGGCCCAAGCCCGGTATGTTGGCCGCGCTCGATATCTGCGTGCACGACCACCTGCCGATTCTGCGTGCGCAGGGTCTTGCCACGCGACGACCTTCGCTGGTGCTGCGCGCGGAGGACGGCAGCATCCTCGAAATCTTCGAATGGGTGTCGCAAGCCGCCGTCGACTCGGCCCACGCCAATCCCGCCGTACTCGCATTGTGGGAACGCTACGCCGCGTGCTGCGACTACATCACGCTGAGCGATCTTGCCGAGGCCCGCACGATGTTTCCTTCGTTCACTTTGGTAAGCGTATAGCCGGGTGGATCGTTACCGAGCCTAGCGTGTTTTGTTCGTCGTGGCACGGTGCGGGGTGCGCCGCCTGGCGCGGGCTCCATCGCCGCGAAACGTGTGGGTCGGGCGCGTGAGGGCAAAAAAATGGACGGTCAACCCACGACCATCCATTTTTTTGCCGCACGCGCAGCGACCACGCGGCTCAAAGTCGCCCGCGCCAGGCGGCGCACCCCGCACCGCTCCGGATGCGTGGCAACGGCACGGCGGACGTCGTTGCGTTCGGGTTGTAGGCGAGGCTTCAGCCTCGCGAATCGCTTCGGTTGCCGACGTCGCGCGACAAAGCGCAATTCGCATTGCGAAGCGGCCCCCAAAACGACGACGAGCCATTGCCCACAAACGGAAATCATCTCCACCGCCGCGGTGAGCGGCGGGCCGTGTGGGGCGGGCGCATTGGAGCCGCATGTTCCCGGCGCGTGCGGCAAAAAAGGGGAGGTCGTGTTTTGACCTCCCCGTTTTTTGCCCTCACGCGCCCGAACCCGAAGTTTGCGGCGACCTAAGCCCGCCCCGCACGGCCCGCCGCTCGCCGCGGCGATGCTGAATGCTCAACGTCACGCGGCACACCCGCGAGGCTGAAGCTTCGCCTACAGGAAGCGAGGCTGAAGCCTCGCCTACAGGAAACGACGACGCGCAGTCATCACAACGCAACGCTCAGAGCAAGCGTTCTTTACAGACGCCGCGCCGACTGGTAACCTTCAGACGAATCAAGGCAATGCCAATGCCGGTGCTCGCGGATACGCGATCCCGGCGTTTTGCTTTTGCGCGGCCATTCGCCACCCCGTCCGAAGACCCCACGCGCATCCTTCCAGTCAATGTCCGCCACCGCCCCCCACCCCACGCCGCAAGCGCACCAACGCGCGATCGTGTTCATGATCATCGCCGCCATCTGCTGGTCGAGCGGCGGCTACCTCGTGCGCCAGCTGTCGATCACGAATGCGTGGGAGATCGTGTTCTGGCGCTCGCTCTTCATGTCGCTGTTCGTCGCCGGCGTGCTGCTCGTCATGCATGGCAGGAAGATGCCGGCCGCCTTGCGCGCCGTCGGCCTGCCCGGCCTGTTGGCCGGCCTGCTGCTGGCCGGGACGTTCTTCTTCTTCATCGGGTCCATCACCCGCACCACGGTCGCCAACACGTTCGTGCTGATGAGTATCACGCCGTTCCTCGCCGCGCTGGCCGGCTGGTTCGTACTGCGCGAACGCGTGCCGCGGCGCACCTGGATCGCGATGGCCGTCGCGTTCGTCGGCATCATCGTGATGTTCGGCGGCGCCGTCGATGCGGGGCAGTTGCTGGGCAACCTGATGGCGCTCGGCGTGTCGGTATGCTTCGCCGCCCAGTTGATGGTGCTGCGAAAATTCCACGCGACGGTGGACATGCTGCCACAGGTCCTGATCGCCGGACTGTGGTCGCTGATTCCTGCGTGGCTCTTCGCCGGAAGCTTCAGCGCGACGCCCTCGGATCTCGCCGTGCTGACGCTGATGGGCTGCGTGCAGCTCGGCATCGGGTGCTTGCTGGCCACCGCCGCCTCGCGCGCGTTGTCCGCCACCGAGCTTGGCCTTCTCGCGCTGCTCGAACCCATCCTGGGCCCGCTGTGGGTGTGGCTGCTACTGGGCGAGCGGCCCGGCAACAGCGCCCTGGTGGGCGGCGCCATCGTGTTGGGCGCGGTGATCGCGAATGGCGCGTTCGCCGCGTGGCAAGGCCGCGCCACCGAGGTCCGGGCGCCGATGCCGGGTCCGTGATGCCGATCGCTTTCCGGCGGTCGCTGCGGTTCACGGCATGACGCTGCCCGATTTCCCCGCCGCGTTCTACGTCGTCGCCGTAATCGCCATCCTGATCACAGGCATCGCGAAGGGCGGCTTCGGACAGGGCTCGGGCGGCATTGCCGTCCCGCTGATGTCGATCTTCATCGCCCCGCCCGAGGCTGCCGGCATCATGTTGCCCATCCTGTGCGCCATGGACATTTTCGGCGTGCACGCGTATTGGCGCTCGTGGTCGCGCCACCACATCGCGATCATGCTGCCGGGGGCGTTGCTCGGCATCGGCATCGGCGCGCTGGCCTTCGGCAGCCTGCCCGTCAACGTGATTCGCGCGCTGCTGGGTGTCATCAGCGTCACCTTCGCGCTGAACCAGTGGCTGCGCCTCACCGAGCGCGTGGCCCGCGTTCTGGCGCGCGACCAGCGGCCGCCTGGTCGGGTCGCGGGCGCGTTCTGGGGTGCGCTCTCCGGCTTCACCAGCACGCTGGCCCACGCCGGCGGCCCGCCTTTCGCGATCTACATGCTGGCGCAGAAGATCGACAAGACCCTGTTCGTCGGCACATCGGCCGTGTTCTTCATGATCATCAACTACGTAAAGCTCGTTCCCTACTATTTCCTGGGCCAGCTCAACTTCGGCAACCTGACGACGGCGCTGCTGTTCGCGCCTTTGGCTCCGCTGGGCGTCTGGCTGGGCGTCGCGCTGCATCGCCGCATCTCGCCGCGAATGTTCTTCAACCTGAGCTACGGCCTGCTGTTCGTCACCGGCATCAAGCTGCTCTACGACGCCGCCACGCACTAAGGGTCCCCACGTCGCCGCCAGCGCCTGGTTGCGCTATGATCGGCGCCTTTGGCATTGCGGTTTCCCCGATGAAACAGACGTTCCTCGATTTCGAACAGCCCATCGCCGAGCTGCAGCAGAAGATCGACGAGCTTCGCTTCGTCCACGACGACTCGGCGGTCGACATCTCCGACGAGATCACGCGGCTCTCCAAGAAGAGCCAGCAGCTCGCCAAGGACATCTACGGCAAGCTCTCGGCCTGGCAGATCGCGCAGGTCGCGCGGCACCCGCAGCGCCCTTACACGCTCGACTATGTGGCCGGCATGTTCAGCGAGTTTCGCGAGCTGCATGGCGACCGCAATTACGCGGATGACCCCGCCATCGTCGGCGGCATCGCGCGCTTCAACGGCCAACCCTGCATGGTGATCGGCCACCAGAAGGGACGCGACACCAAGGAAAAGATCCACCGCAACTTCGGCATGCCGCGGCCCGAGGGCTACCGGAAGGCGCTGCGGCTCATGA
>Ga0105046_10004185_pt1 | contig 22963 bp, 25 predicted proteins | sample MAT03_FD_78385 | JGI IMG/M metagenome (GOLD analysis project Ga0105046, IMG submission 78385) | Freshwater microbial communities from Lake Fryxell liftoff mats and glacier meltwater in Antarctica - MAT-03 (megahit assembly) | ecosystem: Environmental > Aquatic > Freshwater > Ice > Liftoff...
AGGGTGCCCTGGTAGCGCGAGTAGCGGGCGAACATCGCGCCCTTGACCGTTTCCGGCAGGTTGGTCAGGGCGAAAACGGGGCGATCGAAGTTGGTGAAATGGGGCGCCAGGAGCTCCTGTTCAGCAGGCGTGTAGGACTCGACCGGGTGGCGCATCCGCCGAAACTAACAGGCCCGCCGGAAGTGAGTTATGTCGACCGGCTCAGTTGGCGGAGGCCGGAGGCGGCGACGCCATCAACTCGACCGTATGACCGGCCGGAGTGGTCGCCTTCGCCCGCGCCGAACCCCAGAGCTCACGCCCTTCCCGCACCTCGAATCCGGCCCCGCGCAGCCGCCCCACGGTCGCCTCGAAATCCGGCGCGACGATCGCCACATGCCCCCGGACCGGCACCACCGGATCGGCCACATGCATCAGGTGGATCTGCGTGCCTCCACCCTCGAACCAGGTGTAGCCGCCACCGAGCGCTTCGGGCGCAGCCACCGATACCAACCCGGCCGCGATCCAGAACCGGCTTTCATTCGGCACCAGCGTCGGATCCACTTCGAAGGAAACGTGGTGGAGCATTCTGCCATTCTCTCACGTAGTCTCAGTCAACGCCATTCATTGATCTACCGAAGATCAACATATTTCGTTGACAAACGCGCCGTCAACGCATAATGTTGACCCATGCCCATAGTAATCATCCTTGACCAACGCGACAGTCGCTCGAATGCGGATCTGGTCACTTCGTGCTCGACGCAGTTCAACCAGGACCTTGGGAGCGCTCTCAGGCTGCCTTTCGAACGAACGGCTGGCGACGAGATGCAGGCCCTGATCGGAGAACCCGAGGCGCTCGGCAGGATCGTCCGCCAGGCCCTTGCCGGCGGCCACTGGACGATCGGGATCGGGGTCGGAGCCGTAGAAGAGCCACTTCCCGACAGCGTTCGTGAAGGTCGAGGACCGGCGTACTGGGCCGCAAGGGAGGCGCTTGTCAGCGCTGGCGGCCAGCGCCAGGACCGGCCGGTGGCGGTCCGCTGCGCCGAAGGCCACTCGCCGGAGTCCGACGAAGCTGCCGCGATGGCACTGGAACGCTGCCTGGGGGTGCTGGCCTTCATCCTGAACCGCCGCACCGACAAGCAGCGAGAAGCTGCGGACATCGCCTACGAAGCCGACTACTCTGTCAAAGTCGTGATCGAATCTCTGAAGCTTTCTCCGCAGGGAGCCCACCAGCGACTCAACGCTGCGGGCAGCCGCGAGGAAGCGGACCTGATCGAACTGGCAACCGAACTCGCCCGTCCGGTGGTCGACTCGTGAACGCGATTGAGGCCGTCGAAGTCCTGGCGCTCGGTCTTTTGGCCGTATTCGGGGGCGGGGTCCTGGTCGGGACAATCCTGCGCCGGCTCGATGTGACCGCCGAGATGGCGGCAGCCGACCGTGGCGGCGATCCCCCGCGCAAGAGCATCAGGAACGCTGGCCGCTACATCGGCTGGCTTGAACGCGGCCTGATTTTCGCGGTGATCGTCGCCGGTATGCCCAGCGCTGCAGCCCTGATCCTCGGCATCAAAACAGCGGCCCGCTTCCCCCAGTTCGAGCGCGAGGAACGGTTCGTCGAGTACTACCTGATCGGCACGCTGCTCAGCCTCTCGGTGACCCTGGTTGCGGCCCTCATCGCCCGTGCCCTTCTCGACCTGCCGCTGCTCTCCGGCTGACGACCCGGCCTAGAAGACCACAGCCCAGACTGCGACCCCGATCATGGCGATGACGGTGGTGTAGACGACGGATTCGGCGGTGGTCCGTAGATCGAGGCCGTAGGCGTGGCCGACGATCATCGAGTTGAGGCCGCTCGGCATCGCGGCCAGCAGGTAGTAGGAGCGTGGGATCCCGGCGAACGGCATCGCGAGGACGAACAGCAGGGTCGGGGAGACGATCAGTCGGGAGAAGATCACCGCGCCGACCGGGCGGTGGATCCTCGGGGGCAGGCGGATCGCCCCGAGCCGCTCCTCCTCGGCCAGCACCGCGCCGACCGCGAAGAAGCCGACCGGCAAAATCAGCACAACCATCGCCCAGGTGATGTCGACCAGGATGGTTGGTGCCATCCAGTGGGGAGCGATCGCACCGAGCAGGGCCGCGACGAGCAGCGGGTTGCGGAAGAAAAAGGCGCGGGTTCGATCACGCAGGCCCTCCCCCGCTTTGGTCCCGAAGGCCGCTCCGACGCCGAAGGCGAACAGCATCAGCGCGATGCCGCTTACGACCACGTCGTAGACGACCGCTTGACTCAGGTCCTCGCCGCCCATCAGGGCCAGGACCAGCGGGTAGCCGAGGTAGCCGGTGTTGGAGACGATCGAGCAGCAGATCACGGCGCCGGCGACCGGGCGTGGCAATTTCAGCAACGGCACCGCGATCAGCCAGGCGACCAGACCGACCGTGGCAACGGTCACCAGACCGAGACCGAGGCCGACTCCGACCCCGACCGTGAAATCAGCCTTGGCCAGGTTGACGAAAACGATCGGCGGCAGGACGAAATAGAGCAGGATCAGCAGCGAGCGCCGCGAGCCCTGCCCGGCGCGGTCGGGCCAGCGCCGCTCGGCCCAGACCCCGACCAGCGTCGAGGCGACGATGGCGAGGAGGATCAAGATCACCGGAGTTACCCTAGCCTCGTGCGGGTAAGGCGTAGCTTGTGGCTATGAAGAAAGCGACCCTCGCCGGTGCCGCCGGCCTCACGGCGGTGATCTCGGCCTCGATCTGGTGGCGCAGGAACCCCTCCGCCTGCCCCTACGGCCAGCGCTGGTCGGTCCAGGTGCCGCATCCGCTGATCACCCGGGATCGCCTGCTGGAAGCGCTGGCGCCGCTGGCCGGCGAAAGCCTGCTCGAGGTCGGCCCGGGCACCGGCTACTACTCGCTGGATGTGGCCGAAGCGCTCGGCCCCGAGGGGTCGCTCGACATCTTCGACCTGCAGCAGCGGATGCTCGACCACACCATGGCCGGCGCCGCCGAACGCGGAATCGAGAACATCCGGCCGACCCAGGGCACGGCCCAGGAGCTGCCCTACGAATCGACGATTTTCCACGGCGCTTTCCTGGTGACGACGCTCGGCGAGATCCCCGACCAGGCGGCGGCGATGCATGAGCTGGCCCGGGTGGTCCGTCCCGGCGGGCGGATCGTCATCGGCGAGCTGGTCGGCGACCCGCACTGGGTTTCACCGAAGATGATCCACGGTCACGCCGACGGAGCCGGACTCACCGTCGAGCGCCGGATCGGCCCCTGGTTGGGCAGCTTCACAGTCCTGCGCAAGCCTTACTGAAAGATCGGGAGCCGGCGCTCAGTATTCCCACTGGCCGAGGACGGCCAGCAGGATGGAGTTGAGGATGACCAGCCCTGACATGGCTACGGCCAGGCCGGGGACTCCGGCTGAGAGCAGGGCGAGCACGGCCGCCGTGGCGAAGGTGAGTTCAAATCGGATCCGTGGCTGGAGCGGAAGGCGGCGCTCCGATTTCGGCGCGGCGTAGACCCCCCACGCGACCGCCGCCGCGACAGGTGTCGCGATCGCCAGCAGCAGAGACACGGGCATCTCCCCCGTGCTGGTTCCCCAGTAGGCGAAAGCCGCCAGGCCGGCGATCTCCAGCAAGAACTTCAATCCAAGGTTGAGCGATCCGAGCACGATCGATCCAGTCTGCACGACTGGGGGTTGACCGACCGGTTCAGGGTCGCGGGATCGGTGCCGCTCTCCTGGCCGATGAGATGAGAAGGGCTGTCTCCGCTGCCGAAGAGATGGGCATCCGTCTGCTGATGGCCCATGCGATAGACGAGCGGGCCCTCGGCTTCTATCGTCGGTTCGGTTTCGAGCGATCCCCTTCCGACCCGTTCGACCTGCAGATCCTGACCAAGGACGTCAGGCGATCCCTTGATGAAGCCGCTTCCTGAAGCCCGAGCGGGACCAAGTTGAACCGCCAGCCTGGAAATCGGTTGACCAAGTTCACTTGGTCCGTTACGAATGGAGCATGGAAGTCACAGTTCAAGAAGCAAAGACCCATCTATCCCGACTACTTCGCAAGGTCGAAGCCGGGGAGACCGTAACGATTCGGCGCGGCAAAGAGCCGATCGCCACGCTGATTCGTGCCGCTCCGAAGCAGGGTGAACGCCGCATCTGGGGCGACGTAGAGGGCTCGATCGGTCCCGATTTCGATCGGCCGCTTGAGGACTTCGCACCGTCTTCGTGAAGCGCCTGCTTCTCGATACGAATGTCGTCATTTGGCTACTCACGGGCAACCGTGAGGCGATCTCCAAGCGTGCGCTCGGCTGTCTGCTCAACGAGGACAATGCGATCTTGGTCAGCGCAGTCAGCCCGTGGGAGATCGCGACCAAGCAATCTGTTGCAAGGCTTGAGCTGGGTTCCAATTGGCAGAAATCCCTCCTTCAACTCGACTTCGACCTGATGCCGATCACCGCTGAGCATGCCTCGAGGATCGAAGACCTGCCCTGGCACCACCGCGACCCGTTCGACCGAATGCTGGTCGTGCAGGCGATGATGGAGACCTGCTCAATCGTCTCCTCGGACGAGTGCTTGGAGGACTACGAGGTCGAAGTCATCTGGTAGGGCACGGAGCCCCGACCCGTACGAATCAGGGGATGTAAGCCGAGAAGGCGCTGCCGGCGTGCTGGGCGAACTCGACCAGGGGCTGGGGGATGACGCCGAAGAAGACCGCGGCGGCGGCGCCAAGGACAGAGGGCAGGACCAGGTACCAGCGGCGGGCGGAGTCGAGGTCGGTGCCGATTTCGGTTTCGTCGACCTGGAGCGACGCGTCGGCGGCCGGTGACATCCAGATCGTCGCGACCACTCGCATGTAGTAGACCAGCGAGATCATCGTGCCGATCGCGATCATCACGCCGAGCCAGGTCCAGTCGGCCTCGACCAGGGCTTCGAACAGGTAGAGCTTGCCGATGAAGCCGGCGGTCGGCGGCAGGCCGGCCAGGGCGAGCATGGCGATAGTCAGCGGCCAGGCGACGATCGGCGTGCTGCGACCGATGCCGCGCAGTGAGGCGATCGAGTCCGAGAAACCGGACCGGCGCTCGTGGATGATCACCGCCGAGAAGGCGGCCATATTCATCGCCAGGTAAGCGGCGAGGTAGAAGGTGAGCGCGTCCACCCCCTGCTGGGTCGCGACCACGATGCCGGCCAGCATGTAGCCGGCCTGGCCGACGCCGGAGTATCCGAGCATGCGCTTGAGCGAGGTCTGGGCGATCGCTCCGACGTTGCCGATCAGGATCGAGAGCGTGGCCAGCGCAGCGAGGATCACGTCCCAGTCATTGACCATCGGCTCGAGCGCGGTCATGAAGAACCGGACGAAGACCGCGAAGGCGGCCAGCTTGGTCGCCGCCGACATGAACCCGGTGACCGGGGTCGGTGCGCCTTCGTAGACGTCCGGGGTCCACTGATGAAACGGCGCGATCGAGATCTTGAAAGCGAGACCGACCGAGACCAGTCCTACCCCGACCAGGGTAAGCGAGTCGCTGATCAGGCCGCCTTCGGTAAGCCCGGCTGCGATCGCATCGAAACCGGTTGCTGCCGACGCGCCGTAGATCATCGCCATGCCGTAGAGCAGTGTGGCCGAGCCGACCGAGCCGATGATCAGGTACTTGAAGCCGGATTCGAGCGATTCGCGGCGGCGCAGATTCGTGCCGCAAAGCGCGTAGAGCGGGATCGAGAACAGCTCCAGCGCGACAAAGAAGGTGATCAGGTTGTTGGCCATGGTCAGCAGGACCATCCCCAGGACCGAGGCCATCAGCAGGGCGAGGAAGTCCGGCCTGCCGATCTGTTTTTCCGACGGATCACCGATCGAGGTCAGCACGGCTCCGGCCGCGGCGATCAGGATCAGCAATGAGAAGACGACCGCGAGACCGTCGATCTTCAGGGTGCCGTTGATCAGTTCGGTGTTGGCGTCCCACTGCCAGATCAGCAGCCCGGCCGTGGTCGCGAAGGTGAGCAGGGCGAGGGCCGGGCCGAAGCGCCTGATCGAGTCGAAGGCGGCGACGACGACCATCAGGATCAGCCCGACGCTGAGCGCCATGATCGGCCCGAGGCCGGCGTAGTCGACTACGGGGGCTTCGAAGTTCACTGCGAGGCCTCCAGGCTTACGGCGACGGTCTGGTCGACCGCGGGGCTCGTATCCCCGAGGACGATCTGCGGGTAGAAGGCGAGCACCAGCAGGACCAGGACCATCGGCACGATGATCAGCGCGTCGCGGAGCGAGATCTCCCGCGAGTCGACCCCGTCGGGCAGCGGGTTGTGCATGGTGCGCTGGTACATGCGGAGCGCGTAGTAGGCCGCCATCGCGACGCCGGTGGAGGCGATGATCGCGATCGCCACATTCACCTGGAAGACGCCGTTGAGAATGAAGAACTCACCGATGAAGTTGGGCGAGCCGGGGATCGCCAGCGTCGCCATGGTGACGATCAAAAAGATCACGGCGAAGACCGGCGCCTTCTTGGCGAGACCGCCCATCGGGCCGAGTTCCTCGCTGCCGGTGCGCTCCACGATCAGAGCGACGATCAGGAAGGCCGGCACCACCACCAGGCCGTGGTTGATCATCTGGAACAGGGCCCCGTTGGCTCCGGTGCTGTCGAGGGCGAAGATCCCGAGCATGATGAATCCGAGCTGGGCCATCGAGGAGAAACCGAGGATCAGCCGCAGGTCGGTTTTGGTGAAGGCCATCACCGAGCCGTAGACGATCGAGCCGAGCGCGATGATCAGCATCGCCGTCTGGAACAGCTCGGTGGCGTCGGGCATGATCGGCAGCACGACCCTGAGGAAGCCGTAAGCGGCGACCTTCGACAGCACGGCCGAGAAGACCGCCAGGGCCGGCAGCGGCGCGGCGCGGTAGGCGTCGGGCATCCATCCGTGGAGCGGGAAGGCCGCCATTTTGACCAGGAATGCCGCGGCGAAGAACCAGAAGATCCAGTTCTGCGAGGCCGAGGGCAGGCCCTTCTCGGCCAGCTCGGCCATGTTGAAGGTGAGCTGTCCGCCGTCGGCGGCGATGACCCCGACCGCGACCGCACCGACCAGCATCAACAGCGAACCGATCAGGGTGAAGACGATCATCTTGACCGTGGCCGCACTGGCGGTCACACCGTCGCGATCGCCGCCCCAGATCCCGAACAGGAAGTAGAACGGCACGATCATGAGGTCGAAGAAGAGCACGAACAGCAGCAGGTCCTGGGCCAGGAAAGCGCCGAGGGTGGCGGTCTGGCCGGCCAGCAGCATGAAGTAGAAAAGCCCGGCCCGGTCGGTGCCGCGGGCCGCGGAAAAGGCGACTGCCGGGATCCAGGCGATCGCGGTCAGCAGCACCAGGAAGACCGAGATCCCGTCCACCCCGAGGCTGTAATTGATCCCGAGACCGGGGATCCAGGTGACGTCGACGACGTACTGCATGCCGCCGGCGGGGTCGAAGCCGATCGCGACGATCGCGGCCAGCGCCAGCGTGACCACGGTGCCCAGGCCGGCCACCCACGGGGCGAAGCGGCGCGGCACCAGCAGGCTGATCAGACCGAAAAGAAGCGGGCTCCAGATTATTGCGCTCAGCATCAGATGCTCCGGATCAGGAAGTAGAGAGCGATGCCGACGATGCCGCTCAGCATCAGCAGGGCGTAACCGCGGACCATGCCGGTCTGGATCTCACGCACGGCGCCACCGGCGGAGCGCACCACCGACATCGTGCCGCCGGTCAGCCCGTTGATCACGAACGGCTCGAACACCCGGTCGGCGAAACGGCCGAGGCCGAGGAACGGGCGGACCACCAGGAAGTCGACGATCTCGTCGCCGTACCACTTGTTGACAAACAGGGTGTGGAGCGGCCGGAAGGTGCGGCGCAGGGTTTCCGGCATCGACGGCCTGCCGATGTAGAGCCACCAGGTGAAGGCGATGCCGACCAGCGCGATCGCGCCGCCCTTGGCCAGACCCTTCCAGGCCTCGGCCGCGGTCGGGTGCATGGCCGCCAGCGGCGAATCCTCGAAGGTCGGTTCAAGGAAATGGGTGATCACTTCAGTCACACCGGGAATCTGGACCAGTCCGCCGACCAGGGCAAGGAAGGCGAGTACCGACATACCGACCTTCATCCCGGGGGCCTGCTCGGCGATGTGGTGATCCTCGCCGGGGTAGCCGACCTCGGTGTCTTCCTGCCCGCCGGTCGCCGGATTGACCGGCTCGCCGTGGACCACGTGGCCGGTCTCGATCAGGTGCCTGGCCTCTTCGCAGGGCGGTCCGGGCAGGACCCGGAAGATGATCCGGAACGAGTAGATCGCGGTCATGAAGGCGCCGATGTAGCCGGCGATCGCGAGAACTTCGTACCAGCCACCGCGGAAGGCGGCGAAGTCGATGATCTCGTCCTTGGAGAACCAGCCCGAAGTGCCGGGGAAGCCCGAAAGAGCCAGGGCGCCGATGATCAGCATCGCCGCGGTGAAGGGCATCGCTTTGTAGAAGCCCTTCATTTTGTCGATGTTCTGCATGTTGGCCATTGCCGCAATCACCGAGCCGGCCGCCATGAAAAGCAGCGCCTTGAAGAAGGCGTGGGTCATCAGGTGGAAGAAGCCGGCCGAGTAGGCGCCGATGCCGACCGCCATGAACATGTAGCCGATCTGGCTCATGGTCGAGTAGGCGATGATCCGTTTGAGGTCGGTGACCACGATCGCGATCGTGCCGGCGACCAGCAGGGTGACCACGCCGACGATCGCCGCGACGTCGGCGGCGGCCGGGGCGAGCTCGAACAGCGGGTGGCTGCGGCCGACCAGGTAGACACCGGCGGTGACCATGGTCGCGGCGTGGATCAGCGAGGAAACCGGGGTCGGGCCTTCCATCGCGTCGGCGAGCCAGGTGTGAAACGGCATCTGAGCCGACTTGGCGAAGGCTCCTACCAGCAGCAGCAGGCAGATCGCGACCGCGGTCCACTCGTTGGTTGTGGTGAAGACCTCGGGGGCCCTCTCGAAGACCGCGCCGTACTCGACCACGCCGAGTTCGCGGAAGATCAGGATCGCTGCCAGCACCAGTCCGATGTCGCCGACCACGTTGATCACAAAGGCCTTCATGCCGGCCCTGGTCGCAGTCTCGCGCCGGTACCAGTAACTGATCAGCGCGTAGGAGGCGAAGCCGACGAAGGCCCAGCCGACGATCAGCAGCACGTAGTTGCCGGCCAGCACCAGCAGCAGCATCGAGAAGACGAAGAAGTTGAGGTAGCTGAAGAAGCGGTGGTAGCCCGCATCCGACTGCATGTAGGAGAACGAGTAGATGTGGATCAGGGTCGAGACGCCGGTGACCACCAGCACCATGAACAGCGAGAGCGGATCGACGTAGATACCGAGGTCGATGTCGAAGCCGCCGACCGAGGCGTACTGCCAGAGGCTGTCGGCAACGTGGCGCGACTCCGCCGGCTCGCCCTGGAGCGAGATCACCGCGGCGATGCCGCAGGCGAAGGCCGCGGCGATCGCGCCGATGCCGATCATTCCGGCCGCACGGGCCGGCAGGACCCTGAAGGTCGCGCCGATCACGACCGAGCCGAGCAGGGGAAAAAGCAGCACCAGCCACCCCCAGGACGCGGCGTTCATCCCTTGAGCTCCTTCATCGCATCGACGTCGAGCGGGATCCGGCGGCGGAACATGGCGACCACCAGACCGAGGCCGACCACGACTTCACAGGCGGCGACCACGAGCACCATCAGGACGAACACCTGGCCATCACCGTCGCCGTGGAGCCGGCTGAACGAGATCAGCGCCAGCGCACCGGCGCTGAGCATCAGCTCCAGGCAGAGCAGAATGACCACCGGGTTGCGGCGGACCAGCACGCCGGTGAAACCGACGGTGAACAGCAGGGCCGAAAGTACGAGGAACCACTCGATCGCCATGTCAGCCAGCCCCCTCGGACTGCTTCTTGCGGCCGGCCAGGACGATCGCTGCGACGGCGGCGACCAGGAGCAGCAGCGAAGCCGCCTCGAAGGCGATCATGAAGTCCTCGAGCATCAGCTTGCCGACCGCCTCGGGCGTGCCGAAGCCGGCCTCGACCTGCTCCACGCCCTGGCTTCCGAGGCCCATCAGCGACGAGCCGAGCACTGCGATCGAGATCTGGATGAACAGCAGGCCGGCGAGGATCGGGCCGAAGATCCTCAGCTGCGGAGCGGAATCGAACATCGGTTCTTCGATCCCGCCGACGTAGGCGGCGACGAATACGTAGATCACCATGACCGCGCCGGCGTAGACCACTATCTGCGCGGCGGCGATGAACTGGGCCTGCAGCAGCAGGAAAAGACTGGCAAGGAAAACGAGGTGCACCACCAGCGCCAGCACGCTGTAAAACGGGTTGCGCAGGAAGACGACGGCGAACGCGCCGCCGAGTGCTCCGAGCGCGCCGACAAAGAAGGCGACTGCCTCCACTATTCGCCCTCCCCGCGAAGCGGCGTGCGGTCGATCGGCTCGGCGAGCAGCATCTCCTTGGTGAAGATCAGGTCGGAGCGGTTGTAGTCGGCCATCTCGAAGTCGTGACCCATGGTGATCGCGTCGAACGGGCAGGCCATCTCGCAGTAACCGCAGAAGATGCAGCGGGACAGGTTGATTTCGTAGACCGCGGCGTAACGCTCGCCGGCCGAAACCCGGTTGTCAGGGTCGTTCTCGGCGGCGACCACGCGGATGCATTCGGCCGGGCAGGCGGCGGCGCAGAGCGAGCAGCCGACGCATTTCTCGAGGTGGCTGTCCTCGAAGCGGTGGAGCTTGTGCCGACCACGGAAGCGCGGGTAGACCGGGGTCTTTTCCTCGGGGTACTGGATCGTCACCGGCTTGTCGAACAGCCGGGCCATGGTCGTGCGCAGGCCGCGCAGGGTCTCGCCAAAGGCGCGGTAGGCACCGCCGGCACCTCCCGGCTCGGGTCCGCGCGCGACTACTTTGATCTCTTCGGGCTTGATGCTCACAGGACCACCACCAGGACTGCCGTTACCAGCACGTTGAGGGTTGCTATCGGGACAAGGACCTTCCAGCCGAAGCTCATCAGCTGGTCGTAACGGAACCGGGGGAGCGTAGCCCTAATCCAGATGAAGAAGCCGGTGATCAGCAGCATCTTGGCCAGCATCCAGATCGGGTCGAGGATCGGCGGGCCCGGTCCCATCCAGCCGCCGAGGAACATCGTCGCGGTGATGCCGGAGACGATCAGGATCTCCATGTACTCGGCAAAGAAGTAGGAGCCGAACCGCATGCCGCCGTACTCGGTGCTGTAGCCGGCGACCAGCTCGGCGTCAGCCTCCGGCAGGTCGAACGGCACCCGGTTGGTCTCGGCGAAGCCGGCGATCAGGAAGATCAGGAAGCCGACGATCTGGGGGAAGATGTACCAGATCTCACCCTGGGCCTTGACGATGTCGACCAGCGACAGCGAGCCGGCCATCATCACCACGCCAAGCAGCGAGAGGCCCATCGCGATCTCGTAGGAGATCAACTGGGCGGCCGAGCGCATGGCACCGAGGAAGCTGTACTTCGAGCCCGAGGCCCAGCCGCCGAGCAGTAGGCCGTAGAAACCGATCGCGCCGAAGGCGAAGAAATAGAGAATGCCGATCGGCACGTCGATCCCGTACAGGCCGACCCCGTTCTGGACGTCGCCGAAGGGCAGGATTGCCAGGGTCGCAACCGCGGCGAAGATGCTGATCGCGGGGGCGATCTCGTAGAGGAAGGGCACCGCGCCCGTCGGCCGGAAGCTCTGCTTGGAGAGCAGCTTGCCGACGTCGGCCAGCGGCTGCAGGGCGCCGTAGGGGCCGACCCGGTTCGGTCCGTAGCGCTGCTGGAAGCGGCCGAGCAGCTTGCGCTCGACCAGCAGCACCACCGGCACGATGCTGAGGATCACGAGGAAGATGACCAGTGACTTCACGATCATGATCCACGTCGCATCGACGAAGTTCGTATCCCCCAACAGCGGTGCGATCACTGCTACTTTTCTCCGCCCGGTGGATCGCCGCCGGCGGTGACCAGGTCCAGCTTGAGCTCGGGCTTGCCGATCTCTACCCTGGCCGCGGTGCCGTTGGCAAAGACGTTCGCGTTGCCCTCGATCGTGCCTTCGATCAGGAAGCAGGTGCCCTCGGGCAGCGCCGCCCGGATCGCCACGCGGGCGTTGACCGAAGCACCGTCCGAGTTGACCGAAACCTCGTCGCCACGGGAAAGACCAAGTTGCTTGGCGTCGGCAACCGAGATCTCCAACCGCTGGGCCGGCATCAGATAGTTCAGTGCCGGGCTCAGGTCCGTAGTGCTGTCCGCCCACAGATCGCGGTACGTCCCCAGGACGAGGCCGCCCGACGCACTGTTGCCATTGGTGGTGGCGGCGCCACCGGGGGCCACAGCCTCCGGCGGGACGGCGCCTACGGGTGCGGCCCCCGATGCCGCCACTCCGGCGACTGAATCGAGGGACGCGACAAACGACTGGGCGGCTTCTGTGTCCTGCCAGCGGATTCCTCGGCCGGCGATTGTGGCGTCGTCGAGGCCTTCGTAGAAAGGAACCGCTTTGGTAATGGCTTCGAGGGCTTCGGGGGCGGAGTTGATTCCGGTCTCGTGGCCGATCGCGGCGGAGAGCTCGGCCAGGGCCATCCAGCCGGCGTGGATGTCACCGGGGCGCCGGGCCGACGGCCGGACGCGCTGCAGGCGACCCTCCGGGTGGGTGACCGTTCCGTCCTTCTCGGCGTGGCTTTCGAGCGGGAAGACGACGTCTGCGTACTCGGTCGTATCGTTGGCGCTCATCGAGAAGCAGACCACGTGGCCGGCCGCTTCGAGAGCGCGATGCCAGCCGTCGGTGTCGGGGAAGTCACGCAGCGGATCGACGCCGAACAGCAGCAGCGACTCGATCTCCCCGGACTCGAGGCCGGCGCGGATTGCTTCGACGTCACGGCCCCGCGCGGTCTCCGACAGGCCGGGACCGGCGTCCGGCAGGCAGCCGACTTCGCGCAGTCCGCGGGCGTTGGTGACTTCGGGGATTTCGATCAGGCCGGACTCACCCCTGTCGGCGAGGCCGAGTCCTTCGGAAAGCTCGATCAGCGAGGCCAGGGCAGCGGCACCGGACGGGCCGCGGCCGATCCGCTCGCCCCAGACGATCACGGCCTCTTCGGCTCCGCGCAGCAGGCCGGCGATCCCGGTGTCGCTGCCGCCCTTGACTTCGGCGGCGAGCTGGGCCAGGTAGGAGGCTGACTCACCCGGGGCGTAGCGGTCAACCTCGACCGCGCCGCCGTCGAGCGCGCTCGGCCGGTCGGTGGCGACGGCCAGGGCGGTGCCGCTACGACGGACTGACTTGCGGATCCGCAGGTCGAAGGCCGGTGAAGAGTGGATCGGGTCGGTGCCGACCACAAGCACCACATCGGCGGTGTCGATGTCGAGCGTTCGGGCCGAGATCTTCGGATCCGAGAGCGCGACCAGCGCGGACCGATCGGCGCCGGACGCCCGGCGGGAGTCGATGTCGGCCGAGCCGAGGCCGTCGCGGATCAGGCTCTGGAGGATGAAGCCCTCCTCGTTGGAGGCGTCGCCGACCAGGGCGGCGGTCTTCGGACCCGAGGCGCTGAGCGCCTCGGCGGCGATGCCGATCGCCTCGGGCCAGCTGGCCGGGACCGGGTTGCCGCCTTCGTTACGCAACGGGTTCATCACCCGGTCGAGCGAGTACATCGCCTGGAATCCGTAACGGCCCTTGTCGCAGAGCCAGCCGTCGTCGACCTCGGGGTTGTCGCGGGCCAGCACGCGCTTGACCTGCTCGTCGCGGATCGTGAAGGAGACGTTGCACTGGCTCGGACAGAGCGTGCAGACCGAGCCGCCCTGCTCGATGTCCCACGGCCTCGCCTGGAAGCGGTAGGTGTAGGAGGTCAGCGCGCCGACCGGACAGAGTTCGGTGATGTTGCCCGAGAAAGGAGCGATGTAGGGCTGATCGTTGAAGGTTCCGATGAAGCTGCGGTCGCCGCGATCGAGGATCTGCAGCTGAGCGTCCTCGGGAATCTCCTGGCTGAAGCGGACGCACCGGTAACACATGATGCAGCGCTCGCGGTCGATCGCGATCAGCGGGGAAAGCGCCACCGGCTTCTCGAAATGGCGCTTCTCGTCGACCATGCGGTTGCGGTCGGGGCCCCAGCCCATCGAGATGTCCTGGAGCGGACACTCGCCGCCCTTGTCGCAGACCGGACAGTCGAGCGGGTGGTTGACCAGCAGGAACTCGACCACCGCGTTCTGGGCTTCCTTGACCTGTTCGGTCCGGGTGTGGACGAGCATGCCGTCGCGGACCGGGGTCGAACAGGCGGTCTGGAGCTTGGGAATGCCCTCGATTTCGACCAGGCACATGCGGCAGGCGCCGACCGGCTCGCCGAGCTTGGGCTCGTAACAGAAGACCGGGATCTCGATGTCGCCGTGCTTGGCCGCATCGACCAGCATCGTGCCCTCGTCGGCGTCGATCTCGCGGCCGTCGATGGTCAGGGTGATCGGAGTAGGAGCTTTTCTAGGCACGGGGCAGCTCCTCCCGTGCGGTCTGAGCGGACTCGGGAACGGGCCTTCCCTGCAGCCTGATCCGCTCGAGCACCTTGCTGCCGGTGCCGCCGGGGCCGGGCTCGACCCCCTCCTCCTGGGACTCGCGGCCTGCGGTGCTGGGCAGTCCCTCCAGCGCGGCCGAGGCGATCACCTCTTCGAACTCGTCGCGGAACTTGTTGACCATGGCGCTGACCGGCATCGCCATCGAGTCGCCGAGTACGCAGAGGCAGTGGCCGATGATGTTGTGCTGAACCGAAGTGATGATGTCGAGGTCCATCGGGGTCGCCTCGCCGCGGACCACGCGCTCGAGCATCTTCACGGTCCAGTTGGTGCCCTCGCGGCAGGGGGTGCACTTGCCGCAGGACTCGTGGTGGTAGAAGCGCGCGGTGCGTAGCGCCATGTGCGGGATCGAAACCGAGTCGTCGGCGACGATGATCGAGCCGGAGCCGAGCATCGAGCCGGCTTCGGCCATCGCTTCGAAGCTGTACGGCAGGTCCAGTTCGGCCGGAGTCAAAACCGGCGAAGAGGAGCCGCCCGGGTAGAAGGCCTTGACCTCATGGCCGTCGAGCGGGCCGCCGGCCAGGCCGTAAATCAGGTCGCGCAGCTTGACCCCGAGCTCGACTTCGTAGTTGCCGGGCCGCTTGACTCCACCGGAGATCGAGACCACCTTGGTCCCGGGCGACTGCTCGGTGCCGAAGGACTTGAACCAGTCGGCGCCGTTGGCGACGATGTGGCTGACGTTGGCCAGGGTCTCGACGTTGTTGATCAGGGTCGGCCCGCCGTAAAGGCCCTGGACCGCAGGGAAGGGCGGCTTCAGGCGGGGGTTGCCGCGCTTGCCCTCGAGCGCGTCGAGCAGCGCTGTCTCCTCGCCGCAGATGTAGGCGCCGGCGCCGCGGTGAACGGTCAGCTCCAGGCTGTGGTTCGAACCAAGAATGTTCTTGCCGAGGTAGCCCGCCTCGTAGGCCTCGGCGACGGCGTCGTCGAGGATGTCGGCCTGGCGGTCGTACTCGCCGCGGATGAAGATGAAGGCGTGGTCGATCCCGGCGGCGTAGCTGGCGATGACGATGCCCTCGATCAGCTGATGCGGGTTGCGCTGCATCAGCTCGCGGTCCTTGAAAGCGCCGGGCTCGGATTCGTCGGCGTTGCAGCAGAGGTACTTGGTCTGATTGCCGTGGGGCAGGAAGGAGACCTTCTTGCCCATCGAGAATCCAGCGCCTCCGCGGCCGCGGAGGCCGGACTCCTCGAGCGTGTCGACGATCGAGTCGGGCTCGATCTCGTCGTAGGCCTTCTCGAGGGTGGCGTAGCCGCCGTGCGAACGGTAGCCCTCGATCGTCTTCAGGTTCGGATCGGAAGCGTGGCGCAGCAGGACTCTGGTCTCGACGATGCTCACTTGTTTGGTCCTTTGCTCGAGGTGACGCGCTCGTCGCTGCTTTCTTCATCGCCGCCGGGAAGCGGCCTCGCGGACAGTGCCTTCCCGGGCAGGATCTCGCTGCCGTCCTTCAGCTGGCCGATCACGGTCTCCGCGTCTTCGGGGGCGAGCGGGCCGTAGTAGCGCTCGTTGACCGACGCCATCGGGGCGAGGTCGCAGGCTCCGAGGCATTCGAAACCGGAGACCAGCACCTTGCCGTCTTCCGACAGCGCGCCGCCGTGCCCGGCCTCACCGCGGTCGGCTCCGGCGGCCTCGCAGAAGGCGTCGAGCAGCTCATCGCCACCGCGCATCCAGCAGGAGATGTTGGTGCAGACGAGCACCTGGGCCTCGCCGGCCGGCTCGAGGCGGAAAAGATCGTAGAAGCTGGCCACCGATTCGAGGTAGGCCGGGGTCACCTTCATCACCGCGGCCGCCTGGAGGATGCCCTCGGGCGTACACCAGCCGTACAGCCGCTGGATCGCCCACAGTGCCGGGATCGAGGCCGACTTGTGATCGGGGTACTTGGCCATCGAGGCCTCGATCGCCTCGCGCAGTTCGTCCGGACAGTTGACGTCGGAGAGCTCCGGCACCCCTTCCGGATCGCCCAGCGCCTCGCGGCCGACGGTGTTGGCCGGGTCAACCGGGAGTCCGGGTGAGATGAAGTCCTCGATCGGCGTGAAGTCGTCCATGGTCAGCGGTCGATCCCTCCGAGGATCGGGTCGAGCATGGCCAGGGTCTGGATCAGGTCCGCGACGTACTCGCCGACCGCCATGTCCTTCAGCGCCTGCAGGTTGACGAACGAGGGCTCGCGGAAGTGGACCCGGGCGGGCTTGGCCGAGCCGTCGGCCATGAGGAAGCAGCCGAGCTCGCCGCGCGGAGACTCGACCGGGTTGTAGACCTCGCCCGGTTCGACCCGGAAGCCCTCGGTGACCAGCTTGAAGTGGTGGATCAGCGACTCCATCGAGGTCGACAGCTCGGAGCGCGGCGGCAGCACGTACTTGCGATCGTCTGCGATCCACGGGCCTTCGGGCATGCCGTCGAGGCACTGCTCGATGATCTTGAGCGACTCGCGCATCTCGGTCAGCCGGACGCGGTAGCGGTCATAGCCGTCGCCGACCGTGCCGACCGGAACATCGAAGTCGAGCTCGTCATAGACCAGGTAATCGGCCTCCTTGCGAAGGTCCCAGGCGTCGCCCGAAGCCCTGAGCAGCGGCCCGGTGACGCCGAGTTCGATCAGGCGCTCCTTCTCGACGACGCCGACGTTCTTGGTCCTGATCAGGAAAATCTCGTTGCGGTCGAGCAGGGCCTCGTACTGGCCGATTCCCCGGTTCATCTGCTCGATCATCTCGCGCACCTTGTTCTCGAAACCGACGGGGATGTCCTCGGCGACGCCGCCGATCTGGAAGTAGCGCGTGTGCATGCGCTGGCCGGCCGACATCTCGAACAGGTCAAGTACCTTGTCGCGGTCGCGGAAGCAGTAGAAGTAAACGCTCATCGCGCCGATGTCGAGCGCGGTGGTGCCGAGCCAGACCAGATGCGAATGCAGACGGTTGAGCTCCATGTGGAGCACCCGCAGGTACTGGGCGCGGCGCGGGACCTCGAGGCCGGTCATGATCTCGACCGCTCCGCAGTAGGCCTGCATGTTGAAGAAGTAGGACAGGTAGTCCATGCGCTCGACGAACGGGATGACCTTCCAGTAGTTCATCGACTCGCAGGACTTCTCGATGCCGGTGTGGACGTAGCCGACGATCGGCTTGAGGTCCTTGACGACTTCACCCTCGAGGTCGACCACCAGCCGCAGCACGCCGTGAGTAGCCGGGTGGTGCGGACCCATGTTGACGGTCATCATTTCCTGCTCGGGCTCGAGCTCGACCGTCGCTCCGGGCAGCTTGGCTTCGATCTCCATCGCCAGCATCGCCGGGGTCAGCTCCTGGTCGATCAGGCTGTCGCGCGGTTCGCTCTTCGGTCCGGCCGCCATCAGTTCCACCACCCCGGGTTGGTCACTTCGTCTCGGGTGAAGATGACCGGCTCGCCGCCGATCGGGAAGTCGCGGCGCTGGGGGTAGCCGACGTAGTCTTCGGGCATCAGGATCCGGCGCGGGTCGGGGTGGCCGTCGAAGACGATGCCGAAGAAGTCGTAGACCTCCCGCTCCTGGAACTCGGCGGTTGGGAAGAGGTCTACTACTGAGGCGATGTGCGGCAGGAGCGGATCGGTTGCCGGGGATACGGATGTCACAGTCTCCGGCGGGACGGCGCCTCCGAGTGCGACACCCGGATCCCCGGCTCCGTTGGCTTGTGCCGCTTCGCCTTGAGCGCCAGAGTCGGTGAGGGGCCCATCCACCGCTCCGGAAGCCTTCTGCGCGGCGGCGGTGGCTGCTGCTACCTCGGCCAGGCGTTGTTCGGCTTCCTGTTGTTCTTCGTCTTTGTACTTGTCGGCGTCGAAGGCCGGGGGGACGAAGGTTGGGGTTTTGCGGTCTTCGCGGCCGTTGCGGTCCTGGTCGGCGGCCGGGTCGGGGAGCAGGGCCTTGACCCGGAGGCGTTCGTAGCGCTCCCGGTTGAGCATCTCGTAATGGACAGCGAACCGCGGCTCGGCGGGCATGTAGTCGGCGCCATGGACGGAGGCGAGGAAGGTGTAGCCCTGGTCCTCGGTGTCGCGCAGCCAGATCAGCACCTTGCGGATCTGGTCCGGATGGACGATCAGGGCCGGCTGGCCACGGTCATAGCTGGTGTCCAGCACCGCGCCGGGGTGCTCGCTGTTGATCCTGGCGAAGATCAACTCCAGGCCGGGCGCGTCAGGCACCGAGCACCTCGCGGGCGCGCTCGTAGGCGAGGGCTGCCTCATCCGAAGGCTCGGAAGCCGGTCCTCCACGCGCCCATTCCTCGGTGCCGTGGGCTTCGTAGCGGCTGCGCCAGCCCGGCTCGGGATGGCCGAGGATCTGCTTCTGCAGCTTGTTGAAGCCGTAGATCAGCGCCTCGGGCCGCGGCGGGCAGCCCGGCACGTGGACGTCGATCGGCATGAACTTGTCGGCGCCCTGGACGACCGCGTAATTGGAGAACATGCCGCCGCTGGAAGAGCAGGCCCCCATCGAGATCGCCCACTTCGGCTCAAGCATCTGGTCGTAGATGCGGCGGACCACCGGGGCCATCTTGATCGAGACCCGGCCGGAGATGATCAGCAGGTCGGCCTGCCGGGGCGAGGCGCGGAAGGCTTCGGCACCGAAGCGCGCGATGTCATATCTGGGCGAGACGGTCGACATCATCTCGATCGCGCAACAGGCCAGCCCGAAGGTGGCCGGGAAAATGGAGTTGGCCCGGGCGACGTTCAGCACCTTCTCCAGGGTCGTGGTCATGACCCGCTCCTCGACGTAGGCGTCGAGGTCGGCCCCTTCGAGGTCTCCGCGCAGCATGTGCGGGCCCGCATCTGGCGGGCGCGCAGATCTTCGGGCGTCTTGGGCTGCTCGAGTGACGAATGCAGCCTCAGCTTTTGGCGTTCTAGGTCCAATCCATCGCTCCTTTGCGCCATTCATATAGCAGCGCGACAACCAGTGGCAGGATGAAGAGCACGACCGCACCGAGCACGAAGAAGGACTCTGCGGACCTGATGAAGATCGCCACCGGGTAAAGGAAGACGACCTCGATGTCGAACAGGATGAACAGCATCGCGACCAGGTAGAAGCTGACCCCGAATCGGAAGGTGTTCGATACCTCCGAGGGCAGGCCGCATTCGTACGGGTCGGACTGCCGGACGGCGGAGCTGCTTTTCGGATTCTTGTTCCGCTTCGGGCCCAGAACGAGGTTCAGGGTCGCGAAAGCCCCGCCGACGATTATGCCGAGCGATGCAAAAACGAGGATTGGCAGATACTGATGGAGCAAGTTGATTGGTCCCGGACGGGGCTGAGGACGAGCTTCAGCTGAGGTTTATACAGATACTCTTACCTACTTTGTATCAAGTTGACACATAGTGATTTTCCGCATATACAAGCCGAACTCCGACCCTTTAGGGCGGGATTGAGTGACCAGCTCCGCTTACTTGGCGCTGGGAGTGACTGCGCTCGCGATCAACCTGCTCGCTGGAGCGATCGGCGGCGCCGCCTACCGGCGTAACCGGATCTCGATCCCGTTCTGGTACCTGCTGCGCTTCGCCCAGTTCGCGACTCTGCTGTTCGTGGTCGCGGAAGCCTGGCTCTACTTCGCCGGCAACCGGGCCGAGAACGATCTTCACTACCTCTACGCCACCCTGCCGGTGGTGGCGTCCCTGCTGGCCGAGGCGATGCGCGGCGCGTCGGCCAGTCAGGAACTCGGCGAGACCGATTTCGCGACGCTCGGCGAAGACCGCCAGCAGACCGTGGCCATGGCGATCGTTCAGCGGGAGACGGGCGTCATGACCGTCGCCTCCCTGGTCGTCGCCTTCCTTATCTGGCGGGCGGTCGATACGACCGCCGGCATGTTCTGAGCCGGACGGGCCGGGCAAGGCGACCGGGGGTCAGGCCAGGCGGTCCAGCGCCTCGTCGATCCCGGTCTCGCCCGAACTGAAGTTGAAGGTCACCCCGATCAAGTTCTTGCGGCGCAGGGTCTCGGCGATCACGGCGGCGACGTCTTCGCGCGGGATCTCCTTCTCCATGCTGCCCTGATCGGTGGCAATCGAGCCGCGGCCGGGATCGTCGGTCAGGCCGACCGGGCGGACGATCGTAAATTCGAGCCCGCTCTCAGCCAGGTCGCGGTCGGCCCGGCCCTTAGCCCGCAGGTATACGTCGAAGGATTCGTCGCCTTGCTTCTCGGCGTCGGCGCCGAAGGAGCTCAGCATCACGTAGCGGGTGACCCCTGCCCGTTGGCAGGCCTCGATCAGCTTGACCGCAGCGCCGTAGTCGACGGTCTCTTTGCGTTCCGGCCCGCTGTCGCCGCCAGCGCCGGCAGCGAAGACCACCGCTTCGGCATCAGCGAGCGCCGCGTCGAGCTCGTCCGGGCCGGCTGACTCGAGATCAACCACGACCGGCTCGCCGCCGACGTCCTTGACTCCCTGGGCCTGATCCGGGTCGCGGATCAAGGAGAGCGGCACGTCACCGCGATCCCTGAGCGCCCGAGACAGCAACTGCCCCACCTTCCCGTGTCCACCAGCGATCGCGACCTTCATGAGTTCACTTCGGATTCAAAAGACATGGCCCCGACATACCCCCGCCCGCCGCGACCTGAAACCGCCCTTCGGTTCGACGCCGATGTCGCCAGAGCCGCACGCCCGAACCGGGAGGGGTTGCCCTCGATGACGAGATGAAACCGCACCCGGTTGCGATTGGCCTGGCCGTGCTGATTGAACCGGGTGGGGTTGTGCCGGATGGCGAGATGAAACCGCACCCGGTTTGGTGACTTCCGGTTCGGAGCGGGGTTGGGGACCGGCGCTCATCGGGTCGGGTTCGAATCGAGCCCGCGGAAGAAGCCTCCGTGATGGACCAGCGGTTCGCCCTCGCCCTTCTCGACCTCGATCACGTCGCCGGTCACGATCACGTGGTCGCCGGCGGCGATCACATCGTGGAGGGCGCAGACCACATAGACCGGACAGCCGTTGATCACCGGGGCACCTTCGTGCTCGCGCCACTCGGCCGCGGCCCACTTCTCTTCCTGGCCGACCTTGGTCGCGAATACCTCGGCGATCGGCTGCTGGCCGCGGCCGAGCACGTTGATCGCGAAGCGGTCGGCGGCCTGAACGGCTCTCAGGGTGCGCGATCCGCGGTCCAGACAGGCCAGCATCATCATCGGCTCGAGTGACAGGGAACAGACCGCGGAGGCGGTCGCGCCAGCCGGACCGGACGGTCCCAGGGCGCCAATAACTGTGACGCCGGTCGGCAGCATTCCGACCGCTTGACGAAACTGATGTGGATCGGGGACCGCCATTCTTCTCCACAGACAATATGATGCGTTATCCGTGCGTGCCGTTCTGATCACAACTCTGGCTCTGACCGCCGCCATCGGGCTTTCTGCCTGTGGCTTCGGCGAAGAGGGAATCTCCGTGCCGAAGGGCACCGCTGACCACGCTGCGGGCGAACTGTTCGCCGACAACTGCGCCGGCTGCCACACGCTTGCCGCCGCCGGGGCCGAAGGAACCGGAAACCGCAGCATCCGCACCGCCGGACCGAACCTCAACCAGCGCGCCGAGACCTATGAGGCGTCGCTCTACGCGATTCAAAACGGCGGCTTTTCCGGCGCGATCATGCCGCAGAACATCCTGGTCGGGGACGAAGCCAGGGAAGTCGCCCGCTTCGTCGCGAAGTACGCCGGCACCGAAGCCGGCGAGTAACCGGCCCCGGCGCCTTGCTGGATCTGAAACTCATCCGCTCCGACCCAGAGCGGTTCCGCGCTGCCCTGGCACGTCGCGGCGCGGCCGAAAAGCTCGACGAGCTGCTTGAACTCGACCAGCGCCGGCGGAGCCTGCTGCCGGAGATCGAAGCGATCCGAGGTGACCGCAAGCGGGCCTCGGAGCGGATCGGCGCCGCGAAGAAGGCCGGGGAAGATGCCGAGGAGGCGATGGCGGAAGTGCGCGATCTGAAGGCCCGACTGGAAGGGATGGAGTCCGAACTGGCCGAGGTCGAAACCGCCCGCGACAAAATCGCAGCCACCCTGCCGAACCTGCCCGATCCGGCAAGCCCCGATGGCTTCACCGACGAGGATGCAGTCACCCTGCGCGAGGTCGGCGAGCCGCCCAGTTTCGGCTTCGAGCCGAAGGATCACCTTGAACTCGCAGCACCGGGCGGCATGATCGAGATGGAGGCCGCGGCAAAGACTTCGGGGGCACGCTTCGCCTATCTGAAGGGCGACCTGGTCATGCTCGAGTTCGCCCTGGTGCGCTGGGCGATGTCGCTTCTGCGCGAAGAGGGCCACGAGCCGGTAATCCCCCCGGTCCTGGTCCGCGAGGAGGCCCTGTTCGGGACCGGCTTCCTGCCCGGTGACCGCGACCAGATCTACGAGCTGCCCAAGGACGACCTCTTCCTGGCCGGGACGTCCGAGGTACCGCTGGCCTCGCTCCACGCCAACTCGATCTTTGATCCGGGAGAGCTGCCGGTCCGCTATGCAGGCTTTTCGA
>Ga0105046_10004186_pt1 | contig 22959 bp, 15 predicted proteins | sample MAT03_FD_78385 | JGI IMG/M metagenome (GOLD analysis project Ga0105046, IMG submission 78385) | Freshwater microbial communities from Lake Fryxell liftoff mats and glacier meltwater in Antarctica - MAT-03 (megahit assembly) | ecosystem: Environmental > Aquatic > Freshwater > Ice > Liftoff...
GTATCCGCAATTTGAAAAAGATTTTAAAGCCGACATTCTTGAGTATGGTCGCACGGTGAAGAGTTTAAAACCGGAAGAGTTGCTTGTGTTTAATGTTAGAATGACCAAATGTGATGGATGTGATCTTCCATCAGCTGTAGAATTTATGATAAAGGCGGATGTGCTAAAGGATTATGCTTCTGGCAAACTGACCAAAGAATCAGCGCTTGCTAAGATGACTGTGAAAAAGAGTGGGAATCAATAGAGGTTGAAAGGAAACTCTGAAATCTGGCGTGTCGGTTAACTTGATATGACATGGATGGCTGTGTCGGTCAGTTAACGACCTAATTAATGAATAATTAATTGTTTAAATGACTAGGTATGCGACTTTCGGGTTGATAAAATAGAAGTTAATGACACTCTCCGTATCTTACTCTCAATCCAGGCGGAAAAGTCAAAAAGTTTTAAAGTCTGTAGTTCATATACATCGTGATGGATGATATTAAATTCTTCTTTTATTTTATCCCAAAGGAGATTTCTTTTTAAAGTAGAAATCGGAAGATTTTGCTTGTTTACGAAATTCAGTATTCGCTTTTCAATTTTGTAGCCTTTTAGATCATTTTTCATATCTCGCTTGATGGAGCGGGTTTCATTTTGTATAAGATCAAAATCCTTTAGTTCATAGAGTATCATTAAATTAACTAAGCGTATGCTTCTGTAAAGCGGTAGATATGCGTAGCTTTTGCTTGTGAAAATTATTTTATTTAGAAGTCTTTGCGCTTTTTTAAAATCACGATGGCCAAAATTTATTAACGCTAAGTATAGACTTAATTCCGCGTTACGCGCGAGGCTCAGAAGTTGTGTTTTCTTTAAAAGATTATCATTATATTTTTTCGTAAGTTGCTGACAAGCTTGAAAATCACCAATATCTAACATTGGGAAAAGTTCGTATAAAAAGATTATACAGGTAATATCAATGTTAAAAGCCGGAGAGGGGGAATCGATTTTCTTTAATTGATCGATAAATTTATTCATTCCATCATACATTCGCAGACTTCTAAGAGTGTCGAGAATACCTTCAAGCGTTAATACATAAAAGATAGGAGGATCTGCCCAAAGTTTTTTGTTCGACTCCAGCAGGCTGATTAATTCGTAGAAGGAGTGTAATGCAGATTTATAATCACCAACACTTATTAGATAGTTAGCCTGAAATAATTGATGAAGTTTATCGATCTCAAAATTATCAAAGTTGGAAGAAGCGACAATACTCATTTCGCTTACCACCAAATCATTCAGTTCATTCTTCTGTTGTTCAGATCTTGCATTTCCTTTATAGATCATCCGGTGCCTCAATAATTCATAAAGTGCTGATTGTTGTTGGATTTTCTGTGTAATCCGTAAGGTCTCATTTACTTTAAAATGTTTGTGCAACAATGTTTTTTCATCAACTTCAGGAAAGTTAAGCGTTAATAAATACTCCAGTTCAAGTCGGGATGCAAGCAGTAAAGCATAAAAATTTTCCTGATCACGGGCAGCCTTTTTCACCTTGTCTAAAAGATCAAGGCATTCATTATACATTGACTTTTCAAATAAGATTCTAGCTTTTAAAATTTTGTCAAAGAGTGAGTAATGACTATCCTGTTCTTTTCGAAGTTCAAGCATTCCATTTAATAAGACTTTATAGAGATGGTTAACGGAAGTCTCAAATGAGGAGCCTTCAATCGACCTTAGATACTTTTTTCGTAGCGCATCAGCAAGCACATGTTTATCCTTAATTATCAGATTATATAGCTTTACATAGTTTGCTGTTTTCGAATTTTGAGAAGTCAATTTGAAGGCCTTTTTTTCAGCCTTACTTAATGAATTAATAAGAAATATTAGCGCTTCGGTCTTATTCATAATCTATATCCGGTTGAATGGAGGTCAATGGCAAGCTAATAATATTTTGATAATAATTATTTGAATCGCCAAAGCATTTGTAAATGCCTAATAATCAAAGCATAATGATTTAAATATATTTTTAAAGGAAAACAATTTTAGGTGCTATTTGATCTTTTTCAATCGATTGAATCATTAGGTTTGAATCACATCTTAAATAGGATTAATAGCGATGCCGCGCAATGGATAACCAACAATAACTATGGGGTCAAAAAAATATTGGGGTCTTTGGATTGGAATAGTATGTTTTTTAGTCATTCTATTTCTTCCTGAGCCTGATGGTATGTCGGCAAGCGCAAAAGCGACTGCCGCTGTTGTTGTGTTAATGAGTATCTGGTGGATATCAGAAGCTATTCCTGTTTATGTGACTGCTTTTTTACCATTGGTTTTGTATCCTGTTTTGAAAATAATGCAGCCTGCACAAACAGCTGCGAATTATGGCCACAATTATGCCCTCATGTTTCTCGCAGTTTTTTTCCTTGCAAAAGCAATTGAGACTCAAAAGCTTCATAAACGAATAGCATTAACGATCATTAATATGTTCGGCACTAGTCGTAAAAAAATTATATTTAGTATGATGGCGGCAACCGGATTGGTTTCCATGTGGATTGCTAATGTTACAACCGCGTTGATGATGTTGCCCATTGCATTGGCTATCGTTGCAAAAGATGAGGAGGTTGAGGGCAAAGTGAATTCGTTTGCAACGGCATTAATGTTATCGATTGCTTACGCTGCATCCATTGGTGGGCTTGCTACTTTAATCGGGTCACCAACCAATATGATTTTCGTTGGTATTTTTGAAAAGTTGTTTCCCGAAGCACCCCCGATCTCGTTCTTTACGTGGTTAAAAATAGGCATACCCATTCTTATAGTTTTCATACCTACCTTTTGGTTTTTTATCACTCGGTTTTATAATATCAACGGCCGCTTAAGTGATAACTTAACAATAATAGAAGATGAGCTCAAAGCATTGGGCGCAATGAAAACTGGTGAAAAGCGCGTTTTAACCTTGGGAATTTTAACGGTAATGTGCTGGGTATTTAAGGCCGACCTCGTGTTTGGGGATTTGGTTATTCCAGGCTGGACAAGTTTATTGAATCTGGACGGCTACATGCATGACAGTACAATTGCAATGGCCTCAGCATTGGTTTTATTTGCACTGCCAGCTGGAGATGGAAAACGTTTAATTACGTGGAAGGAAGCGAGTCAGATTCCATGGGGAGTGGTGATGATTGTGGGAGGTGGTTATGCTGTTGCGGAAGGATTTGCTGAAACAGGTTTAGCCGATTGGCTAGGACTGCAGCTTAACTTTATTGGTAGTTTTCCATTTATAGTGATTTTAATAAGTGTTGTAGCTTTTGTTTTGTTCTTCACAGAGTTCAATTCTAATACCGCAAGTGCCAACATATTATTACCGGTGTTAGCAAGTACTGCTCTCGCTGCGAGTGTAAATCCGCTCTTAATTATGATACCGGCAACCATTGCTTGTTCATGTGCATTTATGATGCCCGCTGCCACTGGTCCCAATACGGTGGTTTTGGCAAGTGAACGTGTGTCGGTAGCGGAAATGGTGAAATGTGGGTTTTGGCTTAATATTATTACTGTAGTTTTACTCACATTACTTCTTTATTTTGTTATTATTCCTTGGTTAAACTTAGAAATGGGATTACCAAGTTGGGCTCTTTAATCACCATTTGTGATATAATTTTTTATGGATACAAAAACTGTTTACGCTGGAAATAATGGAGAGAAGGATCGGTCCGATTGCAAAGTTGTATTGGAAATAACAACGTCAGGTGGTATTCAAATTGACCTAGTAAGTAAAGTCAAATCTTTGTATGGTGATACCATTATTCGGATATCGAAAGAAGTTCTAAAATTCTTTTCGATTGAACACGCCAACTTGGTTATTGAAGATAAAGGCGCATTGGACTTTGTTATTTGCGCCCGATTAGAAGCTGCAATCAAACAATTGGTTGAAACGGATAAAGAGTTTCTGCCTGAAATGTTAAACGAAAATCTTTACACTACCGCATTTGATCAACCGCGTTTTACGCGACTGTATCTTCCGGGAAATACACCTAGTTTAATGATCAATGCGGGCATTCATAAGCCCAACGGAATTATATTGGATTTGGAAGATGCCGTTGCAGAAGAGAAAAAGAATGAAGCAAGATTTTTAGTGCGTAATGCATTACGAAGCTTGGATTTTCTTGGAGCAGAACGCATGGTAAGGATCAATCAATTACCTAGAGGACTTCAGGATATTGATTTTATTGTTCCGCATAATGTAAATTTGATAGTCATACCTAAGTGCGAGCATGCTTCACAGATTCATCAAATCAATGATCATATCGCAAAAATAGACAGGATAAATCCAAATACAGAAATTTGGTTGATGCCTATTGTCGAAAGTGCGTTGGGAGTAATCAATGCATTTGAAATCGCAAAATCTGCAACGAATCTAGTAGCCATAGCCATCGGCTTGGAAGATTATACAGCGGACATTGGGGTGAGTAGAACGGCTGAAGGAAAAGAGTCGCTCTTTGCCAGAATGCAATTGGTGAATGCTTGTAAGGCGGCAGGTATTCAGGCAATTGATTCTGTGTTTTCTGATATCGGAGATTTGGATGGATTGAATCGAAATGTAGAAGCCTCAAAAGCATTGGGCTTTGACGGTATGGGATGCATCCATCCTCGTCAGATAAAAATTATTCATGAGAATTTTCTTCCCAGAGAGAAAGAAATAGAAGAGGCTAAAATCATTGTAACAGCCTTTACCGAAGCAAATAAAAATGGATTAGGTGTCGTTTCAATCGGCACAAAAATGATTGATGCCCCCGTTGTTAAAAGGGCGCAACGCGCAATCGATTTAGCTATCGCGAATGGAATTTTAGATGCAAAGTGGAACCATTAATGGAGAAGGAACAAGATGAAAAAGGTTAGTGATGTACTTACTACAAATTCGATCGGAAAAGTAATTCCTACGATTGTTAATGGAACGCAAGCAATTCCCTACAAAGGCGTTGGAAAGCACCGCCCTTCCGGTAGAAAATTTGCGCCTATTATTTCTTCTTGTATAGATTTTCCAAGTGATGGAAATAAACTAGTTCCTTCTTTAAAAGAATCATTGATACAAGCCGGCCTAAAAGATGGGATGGTGATATCAACACATCATCATTTTAGAAATGGAGATATTATCGCTGTTCAGATTTTTGATATTGCTGCTGAGTTGGGGATAAAGAATTTAGTTTGGTTTCCATCAGCTTCATTTGAGTGCCATAGCCCGCTTATAAAATATTTAGAGGATGGAACCATTCATCATATTGAGGGAAGTATGAATGGGCAGTTGGGGCGCTTTACTTCTCAAGGAAAAATGAAAGGAGTTGGGGTACTAAGATCGCATGGTGGAAGGTATCAAGCCATTCAAGATGGAGAAATTGAGATTGATATCGCAGTAATTGCGGCACCTACAGCAGATTCATTTGGAAATGCAAATGGTGTTCATGGATCCACCGCGTGTGGACTATTGGGCTTTGCTTTGGGTGATTCTCAATACGCAAACAAAGTTATTGTTGTTACTGATAACCTGATTCCATTTCCATGTTTGCCTTGGCAGATTCAAGGTAACTATGTGGACTACGTTGTGAAGGTTGATAAAATTGGTATCCCTGAAAAAATAATTTCAGGTACTACCGAGATTACAAAAAGCCCTGATCGATTATTTCTTGCTGAGTTAACAGCTAAGTTTTGTGAACAGGTTGGGATTATTCGTGATGGCTTTTCTTTTCAAGCGGGTGCTGGTGGCACCGCTTTATCCATCGGGATTTATTTTGCTGAGATGTTACGGAATAAGGGAATGAAAGCTCGTTTTGCAAGAGGAGGCAGCAACAAGTACTTGGTGAATATGCTGAATGAAGATTTGGTAGAATATATTTTGGACGGACAAACATTTGATCTTGATGGTGTAAAGTCGATGCGCAATAACCCAAGACATGTCAACACAAGTCCATTCACCAGTTATAATTATCACGGTAAAGGAAATTTCGCTCAACTATTGGATGTGGTTATACTCGGTGCTACGGAAGTAGATGTAAATTTCAATGCAAATGTTGTTACCCATTCCGATGGAGTTTTATTACACGGAATAGGAGGGTGGCAGAATTGTTTGTTTGCGAAGTGTACTATTTTACCAATACCACTTTTTCGTGATCGCATTCCTGTAATCCGTGATGAGGTTACTACTATCTGTGGTCCGGGTGAATTAATAGATGTCATCGTTACCGAACGAGGTATTGCCATAAATCCACTGCGCACTGATTTATTAGAACGCGTTAAAGGCAGTGGTCTGCCTATCAAAACCATTCACGAATTAAAACAAGAAGCGGAAAAAATTTGCGGCATACCAACACAAGCAAATTTTGAAGATGAAATTGTTGCAGTTGTCAAATGGGTGGATGGCACCATTATCGACTCCATTAGAAAGGTAAAGTTTTAACTTTCCTCTAAGAAAAAGTTTTCAATCATAATAGGTAGGATAGAATAGCATATTCTCTGTTGGTTCTCTACTCTATCCCAAATAACTCCACTACCGTCCATATAATTCAGCCTTTTGTAAATATCAATTATTACACTTTTTAATAAACTATTTTCCATATATTATGTTATTGCAAAATGCTGAATATCAATTATATAAATAGTATATATCTATTTTATAAATATCATTTCAATAACTTTTTTGATTTTTTGCAATCGTTTGTAATTGTACTTTTAATTAAAGTTTAACAAAGGAATATGCACAAAAAAAAAATACTTGTAATTGGAAGTTGCAATACCGACATGGTGATAAAATCTGATCGGTTACCAATTCCTGGCGAAACAATTATTGGCGGCACTTTTTTGATGAACCCGGGTGGAAAGGGCGCGAATCAAGCAGTAGCGGCAGCGCGTCAAGGTGGCCAAGTTACCTTTATTTCGAAAACAGGAAATGATTTATTCGGAAAACAATCTGTTGAACTATATAAATCAGAAGGAATAAATACCGACTACATATTTTCTGATCCTAAGCTACCATCAGGAGTTGCTCTAATTATGGTAGACTCCCATGGTGAGAATTGCATTGTAGTGGCATCAGGTGCTAATGGTAGCCTTGCACCCTCGGATATTGAAAAAGCTAAACGTGAATTGGATACTGCCTCATTCGTTTTAATGCAATTGGAAATTCCAATTGAAACGGTTGAACATGCTGCAGCATTGGCTGCCGAAAGGGGAATACCGGTTATTTTAAATCCAGCTCCGGCAAAAACACTTTCCGATAAATTGTTGAAGTGCCTCTACTTAGTTACACCCAACGAAAGTGAAGCTGAAATTTTGTCTGGTGTTAAGGTAACTGATTTTGCAAAAGCAAAGCAGGCTGCCGATATTATTAGTGCAAAAGGTGTACAGAATGTGGTGATCACCATGGGAGCCATGGGAGCCTTTATTAAAGATAAGGATGAGTATTTTTCTGTAGCGGCAGAAAAAGTGACAGCAGTTGATACGACAGCAGCTGGCGATTGCTTTAGCGGAACACTCTGCGTTGGTCTTTCTGAAGGCAAATCAATTTTGGAATCTGTGAAAACAGCCTCAAAGGCATCTGCGCTCACCGTTACAAGAATGGGGGCACAATCTTCAATTCCTTATCGGAATGAATTATTAGTGTTGGAAAATGAGTTATCTCATTAAGATAGAACAGATACAAATTAAAGTTATGAAAGCATTTCGTTTGACTAAATCAAAAACAAATTGCCTGCTACCGCTCGTATTAGCATTAGCCATTCCATTCATCAATGTTGCCCAATCTTCCGAGAAGATCGCTATAAATGGTAAAGTAACAGATGAATTGAGTAATGCACTGCCTGGGGTGAACGTAGCTGTAAAAGGCACGCAAACCGGAACAATGGCTGATGCCAATGGTAATTTTGCCATTAGTGTCGCTTCCGATGCAATTTTAGTTTTTTCGTTTATTGGTTTTGAAACCACTGAAGTGTCGGTTGCAAATAAAAGTACAATCAATGTAAAACTAGCAGAGTCAACTAAGGCGCTGGATGAAATTGTGGTGATTGGTTATGGAACAACCACAAAGAAAGAGCTTACTGGAGCAGTGTCTTCTTTAAAATCAGAAGAGTTTAATAAAGGAATTTTTAACAGTCCCATGGGCCTTATTCAAGGAAAGGTTGCAGGCCTGTCAATCACCCAACCCAATGGTGCCGATCCTATGGCAGGCTACCAAATTCTTTTACGTGGTGCCAATTCGTTGACCACCGGACAAAGCCCTTTGATTATCATCGATGGCATGATTGGTGCTGATTTGAAAAATATAAATTTCCAGGATGTTGAATCATTCGATGTGTTAAAGGATGGTTCTGCTGCTGCTATTTATGGAACACGAGGAACTAATGGAGTAATCATTATTACAACGAAAGCAGCAAAGCAAGGGAAAGGAACTTTTGAATATAACACGCAAGTTTCTACTCAGGTGGCTCCACGTGGCGTAGAGAATCTTTCAGCTAAAGAGTTTGAGTTTGCTATTAATACGTATGAACCCGCGAAAACTGGAAGCCTCTTTGGAAGCGAAACCAATTGGTTTGATGCCATTACACGTGATATGCCGATTAGCTACCAACAAAATTTAGCACTTACTGGTGGAACTGAAAATTTTTCGCATCGCACTTCGCTCACTCATAGTATTAGTCAAGGTTTGTTGTCAGACAATGAAGCCAAAGGCCTGCTCTTTAAAACAAATATTAAACAGAAGGTGCTGGCGGATCGATTGATTTTGAATTTTAACCTCACCAGTAACTCGAGAAATTATAGACCCGCTAATTACGAGCTGTTCCGCCAAGCGTTCATCCAGAATCCAACACAACCAATCTATGATGATTCCGATCCTAGAACCGGGGGCTACTCCTTTAAACAAGGACTTGAATATTACAATCCGGTGGCGCTGTTAAATGAACGCACACGAAATGGTCAAACAAATGATTTGCTTTTAAACCTAAGAGCAACATTAGAAATAACAGAAGGACTTACGTGGGATAATTTCATATCGACACAGCAGTCAGAATGGGAAGAGAATTCTTATAAAACCCAATTCTATCCAACCTTGATTGGAACAGGGTCCACCCCCGGAATAGCTGGTGAAGCTGAGATTGCTAATGGTAGAAATACGAATTCACAATTTGAGAGTGTGTTTAATTACGAGAAGCTTTTTGGCACCCACAATTTTCAAGCTGTCGCTGGATATTCGTTCCAAGACTTTGAACAGAATAGCTCCTATGTTGGTAATTCCAATTTTGATACTGATGTTTTTGATTATAACAATATAGCTACAGGAACGTTTTTCAGAGAAGGCAAAGGGGATATAGGATCATCCAAAGAATCAAGCAGGCTCATAGCGCTATTTGCTCGCGTTATGTATAATTACAATGACAAATATTTGCTTTCTGCCTCCATGAGACGGGAGGGTTCTTCAAAGTTTGGGGATAATAATAAGTGGGGATGGTTTCCCGCAATCAGTGCAGGGTGGAGAATAAGCGAAGAATCTTTTATGCAAGATGTGAATTGGGTAAATGATTTAAAATTTAGAATAGGATATGGGGTAACCGGTAACCAGGATTTCAGCCCCTATCAATCCCTTATTTTATTGGAACGTATTGGAAGTTTATTTTACAATCAACAATGGATCAATTCTTACGGCCCAGGCCAGAATCCAAACCCTGATCTTCGATGGGAAAAAAAGAAGGAACTTAACATCGGAGCCGACTTCTCACTTTTTGGAAATAAACTTAGCGGAAGCCTCGAATATTATTCACGGAAAACGACTGATATATTGTGGCGGTTTGAAGTGCCAGTACCACCTTATTTATATAGCCGTTTGTTCACCAATGTTGGCACTATGAGCATTCAGGGTGTTGAGCTTACTGTAAATAGTCCTTTGATTAAAAGAGATAATTTTCAGTGGAACACTACGCTAACAGCAAGTCATAATAGAAACGTTTTGGATAAGATATCGAATGGTGAGTTTACCCAAACCTCCTACGAAACTGCATTTATTGGAGGCACAATAGGGGTATGGTCTCAGCGGATTCAAGAAGGACAAGCGGTGGGTACTTTTTATGGCCCTGTGTGGTTGGGTGTGAGCGAGGATGGGCGTGATGTTTTTAAAAATCAAAACCCAATTGGTGAAGTGGATAAAAGTAAATGGGAAAATTTAGGGACCGCTAACCCCATTGCAATACTAGGATGGAGCAACTCACTTACTTATAAAAATTGGAATCTCAGTGCAACTTTCCGGGCAGGGATTGGTGGCAAGGTACTAAACTCCTATCGAATGTATTTTGAATCTTGGAATAGTATCGGGTTACGAAATATTGTCCATTCCCAACTAGAGAATCCAGAGTTCAACGGCAACATCACGTATTCTTCCAAATATGTTGAAGATGCTTCTTTTTTAAAACTGGATAACATCACCTTGGATTATAACTTCAATATTCAATCCGAATACATTTCAAAACTAAATGCATTTTGTTCTGCCCAAAATGTATTCTGGATTACACGATACAAGGGAATTGATCCAGAAGTAAACGCAAGTGGTCTTGAACCAGGAATAGATGGGTTGTCATATTACCCAAGAACCACCTCTATTTCAATTGGATTCAATGCTTCATTTTAATCTTTTAAAGTTCAGAATTATGAGAAAGCATACTATTGCAACCACCTCCATTGTGCTACTTGCGTTGCTGACAAACTCCTGTTTCGATCTCTCGGAAACAGTATACTCGAAAATACCGGCAAACGAATTTTTCAAAACCGAAAAAGATGTAATCGCTTATGCCGGGCGGGCCTATGTGAAGTTACAACCTTACCCGGAGGAACAGCGCCTATGGTCTTTGGGTGAAAATGCTTCTGACGAACTCGTAATTCCACAGAAGCATAACGGTGAATGGTATGAGCAGGGTAGATGGGAAGTAATGCAAAAACACACCCTTAATAGTACCACTGCCGGTAATAAAATTCTGACGAAAGCATGGGATATGGTGTTCGAAGGAATTACAGCTTGTAATGAGATCCTATATGTCATTACACCCATCGAGTTTGAAAACAAAGAACGCGTTCTTGCCGAAATTAAAATCCTTCGCGCATTTTATTATTACTGGGCGCTTGATTATTGGGGCAATATTCCTTTTTCAGTAGATTTTACAACCAAGGAGCCACCTCCTCAAAGGAACAGAAAATTTGTATTTGATTTTATTGTGGAAGAAATCAATAATAATGTAGATAAAATACAAGCTTCTCCAACACCTGAGTATTATGGAAGAGTTACACAAGGCATGGCCTATACGCTATTGGCAAAAATGTATTTAAATGCACAAGAATGGGTAGGCGAAAATAAATTTGCGGATGCAGTAACGGCATGTGATCAAGTGATTGCCTCAAATGCATATCAAATTGAGAATGATTATTTTGAAAACTTCAAGGTTCATAATGAAAACTCACGAGAAAATATCTTTGTAATTCCGTACCATCCACAATTAACAGACGAACATTTTTATTGGGAAATGCTCACGCTTAATTCCGCAAGCCGCAGCACGTTCGCTGTAACCGGAATACCGTGGGATGGATTTGTTTTACAACCCGATTTTTTTGAAAAGTATACTGCAAATGACATCAGAAGAAACTCCTTTCTTTTTGGCCCTCAGTCTGATATTGATGGTAATCCAATTATAATAGACGGTGTCCCATTTGCATACTCTTATACTATCGCGGACTATAATTCGCGAGCTGAATGGGAAGGAGCCCGGTGCGCAAAATACGAATACCAAGAAGGGTTAAGTTATGATGTGGTTGATATGGAAAATGATTTTGTCCTTTTGCGTTACGCGGATGTTCTTTACACAAAATTAGAAGCACTCTATCGTCTTGGAAGAGCCAATGAATTTATTGACGATCCAGCATTGCAAAAAATTCGAATGCGGGCAGGTCTCGCTCCATACACATTAGGTGATTTGACTAATGCTGAATTGCTTAATGAGCGCGGTAGGGAGTTTGCGTGGGAAGGCCACAGACGTCAAGATCAAATTAGGTTTGGTGTTTGGGGCAATACGTGGTGGGCAAAGCCTGTTTCCGGACCAAATAAAAAACTCTTCCCAATCCCACAAGGTGCAATTAATTCAAATCCAAATCTTATCCAAAATCCAGATTAATGAAGTATAAAATTTTGATTCCTCTTTTTGTTGGGGCTGCATTACTTTTTTCAGCTATGCATCCAATCGAGCCTGCAAAGAAATTTAAAACAATTTCTAAAGCTGAATTGCGCGATAAAATTGCAGGCGCATGGATCGGTCAGATGATTGGAAATATTTATGGGCTTCCGCACGAGAACAAGTATGTAAATGCACCTGGCCCTGAAGCGTGGCCTTACGGGTACACTAAAAATTTAGACAAACTTAAAACGTACAATGGCGCTTTTTCAGATGATGATACAGATGTAGAATACATGTATCTGTTGAACATGGAAAAGTATGGTTACGAACCTACGTATGAAAATATGCGGGAGGCGTGGATGTATCATATTCGCGATCGTGTATGGCTAGCAAACCGTGCAACATTAGGATTAATGCATTTCGGTTATACACCACCTTTTTCGGGCAGCAAGGAGATCAATCCGCATTGGTTTCAAATTGATCCTCAATTGATAAATGAAATCTGGGCATACACCGCTCCCGGTATGGTGCAGTATGCTGCTGAAAAATCGGAATGGGCTGCACGCATTACCAGTGATAGCTGGGGTACTGAACCTACTATTCACTACGGTGCCATGTATGCCGCAGCGTTTTTTGAAAAAGATATTCGGAAGCTAATTGATATTGGTATAAAAGAACTTCCTGAGGATGGAAGGTATGCACAAACGATTCGGGACATGATTACCCTCCATAAAAAATACCCGAACAAATGGCAAGACGCTTGGAAAGAAATGGCAGATAAGTATTACGTAAATGAGCCGGATTTAACAAAAACAATTTGGAACGCAAACTTAAATGGAGCCTGTGGCATATTAGCAATGCTATATGGTAATGGAGATTTTCAACGTACACTCGATCTCTCGTGTGCCATGGGTTTTGATGCCGATAATCAAGCAGCAACAGTAGCAGGTATCCTTGGGGTCATGTATGGGTTTAAGGCATTGCCTAAAGATTTGTATTTACCCATTGAAGGCTGGAGTAAACCTTTTAATGACACCTACATTAATATAACACGTTACGAATTACCGGATGCGAGCATTGAAGATATTATTGACAGAACAGTGGACATGTCTATCAAATTGATTGAAGGAAAAGGTGGAAAGGTTTTCGGTAAGGAAGGTGATGAGAAAGTGACGATCAATACCGAAGCAACTTTCAATGTTCCAATCGAATTTTATATCGGCCCGGCCGCAGCAATGGAAGTAAATAAAAAAGTTGACTTTGACTTTTATAGTGATGCCAACCAAAATTACAGTTGGACACTCATTGGAGGGGAACTTCCAAAAGGTACAATCTTTAAAGGAGGGAAGCTTACAGGAACTCCGCAAGTCCCTGGTAAATACAAGATTACTATTCAACTCGATAATGGAAAGAAATTTTTAAAGAAAGATTTCGAGTTGCTTGTGCGCAATACTAATCTCGCAGGAACGGCAACAAAAGTATTGGCCAATGTAAGCTCCTTGAATAGGGCAGTGCTCGATTCATGCTGGACCACCTTTGGAAACTCCATGTACGCGGATACTCCTGAAATAATTCGTGACGGAAAATTAAATGGTGCAAACTCTGTTTTCTATAGCCTTGCAGCAAAAGCAAAAATTCCAAAAGTTGATTACTACGGATATGAATGGAGTTACGATCAGGATATTGATATGATCGTTTTCAACACGGGTGGGATGGAAGAATTTGGAGGCTGGTTTACTTCTTTGAATGTGCAGTATAAAAATGAAGAAGGGAAATGGGTTCCTGCGGAGAATACGAAAATCAATCCATCATTGCCGGAAACCAATATCGTTTTCTTTCAACCGCATTTTGCTGAGTATGTGATCAGTTTTAAACCTATAAAAACTAAAGCCATTCGCATCATTGGTGACGCGATGATTCAGGATCATTGGAATAAATACACAAAAAATGTATCGGGTTTCACCTCGATTGCAGAGTTGGGTGTTTATAAATCAAATTAAAAATAGCGCGCATGAATCGGGAACTAAATATAACGAGTAAGAGTTTTTTCTTAATAATTCTATTTATCCTGTTGAGCTGCAACAGCAATACTGAAAAGGTTGCTGTCGATGCAAACAATAAAGATGTGCTCGCAGAAAGTTCAGTAAACATATCGCGTATTGATTTGCAAAATAAAATTAAAGGTGGTTGGGCAGGGCAGACTATTGGCGTTGTGTATGGCGCGCCCGTAGAGTTCAAGTACACAGGTTCCATGATTCATGATGCTCAAAATATTCCGTGGGATGAACATTATGTAAAATATTGGTGGGATAAAAAGCCCGGATTATTTGATGATATCTACACTGATTTAAATTTTGTTCAGGCATTTGAAAATTATGGATTAGATGTTTCATCTGATTCGATTGCAAAACATTGGTCAAGCACGGCTTACCATCTTGCGCATGCTAATCAGGCATCGCGGTATAATATTCTAAATGGTATTATGCCTCCGGCTTCTGGTTTCTGGAAAAACAATCCGCATGCAGACGATATTGATTTTCAAATTGAAGCAGATTTTATTGGGTTAATGACACCCGGTATGGTGAACGAGGCAACAAAAATTGCTGACCGAGTAGGGCACGTGATGAATAGCGGAGATGGTTGGTATGGTGGCGTGTTTGCGTCCGCTTTATATTCATTGGCCTTTGTTTCGGATGATCCTGTTTATATAGTAGAGCAGGCTATTAAAACTATTCCAGAAGGCACAGAATTTTATGATTGTATTTCGGATGTTATTAAATGGAAGAAAGAATTTACCAATGACTGGAAACAAACTTGGTTTGAAGTTCAAAAGAAATGGAACCATGATACGGGTTGCCCCAAAGGAGTTTTCTTAGGCTTCAATATTGAAGCGAAAATTAATTCGGCTTACGTAGCTATCGGACTGCTCTATGGTAATGGAAACTTTTCTAAATCAATTGATATTGCTGCACGCTGTGGGCAAGATGCGGATTGTAATCCAGCAACTGTAGGGGGCGTACTAGGAGTAATGCTGGGGTACGATAATATTCCTGAATTTTGGCTTAAGCCTTTACAAGAAATTGAACAGGATGATTTTGAAGGTACAACTGTTTCGCTAAACAAGGCGTATGGTTGGAGCATGAAGCATGCATTGGGTATGATTGAAAAAGCAGGTGGGTCAACCAATGGAAATGATATTACCATTCCATTACAGCGCCCGAAACCTGTGGCATTCGAACAGAATTTTGAAAACACCTTTCCTATTGAAAGAAATAAAATTGATGAATCATTTACAGATGAAATCAATTTCGAGTTTACTGGAAATGGCTACTTGCTCTATGGTAATATGGTAAAAATATCAAAGATTGATGTAGCCTATGTAGATCGTGTTTCAAAAAGAACATACGGCTCCGAGTCTTTTGGTCTCGCTGAATCGGATGATCCATACGTTGCTATTATGGAAGTATATCTTGATGGCAAACTGGATGAGACAGTAAAACTTCCGATGATGAATTCATCACGTAGACTAGAGCCCGCGTGGAAATATCAATTGCCCGAAGGCAAACATACACTGAAACTCAAGTGGGTTAACAATGATCCAAAATATGAATATAGAATCAATGATTTGATTGTTTTTTCTGAAAAGGAACCAAAAAGTAATCTTCCACAAGAAGTTAAATAGTATGAAAATATATAGATCGATAAGTGTCTTGGCAATTTTATTAATCGTTAGCATTAGCTGCGATGAACAAAAAGCTATTCCACAGAATTATTCTGATCAGTTGCAGATTTCAAAGGCAACTTTGAAGGATAAGATTCGTGGTGGATGGGCAGGTCAAACCATTGGTGTGACTTTCGGTGGGCCAACAGAATTTCGATTTAAAGGAACCATGATTCAAGATTATCAAAACATTGTTTGGCACGACCATTACATAAAAGAAACTTTTGAATCAGACCCGGGGCTTTATGATGATGTCTATCTCGACTTAACATTTGTAAATATTTTAGAGAAGGTTGGGCTCAATGCTCCGGCAGATTCCTTTGCTATTGAATTCGCAAATGAAGATTATAAGCTTTGGCATGCCAACCAGGCTTCACGGTATAATATTTTAAATGGAATTATGCCTCCGGCATCTGGTCATTGGATGAACAACCCGCATGCGGATGATATCGACTTTCAAATAGAAGCAGACTTTGCCGGAATGATGGCACCAGGAATGATCAATACCGCATCTGAATTTTGTGATCGGATTGGTCATATTATGAATTACGGTGATGGTTGGTATGGTGGCGTATTTATGTCGGCCATGTACACGGTGGCTTATACTTCTGATGATCTTCAGTTTGTTGTTGAAGAAGCGCTAAAGACAATTCCAAGCGAGAGTATGTTTTATAAAACAATTGCGGATGTAATTAAATGGCACAAACAATATCCGAATGATTGGAAAGAAACTTGGTTCGAAGTAGAGAAGAATCACTCCTCAGAAAAAGGATGCCCAGAAGGAGTTTTCAATTCCTTTAATATCGATGCAAGACTGAATGCCGCTTACGTTGTGATTGGATTGTTGTATGGAGAAAAAGATTTTTATAAAACGATGGATATCTCAACGCGTTGTGGACAAGATTCAGATTGTAATCCAGCAACAGCTGCGGGCATCTTAGGTGTGATTTTGGGATACGAAAAGATTCCATCATTTTGGAAACCTGCGCTTGAAGAAGCGGAAGGATTAAAATTTCCTTACATGGATATAACCTTAAATGAAGTGTATGATTTGACATTTAAACATGCGCTACAATTGATCGAACAAAATGGAGGTCAAGTGGGTGAAGATAGTGTAACAATAAAAACACAACAACCTCAGGCTGTACGGTTGGAACAATCATTTGAAGGAATGTTTCCAACAGAAGAACGCTACCTCCGTCAACATTATACAGATAAGAATATCAATATTGATTTTGAAGGCAATGGAATCGTTGTTTTGGGAAATGTAAATAGTATCTGCTCCGTTGCTACGAGTGATTATGTAGCCCTATTAGATGTGTATATCGATGGCGAAAAAGTTGAGCAGGTTAAAATGCCTTTCGACTATATCGTCAGAAAATATGATATCTATCACAAGTATTTATTAGAACAGGGAAAACATCATGTAGAAATTAAATGGGTTAATAAACATACGGACTTTAGTATGTACATGAAGTCCATCGTCATCTACAGTGATGTACCCGGTAAATCAATCGCATTAATGCAATAACAATTTGATACAGAAGAAACGATATCTCCGAATAATGTTGATCAACGCTGTTGCTATACTTAGTCTGATATCCGGATGTGATGAAAAAATTTCTCCGGTGGTAGAGCAGCCTTTTGTTAGTTTGTTGGAAGATCAGAAAATGAGAAGCAAAATTTTTAAAGTGGATATTAACTATGCTGTATTGCTACCTGAGGGATATGATAAATCGACCGATGAATATCCTGTCGTATATCTTCTACATGGTTTCGGTGATAATGAAAAAGCGTGGTACACCAGTTTAAATATTAAGTACTATGTTGATTTATATCAGAACGAAGTTACGCCTATGATTTATGTTATGCCGATTGGATATAACACCTACTGGACAAATCGCTACACGGGTAATTATCAATACATGGATATGATAGCAACGGAATTGGTACCAACTATTGATGCGCTATTTAGAACGAAGGCCAATAAATTTGCGCGTGCTGTAATGGGATATTCTATGGGCGGTTATGGTGCACTGATTTTACCGGCCTTGAATCCGGATGTTTTTACGATTAGTGTTCCGTTAAGTATGTCATTTAGAACAGATGAACAATATGAAGAAGAGCCGCAAGGTGTATTCGATTATCAGTGGGGACCAATATTTGGCGGAACTGGTCTTGGCGGAGAAGCCCGTCTTACTGATTATTTCAAGGAGCATAGTCCTTTTCATTTTTTTGATTCACCTACTGCACAAAGTCGATTCAGTACTTTAAAAATTCTTTTGGATTGCGGAGATGATGAAGAATCGCTTTCTGAAACCAATGATAATTTACATGCACTGATGCGTGATCGTCAGATTTCTCATGAATATCGTGTTCGCAATGGCGGCCATACAACGGATTACTGGAAAAAGTCAATTCCTGAAGCCTTAAAATTTATTAGTAATGGAGTGCAAGAAATTCCTTATCAAACAGAACCTACTCCAGTAGATATCGGAACACGTATTGTCAGCAGCGACTATGAAACCATTGAGATAGCGGGCGAAGCACTACGTGTATTAAAGCCTGTTGGTTATGCTTCAAGCACAAATGAATACCCGGTCATTTATTTTATTCACGCTGGTGGAAATACGCAAGCTAATCTGATCGATGCCTTCTCTCTTTTTAGAAATATGATGATAGCTTCAAAAATTCCGAATGCAATCGTGGTTGAAATCGCAGCATCGGAAGCAATTGATAGCGAGAAGATGGATCAAATCATTGGAGGCTTAGAGTTACAGTTTAGAGCAAAACCAAGCCGTTTGAGTAGAACCATTATTGGCAATTCATTGGGAGGAAAAAATGTTTCAGAAATAGTTTCTGTAGATCCAGAATTATTTAATTCATGCTTTTTGATAGGTGCTCAAGTAGCTGATGCGGTGCTGAATCCTGGAGATATTTTCTATTACTTGGACATTACAGATGATGGAACTTCTTACCGAGGGTATCACAATTTGTATCTGAAATTAAGGGAACAAGAAATCGGATATGAATACAGAGTAAGGCAAGGTGCCGAATCATTTCAATCATTTTTAAATGGTTTGTATGAGTCACTTCCTTATTTAAAAGGACGTCTTGCACAATGACATATTCAATTATTTAAAATAAATGAAGAAAAAAATAATCATATCGCTCCTACTACTTTTTGGGATTGCTAGCTATGCCCAAAAGGTGCCGTTGCGGATTATGGAAGGACTCTCCATTGAGAGTAAAATTTTAAATCAAGAAGTTAAATATTCTATTATCCTTCCAGAAGACTATTACACTTCTAAAACAAAAAAGTATCCGGTCGTTTATCTCTTGCATGGTTTGGGTGACGATGAATCTTCTTGGCTTGAATATGGACGGGTAAATCAATTTGCGGACAGTGCAACCAAAAGTGGTGAGATCGTTCCAATGATTTTTGTAATGCCACAAGGTTTTAGAACATATTATGTAAACGACTTTGCCGGCAAATTTCTTTATGAATATATGTTCACTAAAGAACTAATTCCATTTATTGATAAACAGTATCGAACCATCGCTGATAAAGAACATCGCGCAACAATGGGATATTCAATGGGAGGATTTGGTGCGTTAATACTACCGCTAAAGAATCCTGACCTGTTTACTATTAGTGTGCCGTTAAGTATTTCTGTTCGAACAGACGATCAATATGAAACGGAACGAGCGGATGAATGGAACGAACAGTGGGGCAGGTTGTTTGGTGGTGTCGGTAAATCCGGAGAAGAAAGAATAACAGAATACTATAAACAGCATTCTCCGTTTCACATTTTTGCACAAAAGAATCTTACAAAATATATAAATCTCAAATTATATATTGACAATGGTGATGATGAGCAAACACTCGCTAAAAGCAATGAGAGATTGCACATTCTATTACGTGACAGAAATTTTCCGCATGAATTTAGAGTGAGAAACGGAGGGCATGAATTTTCCTACTGGAGAGAAGCATTGCCTAATGGTCTCAAATTTATTAGTGATGCATTTGAGAAAAAGCCGTACCGAGGAGACGCGCTAGCAAATGAGTTTATAGTAACATCCAGTTCCACATATAATAAGATGGTTCAACACGATGCATATACCGTTTTGTTGCCTGAAGAATATTCACAAACAAATCGATCATACCCAGTTGTTTATTTTCTCGGAGACTTTGACGAAGAAATTCAAGGTGCAATTGCAAACTATATTGAGTCAGCTATTGGTATTGGTGATTTTCCAACTTCAATCTTGATTTTTTTGAAAGGGGATAATGCAGATTTGTTAAACAACGCATTTTTGGAAGTCGAACAGGAATACCGAATTCGAAAGGGATATCGTTTCCGTTCTTTGATTGGCCTTCATGATGCTGGAAAGAATGCATTGGAATTAGCATCTGTGCCTGAAAAATTTACCTCATGTGTAGTAATCGACAGTAACATCAATTTTGATGCTCTTCAACTGGCAACTGAAAACAATAGAAATATTTTTTCACGCACATGGCTCTATATCATGATAACTGATAATAGTTCTAATTATCATTCAAATGGAGATACGCACATACTACTTAGGGAGAAAGATATCTATCATGAGTATCGAGTTCAAGAAAGTGTGATTGAAAAAAATTACTGGTTGAATAGTTTACCCGAAATTCTTGATTTCACGCAAAGAAAAATACACCGCTAACAAAAACGAATATGTATATAGTAAGCAGTTACTCACTTGCAATATTTTTCACGGTCATCACCATGCTATGCTGGGGATCGTGGGGAAATACGCAAAAATTGGCGGCCAAAACCTGGCGCTTCGAATTATTTTATTGGGATTATGTAATCGGAATTCTTCTCCTTTCAATTCTTATTGGATTAACACTGGGCTCCTCCGGTGAGCAGGGTAGAGGGTTTGTTGAAGATCTGGGACAAATCAGTGCAGCCAATATTGGAAGTGCTATACTTGGCGGTATTATTTTCAATGCATCAAATATATTGTTGTCAGCTTCAATTTCAATCGCAGGGATGGCAGTAGCGTTTCCTTTGGGTGTTGGAATTGCATTGGTGCTTGGTGTAGTTGTTAATTATATGAGTGAACCAAAAGGAGATCCTGTTATTCTGTTTATTGGAGTAGCCTTGGTAATGGTGGCAATTATTTTTAATGGTATTGCTTCTGGCAAAATGACCAAAGCTGAAAAGAGTTCTTCTTCAAAAGGAATTTGGCTTGCGTTGATTGCAGGCGTGCTCATGTCTTTCTTTTACCGCTTTGTTGCCGCGGCAATGGACCTGAATAATTTCGAATCGCCAACTGTTGGGATGGCAACACCATATACTGCTTTTTTCCTTTTTGCCTTGGGTGTGTTCTTTAGTAATTTTTTGCTCAATACAATTATCATGAAGAAGCCTTTTGAGGGAGTACCCGTTACCTACGGTCAATATTTTAGTGGAAGTATCTCAACACATTTTGTGGGAATAACAGGTGGTACGATATGGGGCTTAGGAACAATCTTAAGTTTCTTGGCGGCAGGAAAGGCGGGCGCTGCGATCTCGTATGGCTTGGGACAAGGCGCTACAATGGTAGCCGCTTTGTGGGGTGTTTTTATCTGGAAGGAATTTAAGGGAGGAAGTAAAACAGTCAACTTATTATTATTAGCAATGTTCTTACTTTTTATTTCTGGGTTGATCTTAATAATCATTGCTGGAGGCAACTAGACTTTTATATGAATACAAAAACAATTTTTAATCGAATTTTATAAACAATAACTAAACAATTCAACTATGAAAAAGTATCTAATGTTTTTAAGTATGGCCTTACTTACACTTAGTATGGCATTAATTAGCTCATGCAGTGATGATGATGATGGTGGCGCACCAGTTGTTGAACCCTCGCTGATTAAGACAATCGAAATTGACTATTCGGGAGGAAATGGAGATGAAGTTGAGAAGTGGGAATTTATCTATGACGACAAAGATCGGGTTAAAAGCATCAACAATTCTTATAACGGAAGCTTAGATGATGTTATCCTATACAACTATTCCGTTGCAGGCAAACTGACCATTACAAAGAGCGGTAATGAAACTGTTTATGCCATTGATTCAGAAAGCAGAGTGACGAAGGAATTCTGGAATGCAGAAGAAACGGAATATCAAGAGTATAGGTATAATGCTGATGGGCGTATGACTAAAGTATTGGAACGTTATGATGGTAAGGATCATTTAAAGTTTGATTTAACCATTGCAAACGGTAATGTTACGAACAGAATTCGATACGAAGATAACGGTGTAACGGTTAGGGAGAATCGGAAGTTCGATTATACAATTGGAGACAATTTGAGTGGAATACATCAAATTTATCAAATTGACTCTGAGTGGAAAAACGTAGGTGGCACTTTTGGAAAACAAAGTCAGAAACTTGTTGATTTCTACGTACGCAGTATCACAGCAGATCCTACCACTAGCTTTAGAGCAGATTATGAGTATACATTTGATGCGAAGAACAGAGTCGCAACGCAAACTAAAAATGGAACAAGTAGTGGTGGTCCATTTTCTGAGGCATGGTCCTATACATATTATGAAGACTAGAAAGGGATAGCCTTCATTCGATAATAAGGATTTAGTTTGGTGAAACAGCTTTAGAGAAAGGAATTCTCTAAAGCTGTTTTTGTTTATAATAGATTTTTGATATGCCCTGATCAATAAAGCTGGAGGGAAATACTACCTTTCCGCCTTATTATTTAACTTTTTACAGCAGAGTACATTATAATCGTAACCTTTAATGAGGGTTGAGAGTACTTATTTAGATACTAAAGAGTGTAATTTTACAGTTATTAGGCTAAACAAAATGCTATGAAAAGAAATGTACTCATTGGAACTGGCGTAATGGCTGTTTTACTAATCGGATATTTTGTTATTCGAGGTAATAAAAATGCTGATACAGCCTCCATCATGGCTACTGTTAAGCGAGGGGAGTTTCGGGTAGAAATTGAAACCACTGGTGAACTGGAAGCTAAAAATTCAGTGAACATTACCGGACCAACAGCAGTGCAGAATTTCAGAATTTACGAAATCA
>Ga0105046_10004187_pt1 | contig 22954 bp, 19 predicted proteins | sample MAT03_FD_78385 | JGI IMG/M metagenome (GOLD analysis project Ga0105046, IMG submission 78385) | Freshwater microbial communities from Lake Fryxell liftoff mats and glacier meltwater in Antarctica - MAT-03 (megahit assembly) | ecosystem: Environmental > Aquatic > Freshwater > Ice > Liftoff...
CTGTCGGACTTTGCGCGTGAGATGCGTTGTGTGGCTTAAGCGGATGCAAGGCGCGGCGCGCAGCCAATGGCTCTTCCGTTGGGGTCGCAGCGCAGACGCCGTTGCGACGCTCAACCCGAAGGGCCGGATGGGCTTTTGGCGCACTGCAGAGCAGAAAGCCGAATAAAATGCAATAAAGCGACCGGAATATTCGTCACCGCGCTGCGCCAAAAGCGCTTCCGGCGCACTCGCGATGAAAGTCCGACAGGCTGCCAAGTGCCTCATTCATCATCGCGAGCGCTCTTTTTCAGCCTTTGGGAGCGGGCTTGCTCGCGATCCGGGCTTCGTTGTTTCATCAGCACCGACCGCGAGCTCCCTCAAGAGCCCGAAAATGTACGCGGAGCCTTTTCAGGGCTACTTCTTCAGCAAATCGCGTATCTCGCGCAGCAGCTGTATATCTTCCGGTGTAGGCGCAGGAGCCGCAGGAGCCGCAGGAGCCGCTTCTTGTTTCTTTTTCAAGCGGTTCATGGTTTTAATCACCAAGAACAAAGCCCATGCGACGATGACAAACTGAATCATCGCATTGATAAACTCGCCGTAGCCGAGCGCGACCTCAGGCTTGACCACTTTGTCGGCTTCCATAATCGCCGACTGCATCACCCATTTTTTATCCGCAAAATCGATGCCGCCAAGCAGCAGGCCCAATGGCGGCATCATGACTTTATCGACCAACACGCTGACAATCTTGCCAAAAGCGCCGCCAATAATCACACCGACGGCCAAGTCGACCACGTTACCACGCATCGCGAAATCACGAAATTCGCTGGCTAAACTCATTTTTTGCTCCCGGGTGAAAGTGGGTCTGATCGCTGGATTGCGTCACTGGGCTCTCCATGACGGACCAAACTATTCGGACGCTTCCACTTCCAATAATTGCTCATGGGCGCCGGTGACCCGAACTTTAGTGCCCACGCTGAGCTCATTACCGACCACCGTCCATAACGCGTCGCCCACTTTGATCTTGCCACGCCCATTGACGATGGCCTGATCCAATATAAATACGCGACCGATCATTTGTTCGACGCGCTTATTGAGCAAAGGTTGATCCACAGCGCGCGCGGGCACACGTTGGCGCCATGCGCGGTAAGCGAGCAAAGAACCGATCGATAACAACGCAAATGCGACGATTTGCACCTGCCACGGCAAAATCGGGATTAACCACACCGCGCTTCCGACCAGCAGCGCGGCGATGCCAAACCACAGTAGGAATGCGCCCGGCGCAAACACCTCTAACAGCAACAGCACAAAACCGGCGATAAACCACTCGGTAGGCGTGATGGTCTGCCACCAGGGCGCCATTAGGATTGAGTCCCCGCATGTTTGGCGGCCACCGCTTTGGCGATTTCCGCAATGCCGGCAATCGAACCCACGACGCTGGTCAACTCCATCGGCAGAATCAGGGTCTTCTGATTGGGGCTGGTCGCTAAAGCTTGCAGCGCTTTGATGTATTTGTCGGCCACGAAGTAGTTGATCGCTTGCATATCCCCTTTGGCAATGGCCTGACTAACCATCATCGTCGCTTTGGCCTCGGCTTCGGCTAGACGTTCGCGCGCCTCGGCGTCACGGAAGGCGGCTTCGCGGCGGCCTTCTGCTTCCAGCACCGCACCTTGTTTTTCGCCCTCGGCGCGCAGAATTTCGCTGGCGCGACTGCCTTCTGCCTCCAAAATGGCGGCGCGTTTTTCGCGCTCGGCTTTCATCTGCCGTGCCATTGCTTCGACCAGATCGCGCGGCGGCTGAATGTCTTTCAGTTCGATGCGGTTGACCTTAACGCCCCAAGGATGGGTCGCTTCATCGACCACGCGCAACAGTTTGGCGTTGATCTCATCCCGTTTGCTCAAGGATTCATCTAAATCCATCGAGCCAATCGCGGTACGAATATTGGTCATCACCAAGGCGATGGCCGCTTGTTCCAGATTGGACACCTCGTAGGCCGATTTAGCCGCATTCAAAACCTGATAGAACACCACGCCGTCGACCTTGACCACCGCGTTGTCCTTGGTAATGACCTCTTGCGAGGGCACATCTAAGACCTGTTCCATCATATTGACCTTGCGACCTACACTATCGATCAGCGGCACCAGTAGCCCTATGCCCGGTTCCATGGTGTGGGTGTATTTACCAAAGCGCTCCACCGTCCATGCAAAACCCTGCGGCACAAAACGGATAGAGCGGAAAATGACCACGGCCACAAAGCCGAGAAAGACCAAAATCAAAATGTTTTCCATCAAATCGCTCCGCTTGGGGTTCAACACAGTCTAGCGAACTGGGCAAGCGCACACGCGCTTTGCGCTGTTCAGGGGGTGCCCGAAAACACTGCCAACAAGGATAAGGTTAGCGCATAAATACCTATCAGCAGCACACCGCGCGGCCGCCCCAATTTTTCACTGGCCCCCGGCCACACGCACGCCACCGCAACGGCGCCGGCCCCCAACGCAATCCATAAGGCCGCGCCGTGAATAAGAATGGGCGTGATCGTGGCGGTGATGCCAACAATGAACAAGGCATTGTAGACATTGCTGCCGAGCAGCGTACTGACGCCCACCTCATCATGACCCCGAAACACCGCGACCAGCGTGGTTGCCAGTTCTGGCATGGAGGTGCCAAGCGCAACCAGAGTGACGCCGATTAAATAGGGCGAAATCCCAAAACTGGTCGCGACGGTGGTAGCGCCACTGACCACCAAGGTGCCAGCTAGAATGAGCAATGCCAAGCCGGCTAGGCTATCGATGATGATGCGCACGGGCTTGATGCCGGCCAGCGGATCGGGCTCAGAGCGTTGTGCGCGCGCCGAGCGTATGTGCACCGTCATCCAGACCAGAAAACCCACCAATAACAGCACGCCGTCCATACGTGAAATCACGCCATCTAGCGCCATCAGTCCTAGCGTCAGCGTGGCGGCGATGGCGACCAAATAATCCAGTTGAATGGTCTTGCGTTTGGAGGTCATCGGTCTGATCAGCAGTGCTACTGCAAGAATCAGCGCGATATTGACCACATTACTGCCGGTGGCGTCGCCCAGGCCAATGGCCGGTTCGCCACGCAGCGCCGCGATGGTCGATACAAAAACCTCCGGGCTGGAGGTCGCAAAAGCGCCCAAGGTAGCTGCCGCAATGGCCGCGGGAATGCGCAGCCAACGCGCGAAACCGAGTACCCCGCGCAAGAACAGCTCACCACCCAACCCGGCCAGCAGCACGCCGCCGAGCAGCGCCAAAATTGCCATGGCCATCGCGCGATTCCCGTCTATTTTTTGCGCTGAAACGCAGCCAATCCCTTGGCGGCCTCGGCTTGCACTTTGCCACGCAAGAATCCGCTCCAACCCAGCAGCACACCGGGCAAACCTAGGGCTTGACGGCTCCATGCCCAGAAACTGAATCGATCATCGTGCTCGATGATCAAACCGTCCTGGAAACGAAACTGCGCATCGATGCGGTTGTGCACTTTGCGACCGGTTTTGCTAAACAAATAGTGCGCCTCCCAATGCGCCTTGCCGCTCTGCGCATCGGCTTCGATTGCATTAAAGGTCAGCGAAAAGTCTTGCGCACGTGCGCATAACATCGTCCACATGGCACCGATCTGCGCACCGCGCAAATCAGGAAAAGCCGGATCGGAAAACCGTGCCTGCGGGTGGTAACACGCCGCCATGCTGGCCGCATCACGGCACGCGAAGGCCTCATAAAAGCGTTTGATCAGTGCTTGATGCTGCTCGGCAGACATGCGGTGCCCCAGATGTATTGGAGGCGTGAGCATAAGCCACGCTGTTACGGAGTAGGCAATTCGATCACGGCGCTCTCGTCCATGATGAATGGGTCCCCTGGGCTGCCACCACCGAAGGTGAATGGTCCAGGGTGTGCGGCCAGCGCGCGGAATCCGCCGTCGTAATCCCAGGTGCTGATGTAAACCCGCACGCCCGCCAGACTGCCTAAATCGCCTAAGGCATCGCCGGGCAATACAAAGCTCACCGTGTTTGCCGAGCGATCCACCTGGATGCTCGCAGTCGGCGTGGCAGGCGTGCCTTCGATGTCAGCCGACGCGCCAATCGAACTAAACAGCGCGTTGGTCCAGCCATGCGCGCGGATGCGGTACTGCCAGCGCATGCCCTGCGGCAGCGTGGCGTTCTGCAGCGGCATTGCGCTGATCCCGCACTGTTCGGGGTTCGCCGCAGGCAGATCGCCACAAGGCAATTGCAGAAAAACATTAAAGGCGACATGGTCAAAACCATTCGGCGGGCTCCAGGTCGCGACGATTTGATGCATCCGCAGCTCCACTTTGAGTGAAGTGCCGGCCGCAAAGATCCGCACTTGTTCGATATCCAGCGGCCGCTGCTCGCGCCATACCGGATCGCTAGGATAGACATATTGACCGTTCCGGCCGTGATCGTCGCCTAGCGGATCGGCGACCTGCGCAAGCAACTTCCACTCGCGCTGCACCCGAAACACGGCGCGCGCCGACAGCGCTCCGCTACTCGGGTCATAGGCGACCACTTCATGTTCAATGTCCGGATCCAGCATCGACTTAGTGTCGACCTGCGCCCGCCACTGGCCCATGCTATCTGGCCGGGCCACCCGCGCACGCTGCAGTTCGCCATTGACAACGACGCGCAGTTCGCTAACCCCTTGCGCCACGCCAGCGACTTCAAAGTCGCCCGTTTGGACGCTGACCGGCGCGCCCGGATGCTGATTGACAACAGCCTCTCCATTCAAGCGCAGCAGGCGCAGGTCTGGGCGCGCGCTGGACAAACTCGCTGCCCCATCATCAACAACCTCGCTTAGGCCCCACACCGTCGCGCTGCGCGCGGGCAGCACCAGAGTCACTTGGCCAGCGGCGTCCACGCGCAGCTCTGCTGGCAGCTCGCCGATCGCAAACCACGGCAGCAAACGCGTACCAGGTGGCAAACCGGTGTCCAAATGGGTTAGTAAGCTGGTGCTTTCCGCGCTGTTAAACACCACGATGGCCTGCTGGTCTTGGTAGCGCATCCGATAAACCAAGGCCCCGGCGCCGGCCCGATTACCGTGCAGAATTTCGGGTACTCCGCGCGAGAACAATGCATGCTCACGACGCAGCGCGATGGCTTTTTGCAAATACCGATAGAGCGGCGCGTTTTGATCAAAATGGTCGCGGCCCTCGGCGCCAAAACCGCCGGCAAACATCGCCGTACGCGGTTCACGAAAGCCCTGTTCGGTGCCGTAATAAATGGTCGGGATGCCGGGCAAGGTCAGCATCGCCAATAGAGCTTGTTTGAGCGCGGCCTCGCTGCCGCCGCTGAGAAAGCGATCGACATCATGATTGTCGATAAAACTCGGCATCAAATGCGGTTGCGCGTGCAAGCGCATCATTTGTTCGATGCGGTCTGCCAACTCAGCGGTCGGTCGGCCCCGCGCGAAGACATCGTTCAAGCTGCCGTACAGCGGGAAGTTGAGCATGCCTGGCAGTCGCGGTGTGCCATCCGGCGCGCGCATGTAGCGGTCGATTTTGCGCGCCGCCTGGTCTGAGTAAGGCTGGTCAATGGCAAAACCCTCGCCAAACACATGAAAGTGCGCACGGCCGGTGGATCGCGCGGTTTCCAATATGCCCGGGTCCTGCGGGTCCTTGGCATACAGAAAGTCCTCGAAATATTCCGCTGGCACATAAAACGCCGTGTCGACGCGAAAGCCATCCACGCCCACTTCGCGAATCCAGTAGTTGTAGCTGCGCCGCAACGCCGCGCGGACCTGCGGATTCTCGGTGTTGAGGTCATCCAAATCCGCCATTTGCCAATTGGCCTCTTGCTGCGGATCGCTGTAGTCACGAATCGCTGGCGTGTAGTGATAAATCGCCGCGGCGCGATGCTGTGGATTGCGCACATCGTTTAGATCAAACGGCGCTTGGGTCGGCGCGTCCTCACTGCGCACAAATCCCCGCGTGGGATCGTGCGGATCGTATTGATCCGGATAACTGAAGTAGTTCCCGGTGTGATTGACCACGATATCCTGCAGCAGGAACAGCCCAGCGCCATGCATGCGCTCGGCCAGCTGCTGATAATCGGCCAAGCTGCCGTAGTGACGATCCACCTCGACGAAGTTCTGTGCCCAATAGCCGTGATAGCCGGTGTAGTCGCTCTGCGCATCGCGCCAGCGATTGGCCACCGGCGGCGTAATCCAGATCGTCGTCGCACCGAGATTTTTGACGTAGTCCAAACGCTGTTGAATGCCGCGCAAATCGCCGCCACTGTAGTGCGAGTTGCGGGTGGGATCGAATTCACCTACACCCTGATCGTTGTTGCTCGGGTCGCCATCGGCAAAACGATCAATCATCAGAAAATAGACGACTTGATCGCGCCAATCGGGTGAAGGCACGTGGCGCAAGTCGGGTATTTGTTCAGCAACGCGCTGCGGCGCGGGCGCGCAGGCGGTCAGCATCAGGAGCAATAGCAGACCTAAACCGGTTCGTGACGTAAGGAGTCGTGACGTTATTTCCGAACGCCGACTAAGCGTGGCCAAGTTGCACATATGCGGCAAGGCTCCAGGTCAAAAAGAAACAGCCGAACGCGTCAGACGCAGCAAATAATGTTGCAGTGCGACATTGTTTTCGCAGCGAAGCGCGCCCACCAGGGCGGTGTTTGGACCGAACTTTCGCAGCCAGCACATGACGATGGGTAGGGCCGTTGCCCTGAAAAGGGCATGAATACGTATACAACGAGTCCTTAACACATGGCCACTGCGGATAACATTTTCGCCACGTCGAGGCAGGGGTCGCCGCGAACGTAATCAGTCTCAATATCCGCACAATTCAGCTGCAAAATGCGGGTTTTGGACTCACCGATTTACCGAGCAGGGAGGGGGAGATGTTGAAACTCAAGCGCAATATTTTGTTCATGGCGCTCGCGTCGGCGACCTTAATGGTTTCCGCCGGTGCCTACGCGCAAACGGCCAACGACAGTCAGGATCAAACACTGACCGCCAAAGAGCGCGAGGCCAAGCGCAAAGCGGCTGCGGCCGAGAAAATCCGGGAATTGGATGTAGTCCAGGTGACCGGCATCCGCCGCGGCATCGAGAGTGCCATTTCCATCAAACAAGAAAGCACGTCCATCGTCGAAGCGATTTCCGCTGAAGACATTGGCAAACTGCCCGACTCCAGCATTGCCGAATCCATCGCGCGCTTGCCGGGTTTGGCCGCACAACGAGTGGCTGGTCGTGCCACCACGATCAGTATTCGCGGTCTCGCCGGTGACTTTTCGACCACGCTGTTGAATGGTCGTGAGCAAGTATCAAGCGGTGACAACCGCAGCGTTGAATTTGATCAGTATCCGTCCGAGTTGCTGAGCGCCGTGGTGGTCTACAAGACGCCCGATGCCAATATGGTGGCCGGTGGTATCTCCGGTACCGTGGACCTGCAAACCGTGCGACCGCTGTCCTTCAACAAGCGCGTCGTGGCACTCAACGCCCGCTACGAGAAAAACTCGGTAGGCGAAGTCAATCCGGGCTATGACGACACCGGCTACCGGCTGAGCGCGTCGTACATCGACCAGTTCGCCGATAACACCATTGGCGTCGCCTTCGGCTACGCACGCTTGGATTCGCCGGGCCAAGCCGAACGCTGGAATGCCTGGGGTTACCCGACCGATACCGTGGCTGGCAACGCAAACACCTTCATCTTGGGTGGCACCGAGTCTTTCGCGACCTCGACGTCCAACGTTCGCGATGGCCTGATGGCGGTCATCGAGTGGGCGCCGAGCGATACCTACACCGGCGCGCTGGATATTTACTACTCGAAGTTTGAACGCGTAGAAACCACCCGTGCGCTGCAAACGGGCCTGGGTTGGTCAGGCGCGCCATTGTCAAACCCGATCGTTGAAGGCGGTGTATTGGTGGGCGGTCGTTACACCGGCGTACGTCCGGTGCTGCGCAATGACGAAAACAGCCGTGACGACGATATTTTCGCGATCGGCTTCAAGAACGAGTTCACCTTCAGCGACTACTGGACCGGCGATGCCGACCTCAGCCTGTCGAAGGCAACTCGCCAAGAACGCATCTTGGAGACCTACTCGGGCGCCGCGGTGTCCGATGTGGTCAACTTTACGTTGAATCGCCGCACCGGTCTGCCGAGTCTTGATTTTGGCCTGAATTACACCGATCCGGCCGTGGTCAGATTGCGCGATCCAGGCGGTTGGGGGCAGGACGGTTATGTCAAATATCCTGAGTTTGAAGACAAGCTGAGTTCCGCGCGCTTCACGCTGTCACGCGCGTTTGACAGCGCAACCTTCAGCAGCTTGGACTTTGGCAGCAATTATTCAACTCGCGAAAAGAGCCGCGCGGTGGCCGAGTCTTTCCTTGATTTGGCCAATGGTCGCGTCCCGGTGGCCATACCGACCAATCTGATACAGCCCGCCGGCAATTTAGGCTTCACTGGCATTCCAGGCGTCATTGGCCTTAATGTGCCGGGTTTGTTCAACAGCGGCTTGTATCAATTCCGCACCAATATCAACCAAGATATCCTGAATAAAGATTGGAAAGTCGAGGAAACGGTCATCACCACTTTCGTCAAACTTAATATTGACGGCATGATTGGTGATATCCCAGTGCGTGGCAATTTGGGCGTGCAATATGTGTCGGCCGACCAAGAATCGCAAGGTTTTGCGGTGCCGGGCGGCAATGCCAGCCAAGCGCAACCCTTCCAAGGGGGCACCAAGTACAACGACGTACTGCCTAGTTTGAATTTGATCTTCTCATTGACCGACGAACAATCCTTGCGTTTTGGCGCGGCCAAACAAGTGGCACGTCCGCGTATGGATCAAATGCGCGCCAATAATGGTTTCGGCATTGATCGTACCCGCAATGAGTGGTCCGGTGGCGGCGGCAATCCCGAGTTGGAACCGTGGCGTTCGACCAGTTATGACTTGTCGTACGAGTATTATTTGTTTGGTGGCAAGGGTTATGTCAGCGCGGCCGCCTTCCACAAGAATTTGAAGACGTACATTTACGATCAAACCGTCGATTTTGATTTCGGTGTTTTCGATCTTACCGGCTTCGCTGCGCCGCGACCGCCGTCGACGATCGGTCGTTTTGGTCGCCCGACCAATGGCGAAGGCGGTTCGATCAACGGCTGGGAATTTGCGATGTCGGTGCCGTTTGGCGAGCTGACTGCAATGCTTGATGGCTTTGGCATGCTCGGCAGTTATTCCGACACGCGCAGCGCGGTCAAGCCAAACGGTCCAGGCACCAGCCAACCCTTGCCGGGTTTGTCACGTTATGTGTCGAATATCACGCTGTACTACGAGAACAGCGGATTCTCGACACGCGTCAGTCAACGCAGTCGGTCGACCTTTATCGGCGAGATTCAAGGCTTCGGCGCGGATCGTGAAACCCGTTACATCCAAGGTGAGAACCTGATTGACTTCCAAACCAGCTACTCTTTTGGTGGCGATCTGGACGGTTTGTCGGTGTTGTTGCAGGTTAATAACGTCACCAACGAAGCCTACACGGAGTTCTTCCGCGACACGAACACCCCGGATCGTCCGCGCTCCTACAACGAGTACGGCCGTACTTACCTGCTCGGTGCCACTTACAAGTTCTAAAAAACTCGCTTCACCTAGCACTTTCCAACCCTTGTCGATCTTAAGATCGACAAGGGTTTTTTTTTTGCCAAACGCAAGGGTCCTGTCGGACTTGCAGCGCACTCGCGAGGTTAGTCCGACAGGCTGCCAGGTTAAAATTGCCTCAAGCAATTCCCAGCTGCCGGTCATGTCGCCGCGCGAACAGTAATTGCGCCAACAAAGCGCCGATCAGCGCCATAAACATATCCCATTGAGTATCCCAAACATCGCCTTGGGTGGCTAAAAATGCGTCTGCTTCGCCACCCCAGACGAGGGCTGCCCACCATTCGATCATTTCGAAAAACGCGCTAAAAGACAGCGCGGCGGCGACGCACAAATAAAATAACCAGCCACCCGGACGCAGCGGCGTCAAGCGCAGCAATAACTCGCGCGCCAGAATCGCCGGCACAAAGCCTTGCGCAAAATGACCTAAACGATCGTAATGATTGCGCGCCAGATCCAGCCAATCTTGCACCCAAAGGCCCAGTGGCACTTTTGCATAGGTGTAATGAGCACCGACGATCAATAACACGCAATGGAGCGCCAGCAGAATGTAAAGCAATCGGGTCAACGGAAAGCGCCGCCAAGTAGCCATCAGCAAAGGCACACCGAGCACCACCCAAATAACCTCCATCGCCCAAGTTAATCGATCATCTGGACCAATCGCCGACCACAGCAAAACCGCCAGCACCGCCGCGGTCAACGCCAGACCTTGTTGCATATTCAGGGTAATCGCAGGGGCTTTCATCGTTCTCTGTTCTCAATAGGGGGTGGCTCGTCACCACAGGGAAGGTAGGCTCCGGCTGAGCGGAGCGTGCCCAACACGGTTCTACATGACTTTCACCAGGGGTACGGGGCGCCTCCTGGGTGCTAATCTTGATGCTCCTTGGTCAAGCAGCAGGAGTACGTGGCAATGGATGTGTTCACGATGGTGGTTGCTATTGTGGCACTGACGACGGTGGGCAGCATTGTTGGCCGCTGGCTCAAGGTGCGGCAGTTGGAACTGAGCCAGGGCCAGAATCACGCCGTCGGCGATAGCGCCGTGCAGCGCGAACTGCAATCGCTACGTGAGCGGGTGGCTACGCTAGAACGCATCGCGACCGACCCCGCGACCGATCTGAAGCGGCAGATCCAGGCGCTCGAAACGCGTCGAGCCGCGTAACAACACGATTTGTAGGTGAAAGCGCGATCGCCACACCCAAATGGCGGTCGCGCAGTAATGATGTTCACCCATGCAATCGTATGCAAGGGTCGTTTTGGCGGTCCTTGCGTGCTCTATGAACGGCTGCCATAGACTAGGGTGCGCCTTTCACGGACCCGCATGCGACCATGACCCGTTCCGTCGTTTTTGAATCCCAAGATCAGCCCTTGCGTGAGGACGTCAGCCTGCTCGGGCGTCTCATTGGAGAAATGCTGTCCGATCAACTCGGCACCAGTTTCTTTGCGCTGTTAGAACAGGTGCGGCGTTGCGCCATTGCGCGGCGCGAGGATGAACCGGAACGCTTGACCGATCTGACGGCCTTACTGGGCGATTTGCCAGTGGAACGCGCCTTGGACTTGGTGCGCGCATTTTCTGCGTACTTCCAGTTGGTCAATCTGGCCGAGCAGGTGCATCGCATCCGCCGTCGGCGCGAGCATCAGGCCAATGCCGATGCGGGCCCGCAACCCGGCGGCGTCATGGATGCCTTGCAGCGTTTGCGCCACGCCGGGGTGAGTCCGGACGCAGTGCGCGAAGCGCTCGGCAAGCTACTGCTGGAGCCGGTCTTCACCGCGCATCCCACCGAGGCTACGCGCCGTACCATGCTGGAAAAAGAGCAGCGCATCATACGTGCCTTGGTGGAACGCTTGGATTCCGGGCGCACCCCAGATGAGGAGCGCTCGCGCTTGGCGCAGATGCGCATGCACATCACCGCAGCTTGGCAGACCTCGGAATACTCGCCCGTGCGGCCCAGCGTCGAACAAGAACGCGAACATGTGCTGTTTTATTTGTCCGACGTTTTGTTTCGCGCGGTGCCCGCTTGTTACGCCGAGTTTGAGCGTTGCCTCAATGCCACCTATCCAGAGCTCAACAGCGGCGCGCCACTGCGGCCCTTGCTGCGCTTTGGCACCTGGGTGGGTGGCGATATGGACGGTAATCCGAATGTCGGTGCCGATACCATTCGTGATGCGCTGGCCGCGCATCGACGCGTGTTATTCGCCCGTTATCAGACCGAACTGAAAGACCTGTCGCTCATTTTGAGCCAATCGAACACGCGCATCGCCATTGATCCGGCGGTCGAATTACGGGTGTCGGACTACAGCAAACGCTTGCGCCGCGCCTGGGCGAGCATCCCGCGTCGCCATCGTGATATGCCCTATCGCTGTTTGTTGATTTTGATGGCCGCGCGACTGGCCGCCAGTTTAGAAGATCGCGATGGCGCTTACCTTGGCCCGCAGGAGTTTATCGACGATCTGAATTTGATCCGCTTGTCGCTGATGCGTAATGGCGGCCGGCACGCTGGGCTGTATCCATTTCAACGATTTATCGCCCGCGCACGCACCTTTGGTTTCCATTTGGCCGCGCTTGACGTGCGTCAGCATGCCGAAGTCCATCGTGCTTCGTTGGCCGCCAGCGTCGGCGGCGCGCCGTGGAAAGCACGCAGCGCTGACGATCGGCGCGCCACGTTGCACGCGGCCATTGGCGGCAAATTTGCACGCCCAGCGACGCCCGACGACAGCACCCAGCGTGTGCTGGAAGTGTTCGATGCCTTGGAACAGAGCCGCGCGCGTTACGGCGCGGCGGCGGTTGGCGTATTCATCGTCAGCATGAGTGAAAGCGCCGACGATGTACTGGCCGTGTTGGCGCTAGCGCGCATCGCCGCCGGCGCCGGTGCCGGTGCTGAGCTGCCGCTCGATGTGGCACCGTTGTTTGAAACGGTGGCCGATTTGAGCGCGGCGCCGCGCATTTTGCGTGAATTGCTCGCCGACCCGGTGTATCGCGAACACTTAAAACAGCGCGGCGATCGCCAAGTGGTCATGCTGGGTTATTCGGACAGCAATAAAGATGGTGGCATCGCCGCGTCGCGTTATGCCTTGCAGGAAGCGCAAGCCACGTTGTCCGACATTGCCCATGCGGCGGCGATTGACTTGAGCTTTTTCCACGGCCGCGGTGGCACCGCCAGCCGTGGCGGCGGGCGCACCGAAAAAGCGGTGATGTCGGCCCCGCATGGCAGCGTGAATGGCCATTTGCGCTTGACCGAACAAGGCGAAGTCATCCACCGCAAATACGCGATCCGCGCGATTGCGCTGCGCAATATAGAGCAGGCGTTTTCCGGCTTGTTGCACGCGACCTTAAATCCGCTACCACCCGATCCACGCGAAGGCCAGTGGCGGCAATGGATGGCGCGCATCGCCGACAGCAGCCGCGAAAGCTACCGCGACTTAGTGTATGGCGACCTCGCGTTTGCCGAGTACTTCCGCGCCGCCACGCCGATTGATGTGATTGAGCGAATGAAAATCGGCTCGCGACCCTCACTGCGTAAAGGCGATGTCTTTCGAATCGAACATTTGCGCGCGATTCCTTGGGTGTTCGCGTGGTCGCAAAGCCGTCACGGACTGCCCGGTTGGTACGGCTTAGGCAGTGGTTTGCAAGCGATTTGTGCCAGCGAAGGCGAAGATCAGATCATCGAAATGGCGCGCGATTGGCCGTTCTTTCGCCTGTTGCTCGAAGACGTAGAGATGGTGTTAGCAAAAAGTGATACTGGCATCGCCGCGCAATATTCGGCACTCGCCGGGCCATTGCACGCGCGTTACTGGCCATTAATCGAAGCCGAATGGCGCCGCACCGAGCACTACATCCTGCGCATCAAGGGCGCCACGCAGTTACTGGAATACGATCGACGCTTGCAGCGCACCATCCGCCTGCGCAACCCGTACGTAGACCCGATCAGCGTATTGCAAGTCGACATGCTCAGCCGCTGGCGGCGCGCTGACCGCCCCGATAACGCCCTCTTCGAAGCGCTAGTAGCCACCGTCAACGGCATCGCCCGAGGACTCCAGAACACCGGCTGAGCGCGGTCCGCCTGCGCGCAATGGCGCTCGAACGCCCGGCGGCTACAGCGACGGGCTGGAGGAAGACGCCGCAGTGCTCGTAAACCGCTACCAGTGGCTGTGCGTTGCAGGTTTAACCTAGAAACCTCAGTTGAGGTTTCTAGGTTAAAGCGTCAAATGACCCTGACGCAGCGTAAACCGCCTCGCCGCGTGAATGCACGGCGAGTTTGCGGTAGATCGATTTGACATGGTTGCCGACGGTGAGCGGCGAAATTCCGAGCACCCGCGCGGCTTCCTTGTAGCTGTTGCCCAGTGAAAAACATTGCAACAGCTCGACTTCACGCGGCGTGAGCGCACTGTCGGTGTCTACGGGGGCCGCGCAAGGCGGCCCGCCTTGCGCTGCGCTTACTCCGGTTCCGCCACATCGTACTCATGCAAACCGATGTCTGTGCCGTCCATCTTGACATCCAGCCTATACAGTCCGACGGGCCATTCGGGAGGCAAGGACACTTTTGCAGTAACCGTATTGGCAAGCAGCGAGCTGCTCTTGAATTCACTGAGTTTCCGGTTCGCGCCGGCTGTCGTGTCGACTGCCCAAAACTTGAGTTGCGGTAAAGCCGGTGCGGTCGCAGGATAGCCGCGCACTGGCAGGACCGGCGCGGCGGTTCTGCAGGGTGGCTTGACGAGGAATTGGACACCCAAGATCCCGCCCGTCAAGCATGCGTCCGCGCACCCGGTCAATGTGGCGCTGCTCTCGGGGCTAGCCTGCGCTAGCCCGCACCAGTCGCCGCGCGGTAGCAATGCCACGCAGCCAGAACTGGGCCGATCCAGGCCGTCTTTTCCTGCAAAGTGGATGTCCAGGTCTCCCGTTCCGGCAGATGCCCCGCTTTCTTAGTAAAATAACGAAGTAGTTCCTTAACTTAATGGCATCACGCGTTGCCCTACGGTCTTAAGCCACTGCCGCCAACGCCACTTCAATCATGGCGTCTAAACCGCGTTGGCGTTGTTCGCTGCTCATTTTTGCGCCAGTGAGCAAGTGGTCTGAAACGGTCAACAAGGCCGCGGCTTCCGCGCCTCGTTCGGCCGCGGCGGTGTACAGACCCGCGGCCTCCATTTCGATGCCGAGGATCTTCATGCGGCGCAACATATCGACCAGCCCGGTCTGCGGCGAGTAAAACAAATCGGTCGAATAGACATTGCCAATGCGCAGTGGGCGCCCGGCGGCGCGCGCCGCATCGTCGATCGCGCGGGCCAATGGCCAGGACGCAATCGCGGCCAAATCGTAACCGCCAAAACGCGTGCGATTGACGCCTGAATCGGTGCTGGCACCCAGACCTAAGACCAGATCACCGATCTCAACCTCGTCTAACACCGCGCCGCAGGTACCCACGCGCAACACCCGGCGCACGCCGTAGTGATCAATTAACTCGCTGGTGTAGATCGAGCAGGACGGAATGCCCATGCCACCGCCCATCACCGATATCCGCTGGCCGCGATAGTGGCCGGTATATCCGTACATATTGCGCACCGCGGTCACTTGCACCGGATTTTCTAAAAAACGCTCAGCGATGTACTTGGCGCGCAGCGGATCGCCGGGCAACAACACGGTCTCGGCAAAGGCACCCGCAGCAGCTTCGATGTGTGGCGTGGTCATTGGCGTAGCTACCCGTAAGTAACTGAAAAAACTGGATTCCCGTTTTCGCGGGAATGACGATGTTGAACCACCCTGGCGCGCACGCGGCCGGCATTTACGACAAGAACGAAGCACCGCTAGCCAATGGCGGCAAGCCAAACCACGTGGCCAAGCTGGCGCCAATGTCGGCAAAACTATCACGGCGGCCCAATGCTGCGGGCGCCAAGCTGGGGCTGATCGCCAGGATGGGGATGAACTCGCGCGTGTGATCGCTGCCCGGCCACGTGGGGTCGTTGCCATGATCGGCGCAGAAAATCGCCAGATCGTCCGGGCCCAGTGCGTCGATGAAACTCGGCAACAGCGTGTCGAAATGTTCGAGCGCCGCGGCATAACCGGCCACGTCGCGGCGATGACCAAAATCCTGATCAAAATCCACCAGATTGGTAAACACCAGCGTCGGCACGCGGGCGGCGGCAAGGGCTTGCATCGATTTGTCCATCAGCGCGTCCAAACCGTGCGCTTTGATTGACCGGCTAATACCCATTCCTGCGAAGATATCGCTGATTTTGCCAACCCCGATCACTTCAGCCTCGGCCGCCTGCAGCGCATCCAGCAAAGTGGGCGCGATCGGCGGGACGGCGTAATCGCGACGATTGGGCGTGCGCGCATAGTTGGCCGCAGCGTCGCCCAAAAAGGGTCGCGCGATAACCCGACCGATCCGATAGGGATCCACCAACAAACGCGCGGCTGCGCATAAGTCGTACAAACGTTGCAGCCCAAAATGCTGCTCGTGCGCGGCAATTTGCAGCACGGAGTCGGCCGAGGTGTAGACGATCGGCCAGCCGCTGCGCAGGTGTTCGTCGCCCAGGCGCGCGATGATCTCGGTACCGGAGGCGTGACAGTTGCCCAACATCCCATCGCTACCGGCGGCTTGTTGCAGCGCCGCCAATAACGCTGCTGGAAACGATTGCTGACGGTCGGAAAAATAGCCCCAGTCGAATAACACCGGCACGCCGGCGATTTCCCAGTGACCGCTGATGGTGTCTTTGCCGGTGGAGCGCTCTGCCGCGCAGCCATAGCGCGCGCTCGGTGATTGCGATAAATCAAAACCCGGCAACGCCAGTCCACAGGCGGTTTGTGCCGCGTGGCCCAAACCGAGCCGCTGCAAATGCGGCAAGGACAGCGCACGGCCCCGCCCACCTTCAGCCAGCGGCCGCGCACACCAGAGGGCGATGTGCCCCAGCGTGTTGGAGCCCACATCGCCATACACATCGGCATCGGGCAAAGCACCCACGCCTAGAGAATCCAGCACAATCAACGCAGCGCGACGCATGCTTTTACTCGCAAGTTAAGGGTGGGGATCAGGGTGTCGCGTGCACGCATTCATAGACCAGCGTGGGCAGCGCTACAGCGCTGTTTCCTATGCTAAACGCCGCGCGCAATTGCGCGGCGGCGCGCGCATGCGCAGCAGCGTCGGCGGCATGGATGATCGCCAGCGGCGTATGGGCGTCGACCTTGCTGCCCAACTCGGCGACGCGATCCAAGCCCACGCGGTAATCGATCGCCTGCCCCGGCCGAGTGCGGCCGCCACCCATGCCGACCACGGCGAGGCCTAGCGCGCGCGCATCCACGGCGCCAATCCAGCCCTCGCATTGCGCGAAAACCGGGCCAATCACCGGCGCGATCGGCAGGTGTTTGTCGGCGTTTTCTAACAAATCGAGCGGACCGCCCAAGGCCACCACCATGCGCGCAAAACGCAGCGCCGCCGCGCCGCTATCGAGCGCTGCCACTAGTCGGTGCTGCGCATCCGCTGCATCAGACGCGATGCCCGCCATGCACAACAATTCAGCGCCGAGTTGCACGGTGAGTTGATGTAAGCGCGCGGGCCGCGCGTCGCCGCGCAAATAGCGCAGCGCACAGTGCACTTCCAGCGCATTGCCGACGCTCGGCGCCAGCGCCTGATTCATATCGCTGATCAGTGCCCGCGCTGGCAACCCGGCGCGCGCGGCGATATCGACCAGACTGACCGCCAGCTCACGCGCCGCGGCCAGTGTAGGCATCAGCGCGCCGCTGCCGGTTTTGATGTCGAGCACCAACGCATCCGGATGCGCCGCGAGCTTTTTCGACAGGATTGATGCGCTGATCAGCGCGATTGATTCAACCGTACCGGTGATATCGCGTATGCCGTACAAACGGCGATCGGCCGGCGCCAGATCGGCCCCGGCGCCGACGATGGCGACACCCGCTTCGCGCAGCACATCGCGCAACTGGGGCAAACCCACTTCCACCTGATAACCCGGTATTGCTTCCAATTTGTCCAAGGTGCCGCCGGTATGACCCAAACCGCGCCCAGACAACATCGGCACATAGGCACCACAGGCCGCCAACATCGGACCTAAGGCCAAACTGACCAAATCGCCGACGCCGCCGGTGGAGTGTTTATCGAGAATCGGCGCGTCAAAACCTGCCGCGTGCCACTCAAGTACCTGGCCGCTATCACGCATCGCCAGCGTCAACGCGGTGGTCTCGGCGGCGCTCATGCCGCGCGTACAGATCGCCATCGCCAAGGCGCCCACTTGGGCGTCTTTCAAGCTGCCGTCGGTGATGCCGGTGACCAGTTCGCTAATCTCTGCCGCGCTAAGTGCGCCACCCATGCGCTTCTTGCGCAGCAGTTCTTGGGGCAATGATGCATTAATGGGCATTTCCGTCACGAGAAGTCCCGTCCCTTGGCGATTTTTACGCGCCTGTGGGCGCCTGGGTTGCGCTTTACGACAGTCGAACAATCGACCCTATCGCGGACGCAAGTTGCCTTATACCGCGAGTTCTAGCCAGTCGATCACCGGCGCTAACTCGGCGTGCAGTTTGCGCCAACGATCGACGCTGGTGCGATACAAAGGCTGACACACTTGCACCGAACTGGCGGTGGCCACCGGAGCCTGGTTTTCTTGGAAGGCCAAACACGCCGGGTCCCAAGGCGAGCCACAATGAGCCACGATGCGCCGCGCCTGCGTCTGCAAATCGTCGAACAGGTCTTGGTAATGCACTTCCATGTAGGCCTCGCCCAATACCGATCGCCAGTGTTGGGTTAGAACATCGAAAGCTTGCCAGTCTTGTGGGTTCATCCGCGTGCATTTTGGGGCTGAAAAAGGATGGGGCTAAAAAAGGACACTCGCGATGACGTCGCTTGGCAGGCCACATCAGTTTGGCTCGCACTTGGCTTGGCCATCGCTACGGTTACTAGAGGTTCCCTTACAAATCGTACTTTTTGACCTCAAACCCGCGCCGCCGATACTCAGCCCAACGTTTGCGTGAGCCCTCACGCTCGTTTGGATCGGCGGTCACCACTTCTTTAACGGTTTCGTATTGGCCGCTCGCGCATTCTTCGCGCAGATTAATGACTAAGGGTCGATCTGCGACTTGCGCGCCGGGCGGTGCGATCAACACCGCGGTCACGTCGTCTTCGTCGTCGCCGGCGATTTGATGCGGAATGAAGGCATCGGCATCAAAAGACCATAATAAATCGTCGATGGCTTCAGCCTCGTCGAGCGTACGGGTCAGTATCAACGTGGGTATTTCCGCGCCGTAGGCACGTTTGGCCAATACGCACACCACCCGCAAGGGCTCCGCGCGATAACGTTCTTGTTCGATCAAATAAAAGTCAGCGCGCGGCATAGGGCGGTTAGCCTTTCTGGCTCAACAACCATTGCACCAACATGGCGACTGGGCGTCCGGTGGCAGTGCCTTTGCGGCCGGAATCCCAGGCGCTGCCGGCGATATCCAAATGCGCCCAGCGTTGGCCTTCGGTGAATCGGCTCAAGAAACAGGCTGCGGTAATCGCGCCGCCGTATTTGCCACCCAGATTGGCAAAATCGGCAAAACCGGTCTCCAACTGGCTTTGGTAGTCCTCCCACAGCGGCAAACGCCAGGCGCGATCGCCACTCAATTCGCCAGCGGCCAGCAACTCGTCAGCCAAACTATCATCGTGGCTCATCAAGCCACTGGCGTGCGTGCCCAGTGCAACCACGCAAGCACCGGTGAGCGTCGCAATATCGATCAAGGTGCGCGGTTCATAACGCGTGGCATAGGTCAGCGCATCGCACAGAATCAAACGGCCTTCGGCATCGGTATTGAGAATTTCCACCTGATGGCCGGCCATGGTTTTAACCACATCCGACGGCCGATAACTCTTGCCATCCGGCATATTCTCGGCCGCCGGGGTGATGCCAATCACGTGCAGCGGCAGGCGCAACCGAGCCACGGCTTCCATCACGCCAAATACAGACGCGGCGCCGCACATATCAAACTTCATTTCTTCCATACCGGCGGCTGGTTTGATGTCGATACCGCCGGTATCAAAAGTAATGCCCTTGCCGACCAATACGATCGGCTTGCCGGGCGCGCCCTGATAATCCATGACAATCAGCTTGGGCGCGTTGGCGCTGCCGGCGGCAACCGCTAACAGGGCGCCCATACCTAGCGCTTGCATGTCCGCAGTTTCTAGCACCTTGACGGCAATTTCCGGGTGGCGCTGCGCCATTTGCAGCGCTTGTTCGGCCAAATAAGCGGGGTTACAAATATTCGGCGGCAAATTGCCCAATTCACGCGTCAAACGCACGCCGGCGGCGGTAGCGGTGGCCCGTGCCAGCGCATCGCCGCTGTAAGTGCCGGCACTGAACTGTACTTCGCGCAGTTCAGTGCGTTCTGCACGCACTTTCAGCGTGGCGGTGTATTTGTAGGCCGAATAATCGGCCAGCAGCGCAGATTGCACCAATTTCCACGCGATATCGTGTTTGGGAACCTCAACTTCAGTCAAATAGGAGGCGACGCTGTCTACCGGCAGCCCTTTGAGCGCCTTGTGCGCGTCGCGCGTGGCGCGCAGGAAACGCGCGCTGTCGAACTTGCGCTGCTCACCCAAACCCACCACCAAGACGCGCGGCGCGACCAATCCACTCAAGTGGTGCAACACCGTGGTGCTGCCGACGCGACCGCTGAGATCGCCACTTTCCATCAATCGCTTCAGTACACCACCGCTCGCCGCATCCAATTCGGCGGCGGCGCTGGTCAACATGCGGTCCTCGTAGACACCGACAATCAGCAGTGAAGCAACAACGTCTTTCGGACGTCCGGTCAGGCGCTTGAACTCCAACATGAACAGTCTCCAGATCAAAAATGGCAAACTCGGCTCTGTGGCGGGCAGAATGCACGCCCTCAAGTTAATCGGCGCGGTGCCGACACTTGGCAGAACGGGAAGTCTAACTCGGGATGACAACGCGCGCCGACCGCTACCTCGAACGCGAGGTCTGCTATGCCCTGGCCGGCGTACTGGCTATTTTGTTGCTTGTAGTGCTGGGTGGTTTGTTGACCGACGTGCTCAATAAAATCGCGCGCGGCAGGGTGCCGCCGGTGTTATTGCTCAGTCAAATCGGTTTACGCATCCCTGACGCGCTGACCATGTTGTTGCCACTGGGCAGTTTACTGGCGGTACTGCTGTCTTACGGTCGTTTGTATAGAGACAGCGAAATGGCGGTGCTGGCGGCGTCTGGTTACGGGCCGCTGCAAACACTGCGGCCGCTATTTCGTTTAGGCGGGCTGCTGGTGTTGTTGCAAGCGGCGCTGGCCTTTTATGTGGCACCGTTTGGGCGCGAGGTCGCCGCTCAGATGATTTTGGATACGCAACGCTCGGTGGCGGTGGCTGGTTTGACCTCCGGGCGTTTCGTCCAGTTGCCGGGCGGCGCCGGCGTGTTGTACGTGTCTAGTGTCAGCGCCGATCAACGTACCATCGATGAAATCATGCTGGTCCGCGAACGCGATGGCCAACGCATTGTCTTGACCGCAAGGCAAGGATCCATCCAAGTAGACGACGCCACCGACGAGGTGATCCTGCATTTGACGACTGGCGAACGCGTCGATGGCAAACCGGGCGAGCCGGGCTATCGGCGGATTCGCTTCGAAGAGGCGGACATCGCCTTCCCGCGGCAACTCGCGGATGCCGGAGACGATCCACGGCAGGCGCGATCGACGTCTGAATTGTGGAATGCAAGCGACTTGGAATCACAAGCCGAGCTGACCCGACGCTTGGCCCAACCGCTGGTGCTGCTGTTATTGCTGATCATTGCGCCGGTGATGGCGCAAAGCGCGCCGCGCCAGCCGCGTTTTGACAAAGTGGTGGTGGCCATCATGTTGTACCTGACCTACACCAATTTGGTGGAACTGGCCCGTGTGTGGGTGCTGGCCGGCACCTTGCCCATCTGGTTGGGCACGTGGTGGGTGCATGCGGCCTTTGCTGGCATCGTGGTGATTGCTTGGGCGCGCGAGCTGCTGGCTTGGCGCAATGGCCGCAAGACACTCGCGCGAATGGGAGTGCATTGAGTGTTCACGCTGACCGACAAGTTGATATTTAAGGCGGTGATTCCGGCGATCATCTTGTCGCTGCTGGTTTTTGTGGGTATCGACACGCTGCTGGCGTTGCTCAACGAGCTGGATGAAGTGGGTATCGGTAGTTACGACATGCTGCGGGTGCTGGAATACATCGGCTTGACCATCCCGCGCCGCATGTATCAGATGTTCTCAACCGCGGCGATCGTCGGCAGCATGTTGGGTCTCGGCGCGTTGGCGGCACGCAGCGAATTAATCGCACTACAAGCCGCGGGCGTCAGCCGCTTGCGCATCAGCCTGTCGGTGGTTTACGCGGCCGGCGCTTTATTGGTGGTCGCCTTGGTTTTGGGTGAATGGGTGGGCCCACGCGCCGATCGAATGGCCGCCGATTTGGCCGCGCAGTCAAAATCTCAAGGCATTTCTTTCAGCGGCAGCGGGCTCTGGTTGCGCGATGGCGCGGCCGTGTGGAACGCCAAACGCATCGTCATTTCCGGCCCTGGGGAATTGGATTTATGGGATGTTTGGCGCTACCAGTTTGGCAGCGACGCGCGTTTGAGTGAAGTCGTCAAAGCCGAACGAGCGAGTTATCGCGGTGGCAGTTTCGAATTGCTCGATGTGGTCCGTGACAAACTCAGCGATGCCAGCGTGATTAGCGACAAACAAGCCAGCCTGAGCATGGACACGCTGCTCGATCCAGGCTTAATCGAATCGCACACCGTGCGCCCGCGCCAACAGAGCACCCGCGACTTGCTGGAGACCATCCGCTACGCGCGCATCAATCGCTTGGACGCGCTGGCTTTCGAGAGTGCTTTTTGGTTTCGATTGTTCTATCCGCTAGTCGCATTGACGATGGCATTTGCCGCTGTACCATTTGCGTTTGGCAACTTACGCAGCGGCGGTTTAGGCCAGCAACTTTTGCTCGGCATGGCCCTGGGTATCAGCTTCTATTTCGGCCAGCGCACCTTAATCAATCTGGCGGAAACCAATCGCGACGGATTGATCATGGTCAATCTGCTGCCCCCGCTGATCCTGATCGCAATGACCATTTGGGCACTGCGCCGGCCCGCGCGTTAGCTTAGTTGTGAGCGCGGCAAGCTCCAGTTGATTGTTTGGCAGATAGCCAACCCGGCGCCATGTTCGCGGCGATGTGCGACTTACCCTGGCTCAACTCGGCTGCGGACAGCTGCCTACACTGGTTGCGACATCTGGGAACTGGAATTCTGCGGCATTCGGCAGGTCCATCACTGGAAAGCTTGGCAACAGCTTGCCGACATCCAGCGGCCCCGAGTCAGTGCCCGGCTGCGCATCAA
>Ga0105046_10004188_pt1 | contig 22952 bp, 21 predicted proteins | sample MAT03_FD_78385 | JGI IMG/M metagenome (GOLD analysis project Ga0105046, IMG submission 78385) | Freshwater microbial communities from Lake Fryxell liftoff mats and glacier meltwater in Antarctica - MAT-03 (megahit assembly) | ecosystem: Environmental > Aquatic > Freshwater > Ice > Liftoff...
CCAGGGCGTGACATGTGGATCTATGTTATCGGAAGGCTCAGACTGAAGTCCGACCACAAGTGTCCCACCAGACTGGGGAGTGTCCTGAGCGAACGTGACAGATCGAAGTGTGCCTGCAGCGGCAAACCCCGCGCTGATAGCTGCCGCAGTTTGGAGAAGCGTCCTGCGGGACGTCTTGTACTGTTCGTCTACGGTTTCTGCGACACGAAGTTCATCCTGGTTCGTCACCACGCCATCCTCCTGTACTGATCGGCTGATCGGTGGGGCACTCGCCTGCGATCAGGCCATTCTCGATTTGCGGCTCGTCCGCTGGAGAGGGGTCAACACCGGCACTCTATGTGATGCGATTTGAATCGTCAATACATTGTTGAAATGCATCTGTAACAAAACCACAGGTCATGACGCACAGTAAATCTGGCGGATTGATCGACCGACTTTGCGGTTCAAAGGACTCGGACGAATCCGTCCTCGAATGTGATTGGGGGGCGTTTCCGATGAGATCAACGTGTCAAGTTAGCGGGCGAGCCCGATAGTTTTCCGGGGTCATGGCGAAGATCATCGTATCCCGCAGGCGACCATCGCGGGTTCGCATGTGGTTGCACATTTGCCCCTCGAGCCGGAATCCGAGCCGTTCCGGAATGGCCCGGCTCCGTGTGTTCAACGGGTCGCAGGTGATGGCCAGCCGTTGTACATTCAGGACATTGAACGCGAGTTCCATCTGGAGAAGAACGGCTTCGGTGACGTAGCCATTGCCCTCTTCGCCATCACGGATCCAGTACCCGGTCTCTAATGAGGGCACTTTCCAATTGATGTTGTGAAACCCTGATGAGCCGAGAATTCGACTGGAGAATCGATCGGTTATCGCGAGCCCCAATTCTCGCCGGGTCATCCAATTGGTCACCGAATACAAGAGAAACTCCTCGGTGTGGGCGAGTTCGGCGTGATCTTCGATCCAGAACATCCAGGCGCCCAACCGCGCTCGGGATTCCTGAATGATCTCGAAGAGCGCCGGAGCATCTTCTCGCTGCCAGGGTCGGAGAAGAATACGCTCACCTATGATCTCCTCGGGTATCTCGGGTCGCTCGATCGTGATAACAGGATCCATCGTCAACTCCGTGCGACTTCTGCATCATCACTGACGCTCAGGGTACCAGCAGGCATCGGTTGTTTCGTATCACCGGGATGAGAAAGATTGCGACGTCAATCAGGTACCGGTGCACTCATCCGTTCTCAGGAATCCTGAATCATAATCGGAACATGCGGGGGAAGCACCTGTTGCAGCAGAGCCATCATCGATGACGAAGCGTCCCACGACGTGGATGGTCTGAACCAATGAGCAGGAATCGCGGACAACAGCCAGTTATCGAAGATCCGGGCTGTCGCGGGACCGCGCTCATCGCGTCCGAACCGCCGGGTTACTGGAGTTCGCACTTTGTGCTCGAACTGGAAACCGCACTCACGCGGACACTTGATCCCGTCATTTCTCCGGAGAAGATCACGACGGCCGCGCATCTTCTGTATCTACATTATGTCGATCGGCTCGAATGGTTCGATGCTGAACGCGTTCTCTCCAGGGTTGTCGATCACCCTGGAGCGGCACGGAAAACCTTTGGCGATTGCGCGTTCGATCAGGTGAATCCGCTGCACGCGATTCACCTGTCACTGTGGGGAAAGAACCGGCTCGGTGGACGCTCTGCGCTTGGGCGCATCAGTTCCCGCTCGTCGATTCAGCGCACCCCGCTCGCCGAGGGTGCGAGGGCGGCCATTTGCCTTGCCTCCGGTGATTACGAAAACGCGGTGGCGCTGGCAGAAAAAGCAAAGCGAACGATGACGAGCAAAAAGGCGATTTCGGCAATCGACCGGCTGATGATCTCCTGGTGGGATCAGATCATCGTAGGTGCACATGGCGCCCCGCGCCCGGAGCCACTCTCTGGATCAGTTACCAGCTCGCCGCTCATGGGCGGACTGATCGCCTTCCCGGTCGAGCGCCTGAATCTTGCGCCGATCGGAGATCGTTTCGCGTGGGACCCCGGTGTTCCCTCCGATTACCGCGCGGAGTGGATCTGGCGACGGCGCCCCGCAGGCGATCTCACCGCATAAAGCGATACTCGGTGATGTCTGCCACCGGTTTGTACCCGATCTGTTGATAGATGCGATTCGATGTTGGATTGTCGAGATCGGTAAAGAGCAGGCAGAAACGCCGTCCCTCATCGAGCAGAAACTGGCTGACCGCCGCGGTTGCCGCACTGGCGTAGCCATGTCGCCGGTGCTCGGGTGGCGTGTAGACCGGGCCGATCCGGATGCCATTCGGTGTCGGACCGCTCCAGCCGACAACACATCGGGGTCCGTTGTCCTCCCATATCGCGAATCCGCTCTGGAGACCGGTCAGCCGTGAATCGACCGTTCGGACGGCCTGCCCGGGAACCGCGCGGCCCTTGAACGACTCGTCCACGAATGCCACATTCCATTCGATCAGCAATTCTCGATCGTCGACAGTCGCCCGCCGGAGGTATCCCGCGACGCCGCTCACCGGATTGACCTCGAGGATCTGGTAGATTCGCTCGGGCATGGCAATTTCGGTTTTGCACCCGCTCTTTTGACTCCAATCATGCGAAAAGAGCTGACCAACCTCGACAGGGGCGAGTAGTCCCCCGATATCCGATTGGCTCATGTAGACGTCGACCAACAACGGAATCGCCTCAGTCTCCGCCGCCCGGGAAACAATTGGATTGAAGGGTGGGGTTCGCATCGAAACCACAACCGGCACCCCATCCCGTTCAACTGCGACAAACGTGATCGGCTGATTCCAATGCGTCGCGTCTTCCAGCACCTGGGCCAGTACCCCTATCATGAGACAGTGTTCTGCCTCATGCGCGAGCAGATAGAGCATCACCGCATCGGCAAATGGTGCCGGTGAGTCGAATTGTCTGAGCTTGAGCGCCATGGGAACCTTCAGTCTGCGATCAACTCGTTGATTGCCGCGATCGCAGGTTCGTATTCTGGTTCGGCGCCCTGGTCAGGAACGTACTGGGCGTAACGAACCGTGCCGGCCTCATCGATCACGAAAATCGAACGCTGGAGCAGCCGCCACTCCCGGAGCAACAACCCGTAATCAGTCGCGAACTCCTCGTTCTTATGAGCGGAGAGCGCTTTGTGCCCGGAGTGTTCGGTTGTCTGCCATCGCGACTGGGCATACGGCAAATCCATGCTGATCGTGTACAGCACCACCGACTCCGGCAACTCCTCACGCAATTTGTCCCATTTGCTTGCCTGGATTGTACAAACCGGGGTATCGAGCGAGGGCACGACGCTCAGCACGCGAATGGATCCTGCACTTTCAGCGAGTGAAATTGGGACAAGCGCGTACGTTTCCGGATCCTGGTGTTCCAGCGTGAACTCGGGAGCAATATCGCCGACTTTGAGCTGCGATCCGACCACTGTGAGTTGTTCGTCGAGTTCAAACGCTTCACCGGTTCGTTCGATCATTGACTATCCTTACTTGCTTGCGTTGGGGCATCTGCAGCGGAGTTCTGTCTCAGCCATCATTGTCCGGTACCGGGATGGCCTCACGCAATTCCGGCCGTCCTTGAATGAATGCGACGCTGTAGCCTGAGGAGCGGAACATGAGCCAGGAGCGTTGGTCCGCCGTTGACGACTTTTTCAACAGTCAGCTGATTAAAGAGGACCCTGTTCTTGTTTCGGCGATCACGAATAGCGACGCTGCGGGGTTGCCGCCGCACCATGTCGCGCCAAACCAGGGGAAGTTGCTTCAGCTTTTGGCTTGCACGGTTGGCGCGAAATCGATTCTGGAAATTGGCACGCTGGGCGGCTACAGCACTATCTGGCTCGCCCGCGCACTTCCGACCGACGGCAGATTGATTTCTCTCGAGTTCGATCCGACATGCGTGGCCGTGGCGCGAAAAAACATTAATGCAACCGGGTTGGATGCAGTGGTCGATATCCGTGAGGGTGCCGCGCACGATTCACTTCCGGAGTTGATCGATCACCCGGCCAGTCCGTTCGATCTGATCTTCATTGATGCCGACAAACGCAACAACGCCGCCTACTTCGATTGGGCGCTGCAGTTGGCGCACTCGGGCAGTCTGATCATTGCCGACAATGTCGTCAGGGATGGTCGCGTGATCGAACGCGATGATCCTGATCCCAATATTCTGGGAATTCGCAACTTCATCGCTTCCGTCGCGCGGGAGAAACGGGTCACGGCAACCACAATACAGACCGTCGGCGCCAAGGGCGATGACGGCTTTCTCGTTACGCGGGTGAATTGACGCGTGGAAGGCAACCGAGACTACCTTTGCCACACAGGCAATCAAACGTGCTCATAAATGTATCCGTTTGGAACCCCGCGGTGCTGCCGGGAAGTCTTACTATGAAATCAATCCATTCCGGCTACGTTGCCAGCCACGGCGTAGTCGAACCCCTTCCCTCCGAGTGGAACTGCAAGACGCCCGGCGCACAACCGCCGGGCGTCGACGCGTTCGTGTCCGGTAGTCCCTGATATTCCGCTCATGCGGCCCAAAAGCGCGTTCCAATCGTATGATGAGCAAGGAACGGTTGCGTACCGGTCCTTGAGGGAATGTGCATGAGTTGGTCGTTTCGATTTGGACGGATTCGCGGGATCGAACTGCGCGTCCACATCACGTTTGTCTTGATACTCATCTGGGGCGCCTATTACTGGGGCAACATCGCCGATGATACGAGTCGCGGTGCGCTCTTTGGCGTTGTCGCAACGTTGTTTCTCTTCCTCTGCGTATTGCTTCACGAACTCGGCCACGCCGTTCAGGCGCTGGAGTACGACATCCCGGTCGAGGACATCACGCTTTACCCGATCGGTGGAATCGCGCGGTTGCGAGAGATTCCGCGCAATCCGAGACAGGAATTCCGGATTGCGATCGCGGGTCCACTGGTAAACGTTGCCATCGTGGCGCTGCTCGCGATCGGCGGCTGGATCGCCGGTGAACCCGCATTTCTGTGGCCCGGGGATCTCTTCGATCAACTCCGCGATCCCGGTTGGAATCTCCTGCTCCCCTATCTCGTCTTTGCCAATCTCTCGCTCGCTCTCTTCAATCTTCTCCCCGCGTTTCCAATGGATGGCGGGCGGATACTCCGTTCAATTCTGGCGATGCGATTGCCGTATGCCCGCGCCACGGGGATTGCCGCCTCGGTCGGTCAGGCAATGGCGCTCCTTTTCGGTTTGTACGGATTCGCCACGGGTCAGTTCATGCTGATTCTGGTCGCGATTTTTGTCTGGATGGGCGCCAGTGAAGAAGGACGCTCGACCACATTGCGGGAGATGCTCGGCACATCCCGCGTGCGCGAAGCGATGATCCGTCAGCCCTGGTCGGTCGCTCCCGAATTTCCATTGAGCCGTGCGGTGGAACTCACGCTGACGACTGCCCAGTCCGATTTTCCGGTGGTCGATCGCAATGGCGTGGTGGTCGGGCTGCTCACGCTAGCAGATCTGCTGCAGTCACTGCCGAATAACCCCAATGGGCGGATCGGTGATGTCATGAGGAGCGGTCTCACCTTCGCCCAACCGGAAGAACTGATCGCCGATGTTCAGGATCGATTGGCGCTATCCGGTGGCCGGGCTCTACCGGTGGTCTCGAACTCCGGTCAATTGCTCGGATTGCTTACGTTATCGGATGTCACTGAAATCGTGAGTCTGCTCTCCGCTCAATCCACGGGAAGCAATGGGCGACACCCATCCTGACCATTCCGGGACGTGTTCAGGCGGAGCCGTTGACGCGCAGATTGGAAAAGAGTTGTGTCGCCGGGTCATACATCACGCTGAAGTAACAATCTCCACCATCCAGCACCATCACGGGCTCAGTCGCCGACCAATTCGCTTCGTCGCAGAAGGCGTTGACCAGAATAATCGTCTTACTCCCGCTGACGAAACCAAGGTAGTGGCGATACTGGTCGGCAGTTCCCTCAATGAGACGTTGCGTTGCGTTCGGATCGGACGCCAGGAATGCGGAGAGTCCCTTCTCCAGTTCGATGATCTCCGCATAGGTCGGAGTCCACATTCCCTGTACTTCTGATCCGTTGATTATCGCGGCGTACGCCTCGACCTCATCGAGCGGGACTACCGAGCCCGTGCCCGTGCCGGTCTGAACAGTGTGCCAATCGGAACCCTCATTCTCGCCCTTTACCGGTTGCCAGCCATCGATTCTCCAGGCTCCATCCACGCTCACGAAGGTCAACAAGCTGTTGAGTTCCGGACTCTCCAGCTCGCCCTGTTCGAACACGAGCCGCGCCGCGATCCGGCCATCACTCAGTTGCGTCATGTCCCATGTCTCGAGAAGAACCAGCATTTCAACTTCTGGCACCGCCTCGGGTTCGATCGACTCAAGTTCGGATTCGGTGAATCCCATTCCAGAGAAGTAGTGGCTCATAAAGTCGTTGCTCATCAAGCTGAGAAATCCAACGACATCTCCGGTATTCACACAGGCAACCATTTGATCGACTGTTGCGGTCACCGCATCGGCATTCGGCGGGTCGACTGGAATACCTTCGGGTTGGCGATAGGGAATCGGGTCCGGTAGCGACGATGATCCATCGCCGCCGCCCGCGGATTCCACGATCGCGGCAACTGATCGATGCGGAACCGAACAACCTTCTGTGGCGTTCTGAAGTGCAGAAGCCGACGTTGGCACCGCATGTGCCAGGAGAAGGAGGAGCGTAATCAGTGCGTTCAATCGTCTCATTTCAACCCTTTCATTGTTCTGAAACAGTCCGGCAATCGCTTCGCATGAAGCCAGAACGCCGGGGAGGCGGAATTGGTTCACGGTGAAAATTCCGGACAAATCGAAAAAAGTCCGTGATCGCCGATTTCGTTTGTCAGTAAATTTACTGATGTCCCCGCGTTTCCGTTCGGCCATTATGGCTTCAGTGAGAAATGAGATGGATGCAGTCAACGAATGGAGCAACCGTATGAATACAACAGTTGTGACCACTAATGGATATCCAGTCGCGGCCGGTAGCCGCCAGTGCGCGACGGACAGGGATGAATTGATCATATTGGCAGGCGACTGAAGAAGCATTGTTGCGAAGTCGCCGGATCTATCCTCATAACTCCCCTCGTTTCCCCCTTTCATTCCCCTTTCATTCCCCTTTCCCCACAAATCATCCGCGCTTTCAGCCGGCGCGGATAGTCAACCGGGGGCGGTCCAGCCAGCCGCCCCCGGTCTTTGGCCACAAGGGTGACCGGTCTTACCGATCGACCGCCGATTCGATAGTCGTATTGCTGATTGAAACTTCCTGCCGTATGGTTGCTCACACGGGAGCCCGTTCGTCGGACTCCATCCCTGAGTTCTTCATACGAATCCGGCGGGAGGTTCAACACAGCCATGTCCACCACAGGTTCGATTCCCCTTCGACCATTCGGCAACACCGGGGAAATGGTCAGTCTGCTGGGCCTGGGCGGCGCCCACATCGGGTTTGCCCATGTTTCGCTCGAAGAGAGCCTCCGACTCATGCACACGGCATTCGATGCAGGGGTGACTTTTCTCGACAACGCATGGGAATACAACGCGGGCATTTCCGAAGTCCGGATGGGTCTCGCCATCAAGTCCTGGCGCTCACGTGACGATCTCTTCGTGATGACCAAGGACTGCGCGCACGACCGCAAAGCGGCCAACTCGATGGTGAAACTCGAGCAGTCGTTGCGCCGTTTACAGGTGGACGCGCTTGATCTCTGGCAGCTTCATGAGGTTGTGTGGGATGACGATCCGGACTGGATTTTTGCACCGGGCGGCTCGGCAGAGACGCTGCTGAAGGCCAAAGAGCAGGGCAAAGTCCGATACATCGGATTCACGGGTCACAAGTCACCCGCAATCTTCAAGCGCATGCTCTCGCAGGGATTTCCGTTCGATGCGGTCCAGATGCCACTGAACGTGCTGGACGCACATTACGAGAGTTTCGAGCGCGAGATCATTCCGATTTGTCAGGAGCAGGGCATCGCGATCATCGGCATGAAGAGTTTCGCCGATGGACATCTCTTCAAAAGTGGCGCGGATGTGACACCCCAGGAAGCTCTGCGCTATGTGATGGACCTCCCGATCGCTACGGTGATCAGTGGTATTGACACCCAGGAGATTCTCGATCAGAACCTTGCAATTGCCCGGAACTTCACCCCGATGACGCCTGACGAGAAGTCTGCGCTGCTCGCACGCACCGCGGATGCCGCTAAGTCAGGTGCACATGAGCCCTTCAAAACGAAGAATGATTACGAAGCGAACGAGGGTCGGGTTGCTCACAACTATCCGCTGATCGGCGCCACGGACTAACACCGCGAAGCGGGTTCGGAAGAATCCCAGACTCACCAGATGCAAACACACCGAATGAACGGGGAGCGACTTTGCTCCCCGTTCATTCGTTTGTCTCCGCGACGATTCCGATGGGGCCGTTCGGTCAGGCTGTCGCCATGACCCAGAGGTATTGTGGGGAAGCTGCCGAAAATGGGGTCAGTTCGTAGGAACCGTATTCGGCAACAGGTGCGAGTCCGTGCGTCTGAAAGAGCGCCCGTAACTCGCTGGGGAAGTAGTGGTGCCAGGTCAATTCCTTGACCATATGCTGGTGGCGCCCATCCGTGTGATAGATCTCCCAGTAGTGGGTCGTCTCTTCAGTTTGCGTCGCGGAGTCATAGCTTGTGGTCTTGTAGAGGGAAACGAAACGAGCGACCCCTGGCGCGGGATTGATCCACTCGAGTTCATGTCGCACCGCCGGGAATATCTCGCGCTGCGCTTCCGCCAGAAGACTGAGATTTGGAACGTGCAGATCGATTGCCAGACGGCCCCCTTCCGCCAAATGTTTGCGCATTGCCCGGAAACAACTCTCTCGCTGCTCGCAACCCGCAAGGTACGCCAGATTGTTGTACCCGACCACGATCAGATCGAACTGCTCCTGCAGTGTGAATTTCGCCATATCCCCCTCGATGAAGCGAAGCGCCGAAGACGAACCGGGATACCCCGAAATCAGACGAGCGCGTGCGCGATCGAGAAAGATCTGGCTGGAATCGAGTGCAACCAATTTGAAATTGGGATGGATCGAGAGACCGGTGGTGGCAATTGCAAACGAGATTCGACCAGTGCCACATCCGAGTTCCAACACACGCTTCGGTCGGAATTTCTTGATCAATCCACTCCAATACGGCAAGTCTTCGCAAAACGACGAGGTGGCAAGATCGTACGCCCAGGCGTCATCCCACATAGGAGGGTTCCTCATAACGCACTGAAATCTGAAAGTCCGGTGACCGATCCGGCAGTTCAATTCTGATTGGATCTGGAGCGGGTTTTGCGTTCTCTTCGGGGGCGATAAGGTAACGTCCGAGGTAACGATCGGGGCGAAGGAGCTTTTTCGAGATCGCAAGACCCGGATCACCCAAATCCTGCTGAATGTTGTGAAGTTCAAAGCCTTCGGCTGCCAATTGGCGACATGTGTGCCGGAGCATATAGGCGTAGGCACCAGGGACCGATCCGACTACCTTCCAGAAGTGCCCCATCGAGTAGTTCGCCTTCAGCCGTTCGTTGATCGAAAACCCAATCATCCTGTCTTCGACAAAGAGTCCGAGCGCGAGCAAATCCTGGGGACGATAGAGCGAAAAGACACGTCCGATCGCCTGTGATTCCAGAATCGTCTCCGTTTTGGCCGCTTGCTCGCGTTGAACGATCCATTCACCGTAGACCGCATTGACAGCACTCTGGATGTGGGAGTCCGCGAGATTGATCTCCCGGCATTCCGGCGCGTGGTCACGTTCGAAACCCCGGATTTCATTTCGCTTGTTCCGGAATGGTTTCCCGTGCAGCACGCTCCAATCCGAGGTTGAGAGCACGTAGTCCGCATGTTCGGGAGTTGGGACGAGCACTAATCCCGGCCGGTCATCGAACGCCACCGCTGTAACCTCGGGGATGAGCCGAAGTTGCTGGACGATATTTCGACGACTCGCGAGGTCCAGCAAAAGCTCGGCGGTGCGTCGCACATCGGTCACTCCGATGAAGGAGAAGAACTGCTCGCCAGAGAGGTAATCGTTGAACAGCACAACGAGATTGTCGTTGAGCCAGGAGAGCTCGCACGTGTCTTTCGTGTTCCAGCACCAGAGACTAACGAAATTGAAATCGGAATACGGTAGAAAGTTTCGCACCCAATGCTCTATTTCGAACTGATCAGTGATCTCCAGACGCTTGAATTGCGGAAACTCGGGGATGGTCACCCGGGACCGAATGATGGGCCGATGCACCTCGTCACTTGACCATAAGTCAACATCCAGAAGCCTAAAACTCGCGTCGCGATCCTGGCGAGAATCGTCCATTTGCTATCTGCCTCAGCGTGTTTCAGGGAACAATCAGGATAGACACATCCGAATGGGCTAGCCCATTCGGATGTGTCTATCCTAGCACGTACAGTACTTTGGTACTAGTACTTTTGGGTAAAACTTTACGAATTATGTGCGATTGGACAACCCAATCAACACCAGCATGACTCGCGGACTAGGCTCATTGGTTGGGCGCATCGACCTCATAAGTGACGATGTGCTCATTACATAAGGGAAGAATGGTCCGTAGGATGTGGTCAGTCATTGAGGCCATGTTGGCTTCAAGATTACATCCCATCCACCAACCGGGCACCAACCTTGTCAAACCACCTCCAACAAGCTGTTCCTGCGCCGCAGTCGAACGAATTCGCCGCGCATTCGCCGGAGAACTCCACTGGCACAGGTTCTTTCACGACAAGTCACAAAATTGTCGGTGCCTATGTTCTGAGCGGTGTACTTGCGATTGTGAGCTATTTTCTGCTCTCTCCAGCGAATCAACTTGTCTTTTACGACTTCTTCGGAATCTATGCCGTTGCCGGGATTCTCACTGGAGTCCGGCGAAACAAACCCGACTTCCGCCTGCCGTGGTATCTGATCGCCTGCGCGCTCTCCCTGCTGGTGATGGGGGATGTACTCCTTAACCGGCACGTGCAAATCTTCGGTACAGAACCTGGCCTCCCGACATTCGAAGACATGCTCTTCGTGGGTGGCAACATCCTGGTCGTCATTAGTCTTGCGCTTGTACTCCGGCGGCGGCTGGCCGGACAGGACAGCGGCAGCCTGATCGATGCGATGATCATTGCGACCGCTGCCGGCGTGCTCTCCTGGATCTTCCTGATGGTCCCGTACGCTCAGGACGGCACGCTAACCGTATTTCAGCGACTGGTTCTGGTTACCTATCCTTGTATCGATGTTCTCATGCTCGCGGTGCTCGCTCGTCTGGTGCTCGGTGGAGGTTCGCGCGAAACGGCTTTCTGGTTGATCGCCGGCGCCCTCACGGCGGGGATGGCCGCGGACACGCTCTGGGCAGAGCTCGCGATTCGGAATCAATTCTCCCCGGAACGTGGTCATTGGGTCGACGCCGGTTGGTTGATCTGGTACGTGCTCTGGGGTGCGGCCGCGCTTCATCCCTCAATGCGGACGCTGACGGAACCGAACCCCACCAGCGCCCCGGCCCTGACCGGCAAGCGCCTCGCGGTTTTGACGGTATTCGCGTTGATTGTCCCGGCCGCGGGCCTCGTCGAGGCAGGCAAAAACTCATCTCCGACACAGGCCATCGTTTCAGTTGCCTCGTGCGTGCTCTTTTTCCTGGTGCTCTGGCGAATTCGCGGTTTGATTCGAATCGTCGAATTCGCCCGCGACCGTTTCGAAGCCGCGGTCGAACGCGAGCGGATTCTTCGCCAGGCCGCCGCAGCACTGGTCGCGGCCACCGATCGTGATGAGATTTATGAAGCGGTCACATACGCGGCGCACTCGCTCGGCGGTCTCGGGGCATTGATTCGCATCGCCATGGTCGATCGTGATCGCCTGGCGATCGTCTCGGCCAGCGGGATCCCAGTAGATGTCACCTTTGATTCGATGAGTTTTCCGCCGGAAGCAGTGGGCTCGATGATTCCGAATAAAGTAACGATTGCCGCGCCGGATATCGCCACGCTGATGCGAACGTCGTTGCGGCTGGACGCGGACGGAGACATCCGGCTCACTCCATTGATCATTCAGGGTCAAACGCGCGGCGTCATGGTCGTCGCGGGAGGACGGCAGGAATCGGCCGAATATGGGTGGCTCGAAGCACTTACGTCCCAGCTCGCGCTGGCGCTCGAGCGCACCGCCCTTGCCGAAGACCTCCACCACAGAAAGAGCGAGGAACGATTCAGGTCGCTCGTCCGGAATGCTTCCGACATCATCCTGATCACCGAGGCGGATGGGCGAATTCGTTACGTCAGCCCGTCGATCGAGCGCATTCTCGGGTTTACGCCGGAAGAGGTTATCGGACAGCAATGCACCGACTTCATCCATTCGGATGATCGTGAGGGCGTGCGAAAAGCCCAGGAAGAGATCACGGCCGTTCCCGGATTGACACGTTCGGTCGAGTATCGTGTCCTTCACCGCGATCGCATCTGGCACCACGTCGAGGCGATCAAAACGAATCTCCTGCATGACGAATCGGTGCGCGGCATCGTCGTGAATATGCGCGATATAACCGAGCGCAAGGACGCCGAGGACCGCCTGACTTACCAGGCATTTCACGACACCCTGACCGATTTGCCCAACCGGGCGCTCTTCATGGATCGACTCCAGCATTCGCTGGCCGTTGGTACCCGACGCGAAGAAGGCAGCGGACTGATCTTCCTCGATCTCGACCGGTTCAAGATCATCAACGACTCGCTCGGACATGAAGCTGGCGATCGCCTGCTCCAGATGGTCGCCCGCCGTCTCGACAGCTGCATTCGCCCCGGTGATACCGCCGCAAGACTTGGTGGGGACGAGTTCACAATCCTGCTCGATGCCGTCGTCGATGTCACGGACGTCATCGCAATCGCCGAACGTTTGACGACCGAAATCCGGAAACCCTTCACGATAGATGGACGTGAGGTCTTCGTCACCGCCAGCATCGGCATCACCTGCAGCCGACCCGGCCACGTGGACACGATTGATCTGCTGCGCGAAGCGGATATCGCGATGTACCAGGCAAAGGCAACTGGTAAGGGCGACTATGCGATCTTCGACGCGGGAATGGGCACTGCCGCGCTGAAACGGCTGGAACTTGAAACCGATCTTCGCCATGCAATTGAACGATTCGAGTTCGAGCTCTACTACCAGCCCGCCATTCACCTGAATACTGGACGCGTCTCGACGATGGAGGCGCTCGTGCGGTGGCGACAGTCGGACCGCGGCATCGTCTCCCCGATCGAGTTCATTCCGCTCGCGGAGGAGACCGGCCTGATCGTGCCGATCGGACACTGGGTTCTGCACGAGGCGTGCCGTCAGGCCGCACTCTGGCAGGAACAGTTCGGCATCGAGGCACCCACGATTTCGGTCAATCTCTCCGCGCGCCAGTTGCTGCATGAAACCATCGTGGCAGATGTCGCTGAGGCGCTGAAGGCGCACGACATTCCGCCGCACATGATTACACTCGAAATCACGGAAACCTTCGCGGTCGAGGATGCGGAAGCCAACCGCTCGACACTCGAGAATCTCAAGAGTCTCGGAGTTCGGCTGGCGATCGACGACTTCGGCAGTGGTTATTCCAGTCTTGGTTATCTCAGACAGTTGCCGGTTGACGTGCTGAAGATCGATCGCGGCTTCGTGAAGGCGCTCGGCGGAGCGCGTGGCGACACATTGATCGTCTCCGCGATCACCGATCTCGCGCACAAACTCGGGATGCTGGTAGTTGCCGAAGGGATCGAAGATCTCGAACTCCTGAACCGCGTTCGCGATCTCGGTTGCGATGTCGGACAGGGGTATTACTTCGCGAAACCGCTGCCGGCTGGTCTCGCCACAACCTTCATCGATCTCGACCTGCATAAGGCGACACTGATGCCCGCTTCAATCGAAGTTCAGGAAGCGGTCCCGCAACTCACGTCGGTGTGAGACGAGGGGTTGGCTTCGGACTTCTGGCTTCGAGGGGCGAGAGCGAGATCACCAGGTTGGGAACCTGGAGTTATGGCCGCGAAGCCTCTCCGAGGCTGACCGTCTGAAGTCGCTTCCCAAGGCTCAGAATTCAAACGTACGGCTTTGTCAGCAGATAAGCGGTGGGTGCGAGTTTTCCGAGCATCTGGTATATGCCCCAGAGCGATGAGTTGTAGATCGCCTCGTAGCGTCCTTTGCCGTATCGCGTAATCAACTGCTCGCGAGTTCGACGCATACGAGCTACCCGGAGCATGTCCTCGATCAAGTCCTGATCACCGCCCTCGAGCCAGAGTTCACGCCATTCACTTTGAATTGGATCGATACCAACGATCTTCAACTTTGCCTGGCGGACTGCGCGTTCAAAACTCTCCGTCGACATCGACTCGCCGATCAGCCCCATCGCATCGTACATGCGTCGCGCCTCGATCGGCTCGAGCAACTCGGTGGCGAAACTCTGGTAGACCAACATCCCGCCGCCCGGCCGCAGCACCCGGAAGCACTCGGTCATGGACCGCGCGAGATCGACCCGGTTGAAGAGATCGCGACACCAGATGAAATCGACATCCTCACTGCCAACCGGCAATGCTTCAGCCTGCCCGAGATCGGTCATGATCCGGTCGCGAAGACCATGCTCGCGGATGCGGTCGGCCGCGTGATCAAGACCACCACCCAGCGCGTTGATCATCAGTACGCGGCAATCGAACCGGAGTGCGAGCTGCACCGCATCCAGTGCATCTTCACCACCCAGATCCATCACCAGCGCACCCGACGGCACCTCGAGTTTGGCAATGAGGTCGAAAAGCATCTCGGGTCCGCGCGGTCCCAGGCTTTCGCTGGTGACTTCCCGCATTTCCTCGATTTCGCTGTCGTTCAGGGTGCCGACAAGTCGTTCAACCGCGGTCAAGGTTCAATCCTCTCAATCTCCTCTGGATATCTTCAAGACGCCGGTTCACCCGGGTATTGAGAGATTCTGACAAGACCCAACCGCTACCACAATCGCCCAGCGGTGGGAGTAATCACCTCCGGAGGTCCGCTCTCCCGGACGATAATTTCCATCTCGATGGATGCCCCGGCCCAATCGGGAATGAAAACTCCGGGTTCGATACAGAGCGACATACCTGGCCTGAGCTCGGTCGGATCATCGCGCTGGATATACGGCAGTTCGACGGTTTCCAGTCCGATCCCGTGCCCCATCATCAATCCCATCGCATTGGCGAATGGGCTGCGGTCGGCCACGGCAATCGCCGCGGCAGCAACCTCGCCAACAGTTGCTCCGGCCACACAGGCCTCGACCGCGCGATTCGTCGCTTCCAGCACGGTTTCCAGCATGCGAAGTCGCTCGACGTCCGGTGGACCGCACACAGTCGTGCGGTTGACATCGAACTGATACCCCTGATACGCACCGATTGCATCGAGCGCGACTACTTCGCCGCGAGAAATCGGGCGGTCCATTGCCTGTGGCCAACGCGAACCCGCGGCCGACCATGGACCAGAGTGCACCCGGAAGTAGCGAATGAAATCAGCGCCGGCACTCATGCCGGCTCCAATCGCGGCAGCGCAGACCTCACGTTCGGTGACGCCTCCCTCCCTGATCATCTTAACTGCGGTGACGAGCGCCCGGTCCGCACACAATGCGGCGCGACGCAGCAGTGCCTGTTCGCCGTGGCTCTTGATCAATCGCAGGGAAGCGACGATCTCCCGTTCCGGTTCAAGTCTCATTCCTGGCAACGCCGCCGCGAATTCACGATCGAAGGCGGCTGGCAGAATGTCATCCCCAACCAGTCCGACCTTGGCCTGCGCAAGCCCAAATTCCCTGAGTAGCTCGATAGTTGCGGCACCGAGATCCGGAGCAAAACGAACGTCATCGACAACCACCAGATCCGCCCGGTGCTTTCGCGGATCCGTTAGCAACACCGAACCACCGCCGACCGTGAGGAGGAAAAACGCATGTCCCATACCCCGGTTGACATCGGAAAAGACGGTTGTCGGGAAAGGTGGGAAGTGGTTGGTCAGATACGCGAGGTCGCCGGGACGGTCATAGAAGGAGCGTCCGACAACCAAAAGCGCATCATAACCGGCGGCCTCGGCGGCGGTTCGCGCACTTTCCTGGCGCGCACGAATCTCATCACGTGAGATTGGTTCCGCTTCAGTCAATTGTTCTCTGGTCACGTAGAACTCCTTCGATGGCTGTCAGATCGCGAGAGTGAGCGTTATTGTGGTGGACAGTCACAGCATTGGTCGAACCTCACGGTGCCGAAGACGGCGTTCAGATGAAACCAGCCGACACAGAAAGCTGTCACGACTTTGTCACGACTCCCAACAACGTGCACCCATGATGTCACGATGCCGCCCATAAAATAGTGGCTGAAACAACGAGGGAACACGTTAACGGAGTCAACAATGCGCGCGCATCGAACCGCCACCTGTTCAACAGCAAACTCGAAGATATCCCGAAGAATGCTGCTTTCGGTTCCCCTCCTGGCCGGACTTTCCACATTGACAGGATGCACCCTGGGTTCGAAGGAAAAAGAGTCTGGATCGATATTCGACGAGAGATCGCTGGTCGCATGGCCCGCAAAAGACATCTGGCCGAAGTTGCTCAACGAAATGCCCCAACCAACACAGGACAACTACCACGCGGCGACCCGGAACAAAGCACTCCTTCAGTACATTCCCTGTTACTGCGGATGTTTCGCCAACGGGCATACCTCGGTTTTCGATTGTTACGTCGCAGAGGAACGTCCCGATGGTTCGGTAGTGCTCGACACGATGAGCTTCGGGTGAGGCATCTGTAATGACATCGCGCGTGTCGCGATGACGATGCACGAATCCGGAATGAAGGTCACGAATATCAGACGCCACATCGATGAGACATATGAAGGCGTTTCCGAACCGACCAACACGCCACTCCCCCCCGAAGGTCTCTAGGAGATCAGAGGGGAAGATTGTCCTGAGCAGCGGACGATGCCGCTGTGCTCTACTTCTTCGCCGCGATCTGATACCACTCGCAGGTTAGCTTTTCTCCCGGCAGGAGTTCAATGGTCACCGATCCATTGACGACCTGCGCGAATGGCATGAACGGATACCCTTCGAATGAGCGGGCATTGCTGGCGCAGCCTCCGATGAACGCTGAAACTATTTCAGACGGCGCGTCAGCCTCGACGACATATCGACCTGCCGCGAACCCGCTGAAGTTCACTGTCGATTCCTGGGGGGCACTGCCGGAGGTGCCCGTCGACGCCGACGGTCCATTGCTCCCCTCCTGATTCAAGTGAAAGGTGGTGTCGCCGGCTGGCCGCGTGCAATCCCTCCGGTAATCCGCACCGACTTTCCCAGGATCGTATCCCGCGGGACAGGTGCGCACGGTGATCGAGAGGGCAGATGTATCCGTTGCCGCCGGGAGACTACCCGCGACATCACGATTGAACGAAGGCGCCACCGCTAGTGTGGAGAACGCGGACAACATGAACCACCCGCTCGCAAATGCACAGGAAAGTGCCACGGAGCGTTGAAACGATCGACGAGTCATAAGGTATCCTCCTGACGGGAATTGATCGACGAAGCACCAGCGACTCTCTCCGAGGCACACGGCCCTCAGTCAAAGTAACGCCATCACGTCAGTTACGGATGCGTTGGAAGAGCTATCAGCCGCCAGCAAACAATAGTCGGAAAAGTCGACGGGAGAGCACGTTGCTCCCCCGTCGAAACTCCTGATTGCTGATAGCTGACTGCCGACTGCTCGTCGTTACCTCGCCTTCGGACCTGCGGCCAGAATTTCCGGGGTCACCTGATCAGCGAAGGTCTTGAAGTTTTCGGCGAACATTCCCGCCAATTTGGCGGCCTGCGCATCGTAGGCAGCCTTGTCTTCCCAGGTCGACCGCGGATCGAGCACCTCGTCCGGCACCCCCGCGCAGGAGACCGGCACCGCGACCCCGAAGAATGGATCGACTTTTGTCTCCACCTTTACCAGCGATCCATCGAGCGCCGCGCGAATCATTGCCCGGGTGTAATCGATCTTCATCCGATTACCGACACCATATGGGCCACCACTCCAACCGGTATTGACCAGCCAGACGTCCACCTCGTGTTTGGAAATCTGCTCGCCAAGCAAGCCCGCGTAGACCGATGGCGAAAGCGCCATGAACGGCGCTCCGAAACAGGTGCTGAAGGTAGCCTGCGGTTCAGTGACACCCTTTTCGGTTCCCGCGACCTTCGCGGTGTATCCGGAGAGGAAGTGAAACATCGCCTGTTCAGCGGTCAGCTTCGAGATCGGTGGGAGCACCCCGAACGCATCGGCGGTCAGCATGATGATGTTTGTGGGGTGACCACCGACCCCGGTTCGGGTCGCGTTCGGAATATGGGTGATCGGGTATGCGGCGCGGGTATTTTCGGTCAACGACGCATCGGAGAGGTCGAGCCGACCGGAGCGGCTATCGAGCTTAACATTTTCGAGCACCGTACCGAATCGTCGCGTCGTCTCGTAAATCTCGGGTTCGGCAGTTGGCGAAAGATTGATCACTTTCGCGTAACATCCGCCTTCGAAATTGAAGACCCCATGATCGCTCCAGCCGTGCTCATCATCGCCGATAAGCGTGCGATCGCTGGAGGCCGAAAGCGTGGTTTTGCCGGTTCCGGAGAGACCGAAGAAGACCGCGACATCGTCATCCGGGCCGTAGTTCGCCGAGCAATGCATCGACATCACATGCTGGAGGGGAAGCAGATAGTTAAGAATCGTGAAAACCGACTTCTTGATTTCGCCCGCATACTCGGTTCCACCGATGAGCACCAACCGCTTCGCAAAGTTGATGACTACAAAGACTTCGGAGCGGGTGCCATCGATCTCCGGGATCGCGTGGAAACCGGGAACGCTGATGATGGTGAACTGGGGATCGTGGTTTTCGAGTTCTTCCGGTTTCGCCTGGATCATCAGGTTTCGCGCGAAGAGACTGTGCCAGGCGAATTCGGTGATGATGCGCAGTGGAAGGCGATACTTCGGATCGGCGCCAGCGAAACAATCCTGCACGTAGAGATCGCGACCCTGCAAATAGGCAAGCATCCGCTGATGCAACATGTCGAACTGGGCCTGCTCCATCGGCTGGTTGACCGCTCCCCACCAGACATTGGCCTCACTGCCCGGTTCGCGAACAATGAATTTGTCCTTTGGCGAGCGCCCGGTGTGATGACCGGTTCGGACGACCAGTGGTCCAAGATGAGCGATCCGTCCTTCATTCCGGCGAATCACGTGTTCGTAAAGTTGGGCGGTACCGAGTGTCCAGTAGACATGATTGATATTCTCGATCCCGAGTTCCTCGAGACCGTGAAACGGTGCGCCTGCTATTCGACTGCTCATTCGACTGTTCCCTTCTCACTGAACCTCTTGCGGTGATCATCGTCCCGGGCTTCCACCGATGTCATGAAATTCCTTGATCCGCCCACGACCCGGTCACGAGCACATATTCAGAATACGGGCTCAATGTTACAAAAACGCACAGAAGTACCCTCGATACGCAAAGGAACTATGGGTAACCCGGTAGCTCATGTCGATGTCGGTATCCACAATCGCTGCAAATGTCGTTGGGGTTCCACGCTGGCAGGGCGGAAGCAGTCGCTTGCATTCACTCCTCACCTGAAAAGCCCATTGAACCGGTGAACAATCGTGGATAGGTGCGCCGATTCCGTTCCGGACCCAGTTTGGCACTTAGCCGCTGTTTGGCCCGATCCAAACGGATTTCACTTCTCTTGAGAAAGGCGACAGTGCTGGTCCAAACAGGGCATACGATGGACTTGAACGGGATCCGGGGCACGTGAGAAGCATCGAAGTACCCGGGGCGATGAGGATGACTCGTCATCAAATCGTCGGGGCACGGCGGAGCAGTCGTCACCGCGTGCCTATGGCGAGAGGAATTAATCCTGGAACGAAGGCGAGTTCAGGGCAGCACGAACGATCGGCTGTGGATTCCTTGAACTCTCCGGAATGAAAACAGGCCGACCATTTCTGCGTACGGCAACGACCTTCGCCTGCCAACCTGAACGCGTATCGACTTCGTACCGGGCTGGTTGCCCGGCTTCGGAAACCCAAAGGACATGCGTACCGCCACGGAGGAATCTGCGACGCGAGACGACCAGACCGTCGCAGAACAAGATCTCCTTCCAACCGAATAGCTGGATTCGCACTGAAAATTGATGACCGTTGCCGTCATACGTCACAATCTCGTCCTGCCTTTGAATTTGACCGAATCCACTAATCGAGATACAGCAACCAGCGATCGTGCGCCGCATCCATCTTTTGACGAAATTCGAATTGCTCGAAGGAATCCGCGGGTGTCTCTGTCTGAGAAGAGACCCGTTCCTCTGTGCCCGGTGTTTCATCCCCGTGCTCCGTGGAAACAATTCTGACGATGGAGACCAAATGGCCCTCTCGGGGCTCAACCGGGCGTAACATGGGGACCTCCAGTGGCACATGAATTCATGAGATATCTGAAATCGACACAAGCAAGAGGTGTGCCAGAAGTGCAAACTCGGTCTCTGGACCATACCCCGATCTCTACCGTCCTGATCCTCGCCCCTGAGAAAAAGAAAAGCACGAGATCCCGATACCACACTACGTCAACCGTCGTAGAAAATACGTAGTGGGAGTCCGATATGCAAATACGTGATTTACATGATGTGCTTACCCATCCCGGTGACGCAAAATGATCCTGTAATCAGATGGGGTGGTGGTGAAACCAACCCGCGATGACAGTCGTTATTGATGCCGGTAATCGAAAACGGTATTGGCAAATAGAGAAGGAAGAGGACAGTGAATATGGAGACAGTAATGAAGAGTGGTATCGGGAAAATGGATCGCCGGACGATGTTGCGGATGGCGCTCGGGATCGGCGCAGCGGCGGCGACGGGAACCTTACTGACCGGCGGAGTGTCCGCGACCAGTGGCAGCCAGTATCTTCGGACGACGACCAATTTGAACCTGCGGGAGACCGCAAGCACGAGCGGGAAGGTCATTCTGGTCATTCCATCGAACTCGGTCGTGACCAATCACGGCACATCGAGCAACGGGTTCACGAAGGTCACCTACAACGACAAGACCGGCTGGGCCTACAACCTGTATCTGGACGATGTCAACGGCGGAAGCAACGATCCCGATGTCAATTTCATCGGTGACGCTAAAACCTCCTCCTCGGTCAATCTCCGCTCGGGACCGTCTACTGGGGACTCCGTGCTCAAGGTGTTGAGCAAAGGCACAGTGGTCGAGAACAGCGATTGGGTGATCGGCGGTTTCCGCTATGTGAATGCAAGTGGCACAACCGGCTGGATCTTCGACGACTACCTGCATGAGATCGAGCAGAGCGGACCGATCTCGTTCGTGACCACTTCCGCCGACAACCTGCGGGAGAACGCGAGCACCAATGCGAAGGTGGTCACGGTTGTACCGAAGGGAACAACCGTGATCGACTATGACCTGGTGATGTCCAATGGTTTCCGCGGTGTCGATGTCAATGGCACCGTCGGCTGGATCTACGACACCTATCTTCAGAAAAAGTAATCAGTGGGCCGGTGGACCGGCTCGGGTAATTGCTTGGGCACATAAGAGGAAGACAGCGGCCCGGCGATATGCCTGGGCCGCTGTCATTTCGTCGGCGACCGGTTGACGAGGAGAATGACACTGCCTCGGGGTGAGCTGGACTGAGGCTGCCGCTCGACTGCCGCACACCTAAGGACGAGACGCCCGATCCATCTCCTGAAGTTCGTGGGCGGTTGCGGACAAGACGCGGAAACGGCGCTCGGCCCTGCCGATCGCGTCGGGATGATCGTCTCCTGTCATCGCCATCTCTGCCAGACCGGCCCGCGTCTCACGAATCGAGGCCCTCAGCCGTTCCAACTGGTCATCTTCCCGCGCCATATCTTCGCGAAGCCTCGGCGTTTCGATCCCACCTGCCCCGGCTGCGACCAACCGTTCCGCCCGGCGCCAGAGGAGATCGGAGGTGTCACGGATATCATCGGTAAGCCGGTTGATAATGGTTTCAAGCGCCCCGGTGGCTCGCGCCGCCGCGAGACTCGTTTCGAGCGCAAAGAGCTCCCGAACTGCCTCGATCAACGTCGAGGACGCAGACCACTCCGGTAGATCTCGGTCGAGCTGTCGTAACAGCGCCTCTCGTTGTCCACCGGATGCGGTTTCTCGCAGGGCGAGACCATATGGTCCCAGGCGACTCGGAGGTTGGACGCCCGGTGTCTCGGTCGGCGTCGATTCTGGTTCTCGTTTCTGCTCTTTTCGTCCGCCTAAGCGCCACCTACCGGCAATCGCCATCAGAAGCACAGGGAGCGATATTACGACCGCCAGGCTTTGACTCAGCAACCCACTCTTCAGTTCAGACATCAGTCGAAATCGAAGAGTTCGTCGAGGAAGGAGCGGCGCTTGCGGGGCCGGCTGCCCCCGCGGCGATCGTCGTCGTACTCGTACTCCTCCCGGCGCGACGGCGCAGCACGCTCGGGGTCCTCCCGACGAGGCGCTGAAGCACGATCGGGCTCGGCACGTTCTGGCGAGCGACCCATTCGGTCGATAATTTTGTCGAGTTCACCGCGATCGAGCCAGACACCACGGCAGGTGGGGCAATAATCGATCTCGACACCCTGGCGGTCTGACACCCGGAGCTCAGCGCCGTCGATAGGGCATTGCATTGGCCAACTTCTCCTTTGTGTAGGCTTGCGACAGTTGGAAAGAGACGCTGCTCTGTCGCATCTGAGGCAAATGAATCTCGAGAGCTATCGCCCGGGCGACCGTGTCGAACCGTTGGATTACGGTATGGACCCGGCGATTACGGAAAAGCATGCCCTGTCATCGTTCGCTTTGCTACTCTCATCGGTAGCGAAGGTTAACACGCCAGGAAGCGCTGACTGGCTCGTCATTAAGTATGAGCCGCGCCAGCCGTTACGTTTTTCGCCTATCGCCGCTAAATGATAGTAGCTACGACACCGTTGTGTGTGTCAA
>Ga0105046_10004191_pt1 | contig 22945 bp, 19 predicted proteins | sample MAT03_FD_78385 | JGI IMG/M metagenome (GOLD analysis project Ga0105046, IMG submission 78385) | Freshwater microbial communities from Lake Fryxell liftoff mats and glacier meltwater in Antarctica - MAT-03 (megahit assembly) | ecosystem: Environmental > Aquatic > Freshwater > Ice > Liftoff...
CCGTTCCTGTGACCGACGCTCTATCGCTACGCTCTCCGGCCGATCGCACGGGCGCTCTCGTAATACTTCGGGACGCTCTTGGACGTATTGTGCATGAACAACTCATCACGGGTCCAGAAACCATGATCGATGTCGTGCGCTTCGCACCCGGTTTGTACCACGCCGAGGTTAGGTCGTGTTTTGGCCAATGTTCATCAAGGAGATGGATCAAGCAATGAGGACTATTGTTTTTCTAGAGGCCTTGCTGTTCACGTATGCTGCGGCTGCTCAGGTGTGGGCACCTGAAGGCGCCGTTTGGCATTACCAATTCGCAATCATGTTCGATGCTACGGGCTACGTTAGGTTCGAAGTCGCAGGGGATACGGTTATCAATGGACAGGACACACGCAAGATCAATCGTTCGACCCACTACTACAGTTTCTCTGCGCAGCAATACGGCGCCTATGCCATGGCACCGATCTATACCCATTCGGGGGAAGGTATCGTGTGGGTCTACATTCCAGCGCTCGCCGTGTTCGATACGCTGTATGACTTCAACGCGGTACCTTTGAGCCGCTGGTTATTACCTCATATGCCAACGCCTTACGTTTGTGACACGTCGAGTTGGTTCCAAGTGACCGATACGGGGACCACGGAGATAGAGTCCCTGCCGATCCGTTGGCTCGCTGTGGACATCCATTACATCAATGACTTGGGTAATGTGGTCGCACAGGACACCATTTGGGAACGTTTCGGGACCGGTATCTACATGCTTCCGCACGATCCATGCAATAGCTTCATCGATGGTGCAGAGGGTGGCTTACTGCGGTGCTACATGGATCCGGAGATCGCGTATAACGCCGGTGTTGTTCCTCTGTGTGACTTTATCCTGGGAACAGAAGACCCAATAATCGACGCTGCATTGGAGATATTTCCGAACCCGGGTCACGACCAAGTCACATTGAAATGGCGTGGTTCAAAGGCTTTCTCGGCAACCTTCACTGACGCCACTGGCCGTTCGGTGTTCAGCGTGCGTGGTGCAACAGGTACTGTACATATGGATACTGGTGGGCTTAAATCGGGCACTTATAACATCCGCTTCGATACTGGTTCGTGGTTCCGATCAGTGAAATGGATCAAGCAATGATCGGAACGCTTGTTAACCGTTGCCATGGTGCTGTGAAGATTGGTAGGGCTGGCACCCTGGCCTCGGATCACTTTTCCAGGTCAGTCAGGCACACCGGCCATGTCCGCGAACTTAGAAAACACCTTCCGTTCCAGCCCTAACCTGTAATTTCGCCGCCTCCATGAACACAACGATGCCACAGACCAAAGAGCAGCTCAAGTACAAGGTGAAGGACATGAACCTCGCCGACTGGGGCCGTAAAGAGATCGAACTCGCCGAGGCGGAAATGCCCGGCCTCATGTCCCTGCGCGCCCAATACGGCAAGGACAAACCGCTCAAAGGCGCCCGCATCGCAGGCTGCCTGCACATGACCATACAGACCGCCGTGCTGATCGAGACCCTGAAGGAGCTCGGTGCGGAGGTGAGTTGGAGCAGTTGCAACATCTTCAGCACACAGGACCACGCCGCCGCGGCCATCGCAGCCGTTGGTATTCCGGTGTTCGCCTGGAAAGGCCTGAACGAGACCGACTTCGACTGGTGTATCGAACAGACGATCTTCGCCTTCGAAGGTGGCCAGCCACTGAACATGATCTTGGACGATGGGGGTGACCTCACCAACATGGTCTTCGACAAGTTCCCCGAATTGGTGAAGGGTATCAAGGGCCTCAGCGAAGAGACCACCACCGGCGTTCACCGCTTGAAAGAGCGGGAGAAGAACGGCACGCTGGTGATGCCGGCGATCAACGTGAACGACAGCGTTACCAAGAGCAAGTTCGACAATAAGTACGGTTGCAAGGAAAGCGCCGTCGATGCGATCCGTCGCGCCACCGATGTGATGATGGCCGGCAAAGTGGCCGTGGTAGCGGGTTACGGCGATGTTGGCAAAGGCACCGCAGCGTCACTGCTCGGCGCCGGTGCCCGGGTTATCGTTACCGAGATCGACCCCATCTGCGCCTTGCAAGCCGCAATGGACGGTTTCGAAGTGAAGAGCATGGCCAACTGTGTGGGCCGTGCGGATATCATCATCACCACAACGGGCAACTGCGACATCATCCGCGCGGAGCACTTCAAGGCGATGAAGGACAAGGCCATCGTGTGCAACATCGGCCACTTCGACAACGAGATCGACATGGCTTGGTTGAACACCACGCACGGCGGCAGCAAAGTGGAGATCAAGCCGCAGGTGGACAAGTACACCATCAATGGCAAGGACGTCCTGATCCTCGCTGAAGGCCGCCTGGTGAACCTGGGCTGTGCCACGGGCCATCCGAGCTTTGTGATGAGCAACAGCTTCACCAACCAGACTCTGGCTCAACTGGAACTGTGGAAGAACCACGCCAACTACGAGAACAAGGTGTACGTGCTGCCCAAGCACTTGGACGAACTGGTGGCCCGCCTGCACCTCGCCAAGATCGGCGTGGAACTGGAGGAACTGAATGACAAGCAGGCCAAGTACATCGGCGTGCCCAAGAACGGTCCGTACAAGAACAACGAATACCGTTACTGAGAAAGCGGGGAGAGGCTGACGGGTGAGAGGGAGGAGACCATAAGAACGCCCGGCTATGAGCCGGGCGTTCTGCTTTCTATTTCCAGCGGGCGCATGAAGGTCGTCGAGGAAAACGCCCCCTCACCCTTTCATCCACGCCCGGAGTTCAATTGTAGATCCGCAACGTGGTCCCATTGAAGGACGTGTTGTAGCGCTGCAGATCGAGCGCAGCAGGCCCTTGGGTCACCTGGCCGGAGGTGATGACGAAAGCGGACCCGCAGCAAAGCGTGTCCCGTGCGATGACTTCCGTCGAGTCCACGAAGACACGGCATAGGTTCTCCGTTTGATAGGGGCAGTGGCGGTCCAGTGCGACGAAGGCGTCCGTGGATGATCGGTACACGATGATGCCAAGGGATCCGCCCGTGAGGTAGAGCCAGCCGCCGGGCACCTGGATGTCCGCATAAGCTGGATTGTTCACATTTATGCTGATGTCCACGCTGGTGGGAGGCACTCCGCCGCGTTCGGACTTTTTACAGCCCGGAACAAGGCATACCCCAGCCCAAAGGAGCGCGATGAGAGGCCGTGCGCGGAGGTTGGACATGTGCGTGGAACGTTCGCACTGCGAAATTAGGTATGTCGGTCGCAGCATACCGTTCGTTATTCTTGTCGCCATGAGTTCGCGCATCGCCCGATGGTTCCTTGTACTCTCCCTGATCGGTGGATCCGTACACGTCAATGGTCAGGACGAAGGCATAAGCCAGAAGAAGCAGGAGAAGATCCTGGCGAAGAAGGAGAAGGAGGAAAAAAAGGCCAAAGTGAAGAAGGAGAAAGCGGACCGCAAGAGCCACCTGGGCATCCAGGACAAGGCCACCCGGAAGCGCATCAAGCGGAACACCCGGCGCGCCGACCGCGGCGGCAGCAACGCGCACCGGGACGGGTTCTTCCAGCGCGTGTTCGGCCACAAGCACTAGCGTGGACATGTATACCATGCGCGGATCTTCGGATGGACTTACGCACCGGCGGGCCTGTGTTGCCGATATCTTTCGCCTAGGTCATCACGCCATGAACCGTTCAACCACTTCCGCGACCGCGACAGACCGGGACCGAACCCTTGGAAACGTCCGTCCGGCGCGGCAAAGAGAAAGTTCCGTCGATCGGGGATCTTTCTATATTTACGCCCCCTCGTTGCGCAGATCCGCTGAACGTAAAACATACCGTTGATGGTGAGAAGGTTATTCTCCTCAGTCGCCCTTTCGTTGTTCGCAGTGCTGACAGCTCACGCCCAAGCCGGTGCTGGCAGCCTCAAGGGCAAGATCACCGACAAGATCACAGGTGAGCCGCTTCCGTTCGTTAACGTGGTGATCGAGAACCGTGGCACGCAAGTGTCCGGTGGCGCCACGGACTTCGATGGTGAGTACTACATCAAGCCGCTCGATCCGGGCACCTACGATGTGTTGGTGACCTACGTGGGCTACCAGCCGCAGAAGCAGACCGGGGTGGTGGTGAACAGCAACACGATCACCTTTCTCAACCTGCAACTGAGCGCGGGCATCGAACTGAAAGAGTTCGAGGTGGTGCAGTACACGGTTCCACTGATCCAGCGCGACGGTGGTTCTTCTGGCGGCACGATAACCCGTGACCAGATCGCCAAGATGCCGGGTCGCTCGGCCAACGCCCTGGCCACCACCGTGGCGGGTGCCAGCGATGCGGGCACCGGTGGCGGCATCAGTATTCGTGGTGCGCGTACGGAGAATACCTATTACTACATCGATGGTGTGAAGGTGCCCGCAGGTGCCGGCACCGGGCTGCCCAAGAGCGCCATCGAAGAAGTACAGGTGATCACCGGCGGTGTGCCGGCGAACTACGGCGACGTTACGGGTGGTTTGATCAACATCACCACGCGTGGTCCCAGTCGCAACTTCTTCGGTGGTGTGGAATACCTCACCTCCGGGTACAAGGTCGGTGAGGACATCACCGATGTGGTCGGGTTGGACCGCTTCGCGTTCAATCAGCTGGAGGCCAGCCTCTCCGGTCCCATCCTCTTCCGCAAGGACAGCGTGGGTAACAAGACCAAACCGCTCATTGGCTTCTTCTTCTCCGGTCAGTACACCAATATCGTGGATCCCGCTCCTTCTTATATCGGCGACATTCGTGTGAGGCCGGAAGTGCGTGATGAGCTTCTGGCGGAACCCGCACGCTTGCTCCCCACCGGCGATGGCGATTTCTCCCTGGGCTACAATAGTCAGTTCCTGCGTACCGATGACATCGAGACGTTGAAGACCCGCCAGAGCGCGGGACAAACCACTTACCTGGCTTCGGGCAAGATCGATATCGCCACCACGCAGACCGTGACCCTCACGCTCGGTGGCTCGCTCGACTACAACAACCGGCAGGACTTCAATAGGAACAACGCGCTGCTCAACGCGGAGAACAACACCAGGGTGGAGGAGACCTCGTGGCGTAGCTTCATCAAATTCACGCAACGCTTCATCAACCGCACCGAGGAGGAGGAGCAACGCGCCACGATCAAGAACGCCTTCTACAGTTTGCAGTTGGATTACAGCCGCTACCAGAACCAAGTGGAGGATTTTGTCCACGGGGACCGGATGTTCGACTATGGGTATGTGGGCCGCTTCGATACGTACCGGGCTCCCACCTTCGAGCTGCGTGGTACGCGCTGGGTGCAGATCGGCGAGACCGATACGTTGGTGACCTTCTCACCCGGCTCCCAGAACCCCGATCTGGCCTCCATCGATAATTTCTACTTCACCTCCCTGCCGCACGAACAGTTCCCGATCCAGGAACTCTTCGGTGCGCCGCCGGGGTCCGACCCCAATTACCAAGGGTTCTTCCAGAACTTTGATGAGACGTTTGGTCGTGGGGTATTGTGGAACGGTGATCGCCCCGCGAACCTGTACGACATGTGGAACAACATCGGGTTCATTGATGATCCCAATGGTGCCGAGTTCCGCAAGCGCCGAAACGACCAGGTGCGCTTCACCGCCATCGGCGGCGCCGACATCGCGGAGCACGCGGTATCGCTCGGTGTGGAGTATGAGCAGCTCACCCAACGCCGGTATGATCTGGCACCGATCGGATTGTGGACCCGTGCCCGTGCTCTCGTGAACAACCACATCAAGGAATTCGAGGATCCCGATTCGGTGGACGCATCCGCCATCGTGGAGATCCCCTTGAGCCCCTTCCCGTTCTATTTCTACAACCGGTTGATCGGCCCGGACCAGCGTTTCATGGACCGCAGCTTGCGCAGTGCGCTCGGCCTGGACCCCAATGGCCGGGACTTCATCGACGTGGACGCCTTGGATCCGGGCGTTTTCTCATTGGACATGTTCTCCCCGGACGAGTTAATGAACAACGGCGATGGTAATCTGGTGAATTTCGTAGGCTATGATCACCAAGGGAAGCTGCTCACCGCCCGACCCAGTTTCGACTCGTTCTTCGATGGCCAGGACGACAACGGCAACTACAGCCGGCTACAGGCCCCCTTCCAGCCGATCTACATGGCCGGTTACATCATGGACAAGTTCGCCTTCGACGACATCATCTTCAACGTCGGGGTGCGTGTCGATCGTTACGACGCGAACCAGAACGTGCTGAAGGACAAGTACCTCTGGCGCGAGGCGTACACAGCGGGCAGCGCAGTGCCGGATGCCACCATCGCGAGCCAGCTGGCCAACCGCCCAAGCAATATCGGGGACGACTTCGTGGTGTATGTGGACAGCTACGAGCAGCCGAACACGGTGAAGGGTTACCGCTTTGAGGATACCTGGTACAGCGCGACCGGTGTGGAACTCAACGATGGCAACTCCATCCAGGAATCAGGCAGGATCTCGCCCTACTTGATCGGCGGGGATAACCGGGACGACCTACAGGGCAGCTCCCCGTTGAGCAAGAACGCCTTCCGCGATTACACGCCCGTAGTGAACGTGATGCCACGTATCGCCTTCTCCTTCCCCATTTCGGATGAAGCGGTGTTCTTCGCGCACTACGATGTGCTCACCCAGCGGCCGGGTGCAACGCAGTCCCGCTTGGACATGGTGCAGCTCGCCTACATCGAACAGGATGGGGCCGTGGTGAACAACCCGAACCTGAGCCCCACCAAGACCATCGACTACGAATTGGGCTTCCAGCAGGTGTTGAGCAAGTCCTCTTCGCTCAAATTGTCGGCCTTCTACCGTGAATTGCGCGACCAGATCCAGGTGCGTAACGTGGTGAACGCATGGCCCCGTAGTTACCGTACATACGACAACTTCGACTTCGGAACTGTCAAGGGCTTCACCACCACCTTCGACCTGCGCCGCACGGGCAATGTGTGGATGCGTGCGAGCTACACCCTGCAGTTCGCCGATGGAACCGGTTCCGGCCCCACCACCGGCATCAGCCTTATCAACTCCGGCCAACCCAACCTGCGTACCATCTCGCCGCTCGATTTCGATCAGCGGCACCGCTTCCAAACCACCTTCGACTTCAGGTACGGTGGCGGCACGGACTACAACGGCCCCATGTTGTTCGGAAAGCCGATCCTCCAGCGCATGGGCGTGAACGTAGTGAGCATCTTGGGCAGCGGCACACCATACAGCCGCAGTAGCACGGTGGTGAACGAGGCCACCGACGCCACCAACTACCAGTTGGACGGTACCCTGAACGGCGCCCGCCTGCCTTGGCAGTTCACCACCGACATGCAGGTGGACCGAGACATCACGATGAAATTCGGTGGAAAGGACGGTGACAAAGCGAAGAGCGCCAACCTGAACATCTACCTGCTGGTGACCAACGTGTTCAACACCGAGAACATCGTCGGGGTATACCGCTACACGGGATCGGCCACCAACGATGGTTTCCTGGCGCAGTTGAACGACCGCACCCAGATCGATCCGGATTCGTTCCGCGACCTGTATACGCTGAAGATCAATGACCCCGGCAACTTCGGTGCTCCGCGCACCATTCGCCTGGGTGTCCGTTTCGATTTCTGATGAACGCAACAACGTCGACCATGAAAGGCTACCAAAGCGCACTCCTGACCAGAACCTTCGCTCTGAGCCTCGCTGTTTCCATGAGCCTCGGCTCCTGGGCCATCGCGCCGCCGCGATCATCCACCGGTGGTGGCATGGTGCAACAAGGCGGCTCCACAACCGCCATGAAGGCGGCCCCGTGTACACCGGCCACGCAGGTGATCGAGTTGGATTTCAACAACGCCCGGGCGGTGATCGAGAACGGTGGCAACAAGTGGCAGCGGCGTTCGGGCACTTCGCAATCGGGTTACGAGATCCCCAAGACGGACGACTTCACCGGTGCCTGCGCCATTTTCGCCGGTTCGCTCTGGATGGGCGGTGAGTCCTCCAGCGGGCAGTTGAAGATCGCCGCAGTGCTCTTCCGCACCGATGGCAACGACTTCTGGCCCGGTCCGTTGACCAACACAGGCGATGCGTCGGTGGACAAGACCGTATGTGATGAGTACGACGAGTTTTGGGTAACCACACGCGCGCAAGCCGAAGCGCACTTGGGTTGGGCGAATTGCAATGGCGATCCGGACTGTATCGCCGATCTGTTCCCTGAAGGTTATTCCATCCCTACCTCCTTTACGAACTGGCCGGCGTTGGGCGATGTGGAGGCCGGGCAGGACCTGTACCTGGCGCCCTTCTTCGATTACGATTTCGATGGCAACTACGACCCCTTCTCCGGTGATTATCCCGATTATGGGTTCGAGACCACCGTGGAGGAGTGCAAGAACAAGTTGCGCGACGATCCCGTGAACCTGTTCGGGGATTACAACATCTATTGGATCTTCAACGACAAGGGCAACAGCCACACGGAGACCAATGGCCAGCCGATCGGGTTGGAAGTGCGCGCGCAGGGCTTCGCGTTCGCCACCACCAACGAGATCAACAACATGACCTTTTACAACTACGTGGTCATCAACCAGGGTTCACAGACCTTGCTGAACACGTACTTCGGCCATTTCGTTGACACGGACCTGGGTTGTTCCAATGATGACTTCACGGGCTGCGATGTGGGTCGCGGTCTTGGGTTCACCTACAATTGGGACGACAACGATGAGAACTGTCTGGGCGCGGTCGGTTACGGTGCGCAGCCACCCGCCATCGGCATCGACTTCTTCGAAGGACCTTACCAGGACGCGGATTCGATCGACAATCCCGGCCCGGAGGATTACAATGATGTGTTCGACTGCCAGCAGGCGCGTGACCAGCATGGTATCCCCTACAAGGGCATCGGCATCGGCTATGGCGATGGCATAATGGACAACGAGCGCTTCGGCATGCGTGCGTTCATCTACTTCAACCGGGAAGGCAACGCGAACGTGACCGATCCCTCCGGCGCGCAGCAGTTCTACAATTACCTGCGCAGCATCTGGAAGAACAACCGGCCCATGTCCTATGGCGGTACCGGTTTCTCCGAGGCCCCCGGTGCGATCCGGGCATTCTACATGTTCCCCGGCGATAGCGACCCGGTTGGTTGGGGTACCGACTGCGTGCCGCAACCCCCCTGGAGTGAAACCGCACCAACGCCCACCACACCGGACCGCCGCTTTGTTCAAAGCGCAGGCCCCTTCACTTTGGAGCCTGGCGCCTACAACAACATCACCGTGGGTGTGGTCTATGCACGCGCCCCTTCGGGTGGAGCCATAGCCAGCCTTGCCCCTTTGCGTATCGCCGACGACAAGGCGCAGGCGCTGTTCGACAACTGCTTCAAGATCCTCGACGGTCCTGACGCACCCGACCTGACCATCCGTGAGCTGGACCGCGAACTGATCCTCTTCCTCACCAACCCGGTAGGCAGCAACAACGAACGGGAAGCCTACGAGGAGGTCGATCCGATCATCCCCCCGGAGGATACCACCGGTGCGCCCAATGACCGCTTCTACCGCTTCCAAGGGTACAAGGTGTACCAGATGGTGAACGCGCTATCCAGCGTGTCCGACCTGAACGACGTGAGCCTCGCCCGCTTGGTCTATCAAGGCGACCTGTCGGATTCCGTGGGTCAGATCATCAACTACCCCTTCAGCGATGTGCTGCAACAAGCGGTACCCACCGAAATGGTGAACGGTGCCGATGACGGCGTGATACACGCGATCAGCATCACCGAAGATGAGTTCGCCCAGGGAGATCCGCGCCTGGTGAATTTCAAGACGTACTACTACATCGCCATCGCCTACGGCTACAACAACTACGAGCCGTACAACATCGCGTTCCAGACCGGTCAGGCCTTCCCCTACGTGGAGGGTCGGAAAGGAGCGTTCGGTGCCATCCGTTCCTACACGGGCATCCCGCACAAGCCCGATCCCGCCAGTGGTGGTACCACACAGAACGCGCAGTTCGGCGATGCTTTCCAAGTGACCCGCCTCGAAGGACAAGGCAATGGCAACCTGATCCTCGAACTGGATGCCGCCACCGAGAACGCGATCGTTGCCGAGAGTCCATGGCGCGAGGATGAACTCACCTACAAGCGGGGTTTCGCCCCGATCGACGTGCGCGTGGTGGATCCCCTGCGCATCCCCAACTCGAAGTTCGAGGTCTGGTTCGCGGACAGCATGACTCCCGGCGACCTGGACGATGCCTATTGGTTCCTGGTGAACCTGAGTACACTGGACACGGTGTACAGCGACCGAACGATCGCGCTGCCCTACGAACAGTTGTTCCTGGACTGGGGCTTCTCGGTCTCCGTTGGCCAGGCCTATTACGATGGCGACTTCACCGCACCCCTGGCAGCGGGTGACCTGAGCTTCGCCGACGTGGGCAAACCATGGCTTACGGGCGTCTCCGATGGGGATGGTGTGAACGTGTTCAACTGGATCCGTTCAGGTGTCACCACCTTCACGGATGCCGATGTGATCTACAACGACCGCACGGGCAAGGACGATGGCCAGGTCTATGAAGGCATACTTGCCGGTACGTGGGCTCCATGGCCATTGATCGGTCAGGCCCCCTTCCAGCCGAGCGCGCCTTCCGAGTTGGCGCTGTCCATGGCGCTGTCCAAGATCAGGGAGATCCCGAGCGTTGAAGTGGTGTTCACTACGGACAAGAGCAAGTGGACCCGTTGCATCGTGCTGGAGCAGGAGGCTGACCCGTCCCTGTCGGAAGGAGGTGCCGCGCGCTTGACCATGCGTGCGCACAGCAGCGTGGACAAGAACGGATTGAGCCCCGGCATGCCCGGCTGCAATGAGAACGAAGCGACACTTGGCGGCGAACAGCCCACCGGTGCTGGTTGGTTCCCCGGTTACGCCATCGACCTGGAGAACGGCGAGCGCTTGAACATGGCTTTCGGGGAGAACAGTTTCTGGGCGGGCGACATCGGCCGCGACATGATCTGGAACCCGAACGCGTTGTTCGTCACCCCCACGGGCGACCCCGTCTTCGGCGGTTGTCATTGGGTGTACGTATGGAAGAACGATCGTCGCCAGGCGAACAACGCGGACCGCGTGCCGAAGTATGACGAGGCCCGTTACATCTACACCACCCTGACGGCACCGGGATCGCAATCGCGCCTGAAGGTGTTCCGTGGTGTGGCTTGGGTGGGTGCCACGATGTTGGCACCGGGCGAGCAACTGCTTTCCACCGATGCACGCGTCCGGTTGAACGTGGCCAAGCCCTATGAGGATTACACGGACTACGCTGGTGCGCCGGAGCCGATCGTGCCGGAGCGCAACAACGGTCTGCCGCTTTACACCTTCGGTACCGGGGAGTACACCACCCTCACCAACCAGCTGACCGTTGCGGAGACCTTCCTGGACGAGATCAACGTGGTGCCCAATCCCTACTATGCCTTCAGCGGCTACGAGACCTCGCGCCTGGACAACAGGATCAAGTTCATCAACCTTCCACAGACCTGCACGATCGCGATCTACACGGTGAGCGGCACATTGGTGCGGAAGTTCCGCAAGGACAACGACCTCACTTACCTGGATTGGGACTTGAAGAACACGAACAACATCCCGATCTCCGGTGGCGTGTACATCTGCCACATCGATGTGCCGGGTGTTGGTGAGAAAGTGATCAAGTGGTTCGGGGCGATGCGGCCACTGGACCTCCAGAACTTCTAAGCCGACAGCACCAATAAGGAAGCATGGACATGAAGCGTATGATGAAACGACCGGCGGTGCTCTTGGTGGCCATCGCGACCCTGGCCAGCGGAACCGTGCTGGCAGGCAACCCTGACCGTGCCGGTTCGGCCGGTGCCACCCAGTTGTTGCTCAATCCTTGGGCCCGTTCATCGGGTTGGGGCCTGGCCAACTCGGCCTCCCTGCGTGGGGTCGAATCCATGTTCGGTAACGTGGCGGGTCTCTCGCGGTTGAACCGCACCGAGGTGCTCTTCTCCAACACCACCTGGTCTGGCGCGGGCGTTTCCATCAACAGCATCGGGGTCGGGCAGAAGCTCGGTTCTTCAGGCGTGCTGGGTATCTCTGCCACCACCATGTCCTTCGGCGAACTCGAGGTCACCACCTACGAGAACCCCGAAGGCGGTCGTGGTACGTTCAGCCCCACCATGGCCAACATCGGCCTGGCCTACGCGAAGAGCTTCTCCAACAGCATCCACGGGGGCATCCTTGTGCGCATGGTCTCGGAATCCATTTCCAACGTGCGTACCTCGGGGGTCTGCTTCGATGCGGGCATCCACTACGTGACCGGCCCACAGGACAACATGCACTTCGGCATCGCTCTGAAGAACGTGGGACCTGCCATGAGCTTCAGTGGTGATGGCCTCGCAGTGCAGGGCCTCATCACCACGGGCAGCGACCAGCTCACCCTGGAGCAGCGCTCAGGTAAGTTCGAGATCCCTTCACTGCTGAACATCGGCGGGGCCTACGACTGGAACATCAGCGACATGCACCGGCTCACCATCGCCGGCACCTTCATCTCCAACTCCTTCACCAAGGACCAGGGTATCCTGGGGGTGGAGTACGCGTTCCGCAAAATGGTGCACCTGCGTGGTGGCTTCACCTATGAGGAAGGAATTACCAACGACGAAGAGCGCACCACGGTGTTCACTGGACCCTCCGCCGGTGTGAGCTTCGATCTTCCCTTCGGGCAGGAGAAGAAGAGCGCTGTGGCGTTGGACTACAGCTACCGTACAACGAACCCGTTCTCCGGATTCCACAGCGTGGGCATCCGGATCAGTCTCTGAACGGATATTTTACATTTGTGAAGAGGACCTTTCGGGGTCCTCTTCCATTCATACACCCCCATGGCCATGAGCACAACGGCCTACTACACCGAGGAAGGTCTGAAGAAGTTGGTGGATGAGCTCGATCATCTGCGCAAGGTCGAGCGCCCACACTTGAGCCAGCAGATCGCTGATGCACGTGACAAGGGCGACCTGAGCGAGAACGCCGAGTACCATGCCGCCAAGGAGGATCAAGGACTGTTGGAAGCGCGCATCGCCAAGCTGGAAGCGGTGGTGGCCATCGCCCGTGTGATCGACACCGATCAGGTGGATACCAGCAAAGCCTACATCCACAGCACGGTGAAGGTGAAGCAAGTGGGAAGCGGTGCGGAGCGCAGTTTCACCCTAGTGGCCGAAAGCGAGGCCAATATCAAAACCGGCAAGATCAGCGTGAACTCACCGATCGGCAAAGGCCTGCTTGGCAAGGCGGTCGGGGAGTTCGCCGAAGTGGCAACGCCCACAGGCAGCACCCGTTTCGAGGTGCTCGCCATAACCCGCTGAGCCATGGCCAGCATCTTCACGCGGATCATCAAGGGCGAGATCCCCTGCCACAAGCTGGCCGAGGATGAACGCTATCTCGCTTTTCTCGACATCAACCCGCTGCGCGAAGGCCACACCCTGGTGATCCCCAAGATGGAGGTGGATTACCTCTTCGACCTGGACGACGATGTGCTCGCGGGCATGTTGCCTTTCGCCAGGAGCGTGGCCCGGAAGATCAGGAGCGTTGTCCCGTGCGAGCGGATCGGCCTCACGGTGATCGGCCTGGAAGTGCCCCATGCGCACATCCACCTGATCCCGATCGATGGCATGCACGACATGGAGTTCAGCCGCGCCAAGTTGAAGATGACGCCCGAAGCGATGACCGCGTTGGCGCAGCGCATCAGGACGGCCTGACCCGGGTTGCTACTTCAGCACCCGATCCGGGTTGTTGCGCAGGAACGCGCTCCAGTCCTTGCCACCCGTTCGCGAGGATCCACTTGGCGACTTGCCGCTGTTGGCGAAGTGATGGCACACCGCCACGGCTACTGCATCGGTGGCATCGGTGCTGGACGGCAGCTCCTTGATGCCAAGTATGCTCAACAACATCGCGGCCACCTGTTCCTTGCTCGCGTTCCCATTGCCGGTTATGCTCTGCTTGATCCGCTTGGGCGCGTATTCCACCACGGCGAGTTCGCGTTGCAACGCCGCAGCGATCGCCACCCCCTGCGCGCGGCCCAACTTCAGCATGCTCTGCACGTTCTTCCCGAAGAACTGCGCCTCGATGGCCAGTTCATCCGGATGGTGCTTCGCGATGATCGCCGTGGTGTGCGTGAAGATGGCGCGCAATTTCAACGTGTGGTCGTCCGCAGCGGGAAAGCGGATCGCACCGGCTTCGATCAGGCGTGCTTCCTTGCCCACCACGTGCAATACCCCGAATCCCATCACCGCAGTACCCGGATCGATGCCGAGGATGATCCGCTCGGCGGCCACAGGCCTACTTTTGGCCGCACCACCGTCTTGTTGGTAACCGTTTTCCGTGGGCCGCACGCTGCTTCTCGTTTTCCGCTGGGGGATCTTCCTGCTGGCCTGCCTCTTCCTGTACACACACCTCTCCGCGGATAAAAGTAGGCAGGTCTTTCACGCGCTGCAGCACGCAGGAGCGAACTCCGATCTCCACGGTGCGTTGATCACCGCGCTCCTGCTCATGGGTGTGAACTGGGGCATCGAATCGTACAAGTGGCGCTGGCTCATGGTCCCCGTGGAGCGTATTGGTCCCTGGCGCGCGTTGGTCGCGACGATCGCGGGCACCAGTGTTGGCCTGATCACACCGAACCGAACGGGCGAGTTCCTGGGCCGGGTCCTCTTCCTTGCACCGGAGAACAGGGTGCGTGGTGGGTTCGCCACCGCGCTGGGGAGCATCGCCCAGTTCGTTGTCACCCTGGTCCTCGGTGGGATGGGCTTGCTGGCCATGCGGCTCTTGCACCGGCCATTGCCATGGTCCTCGGGTTGGATCCCGACGATGCTCGTCTCGCTCACCGCGTTGGTGTCGATCGGGGCGCTCCTGTTGTACTTGTATCCAGGGCTCTTGCGGCAGTTGCTGCTTCTCCTTCCGTTCCTAAAGCGATTGGAAAAGCCATCGGGGGTGCTCCATGCGTACGCCCGCCACGAGCTGCTCGCTGTGCTCCTGCTCAGCCTGCTCCGGTACACGGTATTCGCCGGGCAGTTCGTGCTGCTATTGCGCGCTTTCGGTGGTGGAGCCATACTCTCCGATACACTTCTCGTGATCCCCGTGATCTACCTGGTCTCCACGCTGGTGCCCACCATGATGCTCACGGAACTCGGCGTCCGTGGGTCTGCCGCTGTTGCCTTGTTCGCACCGCTCGGTGGGGTGGATGCCGGAGTTCTCCTCGCGACCACCGTGCTCTGGCTCATCAACATCGTGCTGCCCGCGCTCGCCGGTAGCGTGATCTTGATCGTCGCCCGGATCCGCACAAAACAGCTCGCGTGATGACGACATGGCTCGCCGTTGTGCTGGTGCTTTTCGTCATGGCGATGGTGCATGCGTTCGCACTGGAGGGTTGGCGCAGGAAGGTCGCGGAGAACGTCCGTGATCCGGAGAATGTCACCGCTACAGGTGTCCTTGTCTCGATGATCGTATCCGCGCGCAACGCGGCCTCCACATTGGCCCCATTGCTGCAAGATCTCCATGCCCAGCGCTACCCCAAGGAATACTGCGAAGTGATCGTTGTGGATGACGGCAGCGAGGACGGGACCGCGGACGTGGTGCTGAGCATGATGCGCACCTGGCCGCAGTTGCGACTGATCTCGCCGAGCGATGGCCAGGGGAAAAAGAACGCGATCACGAAGGGTGTGCTGCAGGCGAAGGGCGAGTTGATCCTGCTCACGGACGCCGACGCGCGCTGTGGTCCCGGTCGCCTGGCCGCGCTTGTGGAGCACTGGCGAGCCACCCTGTCCGATCTGGTGGTGATGCCGGTGCATACCGCCGGTGGCGCTGGCGTGGTAGCATGGCTGCAGCAGGAGGAACAGCTCGCCTTCCAGGGCGCGACTGCCGGTAGTACGATGGACGAGGCACCCCTGCTCGCGAATGGCGCCAACCTCGCGTTCACCCGCGCGGCGTTCATGGCCGTCGATGGTTTCCATGGCGACCGACGGGCAAGCGGTGATGACATGATGCTGCTCAAGCGCATGCTTCGCGCAAATCGGCCGGTGAGCTACCTGTTGAACGCGGACACGATCGCCACCGTGGCTCCGGAACCAGACTGGAACGGATTCCTTCTGCAACGGTTGCGCTGGGCCGGCAAGATGCACGCGTACCACAACACCGCGGGCTTTTTCGCCGGACTGTTCGCGGTCCTTTTCCCGTGGGCACTTCTCACGCTCACTGTCCTCGTCGCGCGCAACGTGTCGCTTGGCCAGAGTTTGATGTACACATGGACGCTGCTCCTGGGCGCGTGGATGCTGTGGGCGTTCCCCATCATCCGCCTCGTGCGGGCGATGAAGAAATTCTTCGGATCCGGTGATCGCGCGGCGGGATCGAAGGACGCCTTCAGCACACTCCTCGCGCTTGCTGCGTTCATGGTCTACGCACCGTTCATCGCGGTCCTCTCACTATTCGTCCGGCCGATGTGGAAGGGTCGGCGGATCTAGAAAGGCGCGCGGTCTAGAACGGCAGATCATCATCGCCGCCCACAGGAGGCATGTCCGCTGCGGTGGGAGGTGGAGCGGATTGATAACCCCCACCACTGCCGCCGCTCGTAGCGCCTGTGCGTTCGATGCGGTTGCCGCCGAGGCTCAAGAAGAACTTCACCACGCCGTCCTTGCCGGTCCATTCGCGGCCGTTCACAAATGCGGTCACAGTAACTTCCTCGCCGGGCTTGAAGCTGTCGAGCAGTCCCGTGCGGTCCATGGTGAACTCGATCGGAATGTGCTGTGGCCGCTGGCCGCTGGGCTCAGTAAGGATCAGTTCGCGTTTCTTGAACTTGTCGGAGACGTCCTGCGTCTTGCCGATCTGCCGGATCGTGCCGGTGATGGTGACTTGTGCCATGTTGTGTGCGCCGTTGCCCGGCGTTGGTGTGGTTATCGTGCGTTGTAGGCGAGCAGGGTCTTCCAGGCTTCCTCCACGCGACCGTGCTCCAGCAGGGTATGCGCGTGGCGGTGCAGGCTTTCCTCCAACTCACCGGGTTTGTTCTGTGAGCGGATGAAGGTATCGCTCAACTCGGTGAGCTTGTATTCGTTCACACTTGTTTCGTCGGGCATCTTGAGCAATGCAGCGAGTTTTCCGAGGTCGTTGCCGGTCAGGATCCGGCTGTTGCGCGCTGCGTGCGGCAGGGCATCGACCCCGACACCGATGCTCGTGTTCGGCTGCGGTACCTCGAACAACGCCTCCCCATGGGCGCGGGCGTAGAAACTTCCACCCATGCGACCCACGAGGTCGATCTTCCGCTGGTCGATCTTGCCCTTGTCGTCCAGCACGGCCTCATGGATATGGATCATCACCACTTCGCAAAGCACCAGGTTACCGGCGCCGCCTTCGGTGCCCGTTTCGATCACCTGCTTCACGATGCACTCGAACTGCACTGGGCTCTCCTTCACGCGGAAGGGTTTTACCTTCTCCGATGCGATCGGCGTGAACCCGGCCTTCTCGAACTCGTTCACACCCTCGGGGTATTCCCCGCTGGCCACCGAGGCCTGCTGCACCATGGCATACGTCACCACGTTGATCACCACTTCGGGCACGGCCTTCACATTGTGGTAGGTGTGCTTGGTGGTGTTATCGCGCCCGCGACGCGCCGGGCTGAAGATCAGCAGCGGTGGATTCGTGCCGAAGCAATTGAAGAAGCTGAACGGGCTCAGGTTCGGACGGCCCTGCGCATCGATCGTGCTGGCGAAGGCGACGGGTCGTGGACCGATGGCGCCGACCAAGTGACCATGGAGCTCACCGATGCTCAATTCCTTGGGGTCGAAGTGCTTCATCAATGTTGGTCCGGAGCGCGGGAGGGCGAAGGTAGCAGCACCACTTCAACCACCTGAACCGGTTGAGCCGGCCGCTATCTTTGCGGTCCATTTTCACGGACGTGGCGGAATTGGTAGACGCGCTAGCCTTAGGAGCTAGTACCGCAAGGTGTGGGGGTTCGAGTCCCCCCGTCCGTACGATCATCTCAACCCATCCAAGGGCCATGCAGGCATCGCCCCGCCCCATACCGATCCTATGAACATCGAACGCGAGAACACCGGCTCCCTTACCGCCACGTTGAAGGTGATGTTGAGCCCTGAGGATTACACGCCCGGGGTGGAGAAGGCCCTGAAGGAACAACGCAAGACCGCGGTGCTGCCGGGCTTCCGTCCCGGCCAGGTGCCCATGACGATCATCAAGAAGCGGGTGGGCAAGGCCGTTCTGGTGAACGAAGTGGAACGCCTGATCGACGCGAATCTGAAGCACTACCTCCAGAGCAACGCCATCCGCGTGCTCGGCCAGCCGCTGCCACGGAACGAGAACATCGCGACGAACAATTGGGACGAGCCCGGGGAGTTCACCTTCGCCTATGAACTGGGCATGGCCCCGGCCTTCGAGGTGGAACTGAGCAGCAAGCTCGGCGTGGAGTACCCGGTGGTGGATGTGAACGAAGAACTCGTGCAACGCGAGATCGCGGATATGCAGCGTCGGTTCGGTAAACTGGAGGACGCGGAGACCAGCGGCCCCAACGACATGGTGCTGGGGGATATGATCGAGCTGAACGCTGACGGTTCGGTGAAGGAGGGCGGCATCATGAACCGCGCGACCGTCAGTTTGGAGTTCATCGAGGACGAAGCGACGAAGAACAGCCTTGTCGGAAAAGCGAAAGGTGATGAGGTGAACGTGGACCCGCACAAAGTGGCCAAGGACCACGAAGACCTCGCGCGCATGCTGGGGGTGGAACACGATCGCGTACACCACATCGAGGGAAATTTCCAGTTCCGGATCGTGGAGATCAAGCACATGGTGCCGGTGGAACTGGGCCAGGAGCTGTTCGACCGGATCTACGGCAAGGACGCCGTGGCCGACGAGGCCGGTTTCCGCGCCAGGGTGAAAGAGGGTATGGAGAGCATGTTCCGCCGGGACAGTGACCGCATCTTCAAACGGCTGGTGATGAAAAAGCTGCACGAGAAAGCGAACGTGGAGCTACCGGACGCGTTTTTGAAGCGCTGGATCCAGGAGACCAGCGAGAAGCCCGTGACCCCGGAGCAAGTGGAGGAGAGCTATGCCAGCTATGCCGATGGCCTGAAGCGCCAGTTGCTAGAGGACCGTGTCGTGGAGAAATATGGGCTGGAAGCGAAGGGCGAGGAGATGGACGCGTTCGCCAAGCGATACATCAGCGACCAATTCATGCAGTACGGCATGCCAGCGCCCGAAGGCGAGAAGCTGCAGCAGATGGCCGGCCGAATGCTGGGCGATCGGGAGCAGTTGCAACGCATGCGCGACAGCATCGTGCAGCAAAAATTGAATTTGCATTTCCGCACCCTGCTCGAGCCCAGGGAGCAACGGATCAGCTATGATGCGTTCGTAACCTTGGCCCGTACCGCTTGAAGTGATCGGGATGTCTTTCCGTCCTTTACCACATAACCGAACAAGGATGTTCCCCTCAGACGAATTCAGGAAGTACGCGGTGAAGCACCGTGGCATCAGTAGCACCACCCTCAATGGCTACATCACCTCTTCGATGACCCCGTACATCATTGAGGAACGCCAGCTCAACGTGGCGCAAATGGACGTGTTCAGCCGATTGATGATGGACCGCATCATCTTCCTGGGCACGGGCATCAACGACCAGGTCGCGAACATCATCCAGGCACAGCTGCTTTTCCTGGAGAGCGTGGATGCCAAGAAGGACATCCAGATCTACTTGAACAGTCCGGGTGGTGGCGTGTACGCCGGATTGGGCATCTATGACACCATGCAGTACATCAACCCCGATGTGGCAACGATCTGCACCGGTATGGCGGCGAGCATGGGTGCCGTGCTCTTGTGCGCCGGGGCCAAGGGAAAGCGCAGCGCGCTGCGCCACAGCCGGGTGATGATCCACCAGCCGATGGGCGGCGCCGAAGGCCAGGCCACCGATATGGAGATCACCGTGAACGAGATCAAGAAGTTGAAGAAGGAACTCTACGAGATCATCAGCAACCACAGCGGCCAACCCTTTGAGCGCGTGGAGAAGGACGGGGACCGCGATTATTGGATGATCGCCGAGGAGGCCAAGGCCTACGGCATGATCGACGAACTGCTGGTCCGCAACAAGTAAGTCGCTGGTATCCAACACCGAACGAAGGCCGGATGGCACTCCATCCGGCCTTCGGCTTATCTTGCAACGCTTTACCCCGCGCCCGCGTAAAGGGAAGCGATCCAGCTTATGGAAAAGAAAGAGATCAAGTGCTCGTTCTGCGGTCGTGACAAGCAGGACACCAATGTCCTGATCGCTGGCATCACCGGCCACATCTGCGACAGTTGCATCGCGCAGGCGCAGAACATCATCAGCGAGGAGTTGAGCCAGCGCACGCGTTCCGAGATGGAGGGCAGCCTGATCCTCCAGCGCCCGTCGGATATCAAGCGTTTCCTGGACGAGTACGTGATCGGGCAGGACGATGCGAAGAAGGTGCTGAGCGTGGCTGTTTACAACCACTACAAGCGCCTGCTCCAGAAGCCGGTTTCCACCGCTGACGATGTGGAGATCGAGAAGAGCAACATCATCTTGGTGGGTGAGACGGGCACCGGAAAGACCTTGATGGCGCGCACCATCGCGCGCATGCTCAATGTCCCGTTCGCCATCGCCGATGCCACGGTGCTTACCGAGGCTGGTTACGTAGGGGAGGATGTGGAAAGTATCCTGAGCCGGTTGCTGCAGGCCGCTGACTACGACGTGAGCAAGGCCGAGCGCGGCATCGTGTTCATCGACGAGATCGACAAGATCAGCCGCAAGAGCGATACACCCAGCATCACGCGTGATGTGAGCGGCGAAGGGGTGCAGCAGGCCTTATTGAAGCTCCTGGAAGGCAGCACGGTGAGCGTACCTCCTCAAGGTGGTCGCAAACACCCCGAGCAGAAACTGATCCAGGTGGACACGAAGAACATCCTGTTCATCTGCGGCGGGGCCTTCGATGGCATCAACAAGATCATCGCGCGCCGCGTGAAGAGCAGCGCCGTTGGCTACAGCGCGAGCAAGGATGGCCGCATCAACGATGAGCACCTGTTGCAATACGTGAGTCCTACGGACCTGCGGAGCTACGGCCTCATTCCCGAGCTCATCGGCCGCTTTCCGGTACTCACCTACCTCGATCCACTGGACCGCGAAACCCTGCGCCGGATCCTTACCGAACCGAAGAACGCGCTGATCAAGCAATACGTGAAGCTCTTCGACATGGACAAGGTGAAGCTGACCCTCGATAAGAAGGTGCTGGACTTCATTGTGGAGAAGGCCATGGAATACAAGCTCGGCGCCCGTGGCCTGCGCAGCATTTGCGAGGCCATCATGACCGATGCGATGTACGAGATGCCCGGTTCACCGGAACGTCCGGCGGAACTGCGCGTGACCCTGAGCTACGCCCGCGAGAAATTCGATCGCTCGCGCCTGAGCAACCTGAAGGTCGCCTGACGGGTGTTACCGGTCCGCTGTTTACTTTCGTGACCCCTGCGGCGACCGTCCGTTGGATCTACTTACCGCACTCATCTTTCCACTATGAAGAATCTACTGATCGCCTCCTTGTTCATCGCCTCCGCCACCGCGGTCGCCCAAGACCTTCCCCAACCGAGCCCCAAAGGCCGTGTTGAACAGGTCGTCGGCCTCACCAACGTTTCGATCGATTACTCCCGCCCCAGCGCCAAAGGCCGCATGATCTTCGGTGATCTCGTTCCCTACGACAAGGTTTGGCGCACCGGTGCGAACGGTTGCACCACCATCGAGATCGATGGTCCCGTTCTGGTGGAGGGGAGCAAACTGGCAGCGGGCATTTATTCGCTGTTCACCATTCCTTCCGAAGAAAACTGGGTGATCATCTTCAACAGCGACACTTCCCTGTGGGGTGAGGAGGACCGGAAGGACAGCCTGGATGTACTGAGCGTGAAAGTGCCACGCCGGAAGTCCAGTGAGTTCACGGAAACCTTCACCATCGCCTTCGAGGAGGTGAAGGATGACAAAGCCCGGATCGACCTGCGTTGGGAGAACATACTGGCCAGCGTGAACATCCACGCCGACGCCACTGACAAAGCCTTGGTCAACATCAAGTTGGCAATGGCCAAGCCTGATGCTGGATTCCGCGTTTACGCCAGCAGTGCCCGGTTCCTTGTGGACCGCAACATTATGCGCGGAGAAGCACTGGAGTGGGCGGAAAAGAGCGTGAGCATGGAGCGCAAGTTCTGGAACGTTTACACCCTGGCCCTGGCCCTTGCCCAGAATGGGAAATATCCTCAGGCGATCACTGCCGCGGAAGAGAGCATGAAGCTCGCCCAGGAGGCCAAGTACGATGCTTACGTGAAAATGAACAAGGAGCGGATCGAGGAGTGGAAGATGAAGAGGTGATCGGCGTCGGTCTCCAAGAGTAAGCCCTCCTGTCCGGAGGGCTTTCTCTTGACACCTAGTTCTGTTGGAGCATCGCCCGCAGTGGGGTCCAGTAGTGTTGCTTCCATCCTTGGCGCAGGCTCTCGGCCAGTTCACTGGGCACACGCTCGTGCTGGAACAACAGGCGTGTGTGTTTGCCCGCCCGCACCAACCGGTAGCTCACTTGGGAATAGTGGTCCTCCGGCCAGCCAGCCTCATGGGCCCGCCAGCTCTGCACGATGCGCTTGCCCGGCTCGAGCGCCAGGTTCAACCCATCGATGTAACCATCATACGTGGTAAAGGCATCGCCAACCTCCTTGCCGATGCGCGCCTTGCTCCCGGTGAAGCGGCTGTGCAGGCGGGTGTCCATGAGTGCGGCGTAGACCTCCTTCGGCGTTGCGGCGAAGGTGGCCGTTTGGCGGATGGTAGCGAGCTTCATCAAGGTGTACTTGGAGGAAGGAAGGTAATCCGCTTTGCGCCCTACGCAAAGAACATTCGCTCAACACGGTCAATACACGTCCGTCCCGTCGAAGTAGATCTCCGAGATCACGGGATAATCACCGACCTCCCCCCTTGAACACGTCGAGGATC
>Ga0105046_10004193_pt1 | contig 22941 bp, 26 predicted proteins | sample MAT03_FD_78385 | JGI IMG/M metagenome (GOLD analysis project Ga0105046, IMG submission 78385) | Freshwater microbial communities from Lake Fryxell liftoff mats and glacier meltwater in Antarctica - MAT-03 (megahit assembly) | ecosystem: Environmental > Aquatic > Freshwater > Ice > Liftoff...
ATCGCCAAGGGCTCCTTCGCCGAGTTCGCAGTGGCGCTCGAGAAGAAGCTGTCACCCAAGCCCGCCAACCTCACCTTCGCCCAGGCCGCGGTCGTGCCCGTGTCCGGGCTGACCGCCATCCAAGCAGTACGTGACTGCGGTCGGGTGCAGCCGGGTCAGAAGGTGTTGATCACCGGGGCGTCCGGTGGGGTGGGTACCTACGCCGTGCAGTTGGCCAAGGCCTTCGGGGCCGAGGTCACCGGGGTGTGCTCCACCGCCAAGGTCGACCTCGTGCGCTCCCTCGGCGCCACCCACGTGCTCGACTACACCCGCAACGACTTCGCCACCGGCTCCGAGCGCTACGACGTGATCCTCGACATCGGCGGCAACGCCACGCTGTCGCGTCTGCGCCGGGCGCTCACCCCGAAGGGCACGCTGGTGGTGGTGGGCGGCGAGAACGGCGGGACGTGGACCGGCGGGTTCGGCCGTTTGTTCCGGGCTGCGGCGCTGTCGCCGTTCGTGAGCCAGCGGCTGATGATGATCATCGCCAAGGAGCACCACGATGATCTCGACGCGCTCACGCCGTACCTCGAGTCCGGTGCCGTGGTGCCGGCCGTCGACCGCACCTACGCGCTGGCCGACGCCGCCGATGCCGTGGCCCACCTCGCCGCCGGCCTGGTGCGGGGCAAGGTCGCCATCGCTGTCATCGACGACGCCTCCTCTGGCCGGGGCTCTGTTCGGCGAGCCGGAGGTGCTGCTGCTCGATGAGCCGGCAAACGGTCTCGACCCGGACGGCATCCGCTGGTTGCGGACCTCCCTGCGGGGGTTCGCCGACCAGGGGGGCACGGTGTTCGTGTCGAGCCACCTCATCGGCGAGCTGGCCATGTTCGTCGACGACCTCGTGGTCGTGGGCGGCGGGAAGCTCCTGGTGGCCGACTCGGTCGAGACCATCACCGCCCGCCACCAGGTCGCCGTCATCGTCGAGACGTCGGAGCCCACCGAGCTCGTCGCTCTGCTGTCGGCTCAGGACATCGCCGCTGACGTAACCGGTGATCGTGTCGTGATTCGGGGCACGACCAGGACCGTCGTCTCCCAGCTCGCCTTCGACCACGGGATCCGTCTCGACGAGCTGTCGTAGCGGGCCCCGTCCCGCGAGGACACCCTGCTCGACATGACGAGCGCCTCGGCCGAGTTCGCCTCGGCTTGACCGACATGCCCCCTTCACACGGAAAGCACGTACCCATGACCTTCACCGCTGCCGACACCGCGACCCCGGTGCCCTTACCCTTGACGCGCCGCGCCGCTTCGGGCGACCCGGTCGCCCACCCCGGTGGCTCTCGCCCCATCCGCCGGGAATTCTGCACGTTGTTGCACGGCGAATGGATCAAGCTTTCTTCGATTCGTTCGAACCGAGCCGTCCTCGGGAACAGGGACTCGAAGTCCACGGTCCTTGGTACCGGCTAGCGCCGAATCAACTGGACCGGCGTCGGTATGGTGGCCGAGGTCCCAGTTCGGCGACGACGTACCCCAAGTCCATGAGGTGACACGATGAGTCCTGACGCCCTGGCGATCGAGGCGCTCCGGGCGCGGCTCGACGAGCTGGTGCTCGACCACGAGGCCGAGCTGGTGGCGCTGCGTCACGACCTCCACGCGCATCCCGAGCTGTCGAACCGTGAGGTGCGTACGGCGGGCGTGGTGGCCGCCCACCTGAGGAAGCTCGGCATGGAGGTGCGTGACGGCATCGCAGGTCACGGTGTGATCGGCGTGCTGCGCGGCGGTCAACCTGGTGATCGCGTCGTGGCGCTGCGGGCCGACATGGATGCGCTGCCGGTTCGCGAGACGACGGGACTCCCGTTCGCGTCCACGCGGGTCGATGCCGACTATCCGGGGGGCCCGTTTCCGGTGGCCCACGCATGCGGGCACGACTGCCACACCGCCACCGTGCTCGTCGCCGCGAGCGTCCTGGCCTCCGTGCTCGATCACCTCGCAGGTACTGTGATGTTCGTCTTTCAACCGGCCGAGGAGGGACCACCGATCGGCGAGATCGGCGGCGCGAGAGCGATGCTCGACGCAGGAGCGTTCACCGACCCGGTGCCGACCATGGTGTTCGGCATGCACGTGGCGCCCTACCCCGCCGGTCACATCGCCCATCGAACCGGGACTCAGTTCGCCGCCTCGTGCCTGGTGCGCATCGCCCTGCGCGGCGAGCCGACCCATGGATCGATGCCGTGGCTCGGCGTCGATCCGTACCCGGCGGCGGCCACCATCATCATCGGTGTCGGGCAGATCTACCGCCAGGTTCCCGCCGGCAACGCGATATCGGTGTCGATCGGCCATGTCGACGATGTCGGGCGGTTCAACATCATCGGTGAGACCGTCACTCTGCTGGGGACCATTCGCTGCCTGGTGGCCAGTGACATGGCCGACCTCCAGCGACGTGTCACCCGCCTGTGTGAGAACAGTGCCCGGGCTTACGGCTGCACCGCCGAGGTCGAGTTCTTGCTGCCAGTTCCACCGGTGCGAAACGAGCCAGCGTGGATCGAGGCCGTGCTCCCCACACTCCGCCGGGTCGTAGGCCCCGAGCGCGTCGTCCCGGCGACCCCGACGATGGTGAACGACGACGTCTCCTACTTCGTCGAGCAGTTCGGAGGCGTCTACCTCCAGTACGGCGTGCAGGACACACATATGATCGGGGACGAGGTCGCGGCCCTGGAGGGCGGTCGAGGTTTCGTGCCGAATCACCACCCGGCCTTCTATGCCGTAGACGAAGCCCTTGCCACGAGTGTCCGGGTGCATGTGAACGTGGCTGTCGACCACCTTCACGGAATGCTCGACGTCGCCCCCTGACGAGCGGCGAGCCTCCTGCCACGGCGTTGACCTTTGCGGGATGTCGTGGAACCATCGCCGTCCATGGCGACGACCCGGAGGCCTGATCCAGTCGACTTCTCTGGTCGCGACCTGCGCTTCCGTCCCGTCGATCCGGAGCGGGCCTCCACTTTGCGGGCCGAGGACGTCGAGCAGTACAACGTCGAAGGCTTCCTGTCCGGGTTCACCGTGTTCGAGCCCGACGAAGCCCGCGCGACACGGGACTACATCGGGTGGCTCCTGGGTGAGGTCGTCTCGGCCGGCGACGGGCGCGGTTCCTACTCGGTGAACGGCTACCACACGGTGTGCGCGGGGATCTGGGACATCGTGACCTCGCCCCGGGTCGGCGCCCTCGTCGCAGATCTCCTCGGACCGGAGGCGGTGTGTTGGGGGACCCACCTCTTTGCCAAGATGCCGGGTGACGGCAAGGAGGTGCCCTTCCACCAGGACGCCGTCTATTGGCCGTTCACCCCGACCGAGACCACCACGATGTGGCTGGCCATCGACGACGTGGGCCCTGACAATGCGCCTGTTCAGTTCGTCCCCGGCAGTCATCTCGAGGGACCGATTCCCCACGAGGTGCTCGAGCTCGATGGCACCCGGGTGCTGGGCCGGCAGGCCACGGGCATGGACCGTCGTCCGGGGCGATTCTCGAACGAGTTGGTCGCCGGTCAGGTGTCGCTGCACTCCGACCTGCTCCTGCACGGCTCCGCGGCCAACGACTCGAAGCGACGGCGGGCCGGCCTGACGATGCGGTTCGCCGCCGCAGGGGTGAGGGTGCTACCGGGGTACGACGACTGGAGGCGCGACGCCATCGCCGTCGGGCAGGGTGATTCCACTGGGTACTGGGGTCGGGTGCCAAGGCCCGACGGTGATCGCCCGGACCTCATGGCCGCGTGGCGAGACGGAGAGGCGAAGCCAGTCGAAGCGGGCTGAGGTCGTCCTCCCTCGGACGTGTGAAGTGTGTGTTTCGTGGGCGGGCTGAACCCACCGTCCTGGCACACTGGCCGCTCGTGACTGCCTTCGTGAGGGGAGCGCCATGACCGACGATGACTCGAGCCGGCGCCGGTTCACGTCCTTCGACCAGTCCACCGCTGAAGACTGGACGGTCATCCGTCGCCAGATGCTCGTCACCCAAGGGATCGTGGCCGACCACGTGCTGATGTTGATGGCCTCGCTCGGAAGCGATCACGGGGGGTATCCGGTGACCCGCCTCGAGCACAGCCTCCAGACAGCCACCCGCGCCGAGCGCGATGGTCGTGACGACGAGTACGTTCTCTGCGCCCTCGTGCACGACATCGGTGACACGTTGGCCCCCTACAACCACCCCGCGATCGCCGCGGCGATGCTGCAAGGGTTGGTCTCCGAGGAGAACCAGTTCATGGTCGAGCAGCACGGGATCTTCCAGGGTTGGTACTTCTGGCACCACATCGGTCTCGACCGCGATGCCCGAGAGCAGCATCGCGACTCGCCCTGGTTCGAACGCACCGCTGAGTTCTGCGCCGAGTACGACCAGGTCTCGTTCGATCCCGAGTACCTGACCCAGCCGTTAGCGCATTTCGAGCCTCTCGTCCGCTCCTTCTTCACGGCCGAGCCATGATGCCTTCCGTCGCAATGTGCCTGGCGTCCGGACCCGAGTCCTGAAGCGCCCCCTGGTGGAACCGACCTGGGGGCCTCCTCGCGACGCAGACGGCGCATTCGTGGATGGCCCGGCCGAGCTGCTTCTCGGGCACCCGGGTGGACCCCTCGACGGAACCAGGCTCGTGGTCAAGGACGTGGTTGACGTGATAGGGCGCGTCACCGGGGTCGGCCATCCGGCCGTGGCTGCGGCCTCGGCGCCGGCGGTCCGGTCCGCATCCGTGGTCGACTGCCTCGTGTCCGCCGGCGCTTCGGTCATCGGGCGAACCGTCTCTGACGAGTTCGCCTACTCCTTGTCGGGCACGAATGTCCACCTCGGGACACCCCGGAATGCCACGTGGCCGGGCCACGAACCGGGGGGATCATCCTCGGGCTCGGCGTCGGCAGTGTCATCGCGAGTGGCCGACCTCGGGCTCGGAACCGACACGGGCGGGTCGATACGCGTTCCGGCGTCCTACTGTGGTCTGGTGGGTTGGCGGCCGACCCATGGCCTGCTTCCTGTCGACGGCGTGGTCGCCCTCGCCCCGAGCTTCGACACGGTCGGGCTGCTGGTTCGTCCGTCGTCGGTGGACCTGCTGGTTCGCGCCGCCGGCGCGCTCGGCATCCGGTCTGTTCAAGGTCGCGGTGCTGCGGGCTTCGGTGTGAAGGGCGTGCTCGTCGCCGAGGATCTTCTCGATCTCGTCTCGGCGGAGGACGCGGCTTCCATCGTGGCGGCGGCGCTCCGGGTTGGCGCCCGCCTCGGTGTGGACGTCGAGTTCGGTCCGGTGTTGACCGGTCGAGCGTCCGACGCGGCTGAAGCCTTCCGGGTGCTCCAGGGCGCAGAGGCATGGGAGCAGCACGGGGATCTCGTGTCGTCCGGCCTCATGCTGGGCCCTGGGGTCGGGGCGAGGTTCGCGGCCGCCCGCGCCCTCGGTACCACCGAGGTGGCGGCGGCGCGCGAGGTGCGCCTCGCGGTCACTCAGGACCTCCTCGTTGCGACCGCCGACGGTTGGATCGTCGCCCACCCGGCGGCGTCGGGTCCACCCCCGGCGCTGGGGACAGCTGATCCCATCGCAAAGGCCAGGGTGCGGGCCACGACGCTGTGCCTCACCGCGCCTGCGGGTCTGGCTGGTGCGCCGGTCGTCGTCGTGCCGACCCGTCCGGTGGGGCAACCGCCGGTCGGCGTGGCGTTCGTCGGCCGGCCCGGAAGGGACGCCGCCCTCCTGGTCGGGGTACTCGGGGCTCGGTTCGCGTGACCGCAGCCGAGGAGGTGAGCGAGGCCATCTCGGCCTACGACGTCGCGTTGAAGGATGGTGACCTCGCAATCGTCGACTCCTGGTTCCTCGACAGCGGCTTGGCATCCCGGTTCGGCGTCGACGAGGTCGCGTACGGCGCCGCCGCCATCGCGGCCAGCCGGCGAGAGTCCCGGGCTGCACCGGTTGCCCGGGGCGAGCGGGTCGACGGTCGGCGCGAGCTGATCGTGCTCGGCGACGACGTGGTCGTGGCGACGCTCGAGCACCGCCAGAGGGGTGAGAATTCGCGGCGTCGACGGACCCAGGTGTGGTGGCGGATCGAACCCGGGGTGTGGAGGATCGCCCACGCTCACCTCTCGATCGAGCGTTGAGCATCCTCGTCGATCTGGTCGAGACCCACCCCGGTTCAGGTGGTGGGCCGGTGGTGATCGGCCATGGCGTGACGCTGAACCGGACCTCGGTGGCCCGGCTCGGGTCGCGCCTCGCCGAGAGGGGGCATCGGGTGCTCGTATGGGAGTTGCCCGGCCACGGTGAGGCAGCTCCGGCGGATGAGAGTTGGTCGGTGGAGAGCCTGGGAGCCGCTCTCGCCGAGGCGATACGACTTCAACGGTTCGACGAGCTCCCCGTCGTGGTCGGGGTCAGCCTCGGGGGGTACGCCAGTCTCGAGGCGGTGGGTGGGCCATCGGCGCTGGGGGCTCGAGGTTTGGTGTTGATCGGCTGTGGCAGCGGGCCGGTGCCGCCGCCCGACCCGGAGCGACTGCTCGAGATCACGCGATGGGCCAGCGGCACTCCGCTCTCTCGGGCGACGGCATCGACGATGGCCGTGGCCGAGCTGGGAGAGGACGATCACGAGCTCGAGGCTCTGGTCGAACGGTGGACCAACGATGCGCAGGCCGGCCACCGGTTCCTCCCCGCGTACCTCGCCTTGTACACGCGCCGTGACGCGGCCCGGCCGGCAGCTGTCGTTGCGGAGAGGGCGGTCCCCGCGGTCGTCGTGCGGGGGGCACAGGATCCGTGGGTCCCGCACGACGCTGCGCTCGGTCTTGCGGCGGCCCTCGGCACGGTGATGACGGAGGTGGCGGCGGCGTCCCATCAACCCCAGCACACCCGTCCCTGGGTGGTGGCGCAGAGCCTGCGCCCGGTGCTCGAGTGAGCGGACTCGGCAGAGGCGTGAACGTCCGACAGAAGCGCGCGAGGCGCATTCAACGCTGAGGACCTCTTCTGGAAACCGGGTCGAAACATCTCCTCGCGAGGATGGACTCACTTGATAAGACCTCCCTCGCTGCTGAGGCTAGGTCGCTGAGGAGGAACAGTGGTCAGCCATCGGCTGCACAACTGCTCCCCGGCGCTCCGAGCTTGTTGGCACCCGGTGGCGTTGGCGGAGTCGATCACCCAGACCCCGACGCAGGTTCGTCTGCTCGGTGACCCTTGGGTCGTGACCAGGCTCGGCACCGAGCTGGTCGCGTTTGCCGACATCTGCCCTCACCGAGGCGCTCCGCTGTCGGCGGGGGTGGTCGACGGCAGTGTGCTGCGGTGCGGATACCACGGCTGGGCGTTCGACCCGAATGGGAGCTGTATCGACATCCCTGCCCTCGGGCCGACCGGGGCCGTTCCCTCTCGGGCCCGGTTGACCAAGGGCCACGTGGTCGAGCTCGGTGGTCTGGTGTGGCTGGCTCCGGATGAGCCGGTCGTACCGCTGCCGGAATTGCCTCCTGAACTCCCGCACCGATACCTCGTGAGCGATTGGAACGCCGGCGCAGGACAGATGCTGGACAACTTCCTCGACGTCGCTCATCTGCCGTTCAGCCATGCCCCTTCGTTCGGTGTGCCCGAAGACGCCACGGCGGTCGACATGAGCGTCAAGCGCGACGGGTGGACTCTGTTCGTCGAGCACCACCACCGAGCCAAGCTCGTCGACTCCGACGAATGGGCGGCAGGGACGGCTCAGCCGTTCGCCCGAGCCCACCAGTTCCGTTACGACGCCCCGTTCACACTCCGACTCACGATTCGCTACGACGAGCTCCCCGACGTCGTGACCCTCCTGTTCGCAGTCCAGCCGGTCGACGAGGCCCACAGTCGGCTCTTCTCCTCGGTGGCCCACAACACCGCCGCTGCGGCGCGATGTACCCCTCAAGAAGGCCTGCGTCGCGGTCTCATGATCATCGCCGAGGACCGAGATGTCCTCGAGACGGTGCCCGAGACGTACCTCGAGCTCGAGCCCAGAAGCGAGCTTCACACCAGGGCCGATCGCAGCACCTTGGCGCTGCGGCGGGTCCTCTCCGATCTCGTCGCCATCGCCGCCCCATCTCCATCCCCCGTATCAAGCTCCACCGACTGAAAGCCAGGACCGCAATGCCCAAGATGCTCCGATGGTTGGCCCCGCTCGTCGTTCTCGGACTGGCCGCCGCCTGTTCGACCGACAGCTCGTCTGATTCTGCGACTCCCACCACGGCCGCGAGAACCTCCGCCGCGGCGGTTTCCTTGGAGGGTGTCTGTCCCGAGAAGCTCGTTCTTCAAACCGACTGGTTCCCCGAAGCCGAGTACGGCGCCTACTACTCCCTGATCGGGCCGAACGGAACGGTCGATGCCGACAAGGGCGCCTACTCGGGTCCGCTCATGGACACGGGCGTCGAGCTGGAGATTCGTGCCGGTGGACCGTTCATCGGTCAGCAGACGGTGCAGTCGCTGATGTATCAGGACGACACCATCAACCTGGGACTCGTGCACACCGACGACGCAGTGCGCTTCAGCAAGCAGCTTCCCGTGGTCGGAGTGATGGGCCCGCTCGAGCACAGCCCGCTCGCAGTGGTGTGGGACAAGTCGGTACACACCATCAACTCGTGGGCCGACGTCGGCGCCTCGGGAGGCAAGGTGCTCGTGTTCACCAAGGCAGTGAACTACGTGCCGTTCCTCATCAACAAGGGTCTGGTGCCGGAAGCGAACTTCGATGACAGCTTCGACGGCAGTTACAGCCGCTTCACCGCCGACAACAGCCTCATCCAGCAGGCGTTCGTGACAGAGACACCGTTCCGTCTGCAGAACGAGATCACGGCGTACGGCAAGGAAGTGGGGGAGCTCCTCGTGAGCGAGTCCGGCTACGACCCCTACCTGTCGAGCCTGTCCGTGAAGGCATCCGACCTCGAGGCGCTGAAGCCCTGCCTGGCAAAGCTCGTTCCACTCGTCCAACAGGCGCAGGTCGACTACATGAAGGATCCCACTGTCGCCCACGGTGTCATGGTCGACGTGGCAACCAAGCTCGACACGTTCTGGACGCTCTCACCCGAACTCCTGGCGTTCGGGAACGAGAAGATGGCTGAGTACGACATCGTCAGCAACGGCGACGACTCCACGCTGGGCAACTTCGACACGGCCCGGGTGCAGCAGGTCATCGACGACTTCACCGCCACGTTCGGCGCCGACGTACCCACCGCAGAGCCGATCGTGACTCCGTCGCTCATCGTCACCAACGAGTTCATCGACAACAACATCGGGCTGTGACCACGCTCGTCTCGGAGATCGCGGGGGTCTCCGAAATGGAGGCCCCCGCTCTCGCCCTCGTCGGCGTCCACAAGTCGTGGCCCGGCTCCACCCACGCCCTGCAGGGGATCGACATCGAGGTGCATCGAGGTGAGCTCCTCACGCTCGTCGGGCCCTCGGGTTGCGGGAAGTCGACGGTGTTGCGCATCGTCGCCGGCCTCGAGGACGCCACCGAGGGGGACGTGCTCCGTCCTCTCGACCCTCCGGGTTGCGTGTTCCAGCAGGCCAGCCTCATGCCGTGGCGCTCGGTGGTCCGCAACGTCGAGCTCTTCCTCGAGCTCGACGGTGTGCCGACCCGGGACCGGATCGAACCCGTCGACCGGGCCATCGAACTGGTCGGACTCGATGGTTTCCGTGATCACCTTCCCCACCAGCTCTCCGGGGGGATGCAGATGCGCGCTGCGCTCGCCCGTGCGCTGGTGACCCATCCCGAGGTGCTGTTGTTCGACGAACCTTTCGCCGCGGTGGACGAGCTGCTTCGCGAGCGCCTTCAGGAGGAGCTCAGCCGCCTGTTTGCAGTGCAACGGTTCGCGGGGCTGTTCATCACCCACTCCGTGAGTGAGGCGGTGTTCCTGTCGACTCGAGTGGCCGTCATGACCGCGCGGCCTGGTCGCATCTCGACTGTCGTCGATGTTCCCTTCTCTCACCCGAGGTCACCCGAACTGCGGTTCGACCCGGAGTTCGTTGCGCTCACGCGACGGGTGTCCACCGCGTTGCGGGATGGTGCCGGTGACTTGAACGAGATGTCGTCGTGACGACCCTCCAGGCACCGCCGGTGGAGGAGGCGGCCGAGTCCGCCCGTCGTCGGCCTGGGCCGCGCCGACGACCGAGGCAGATGGTGCGCAACGTGCTTCCGCCACTTGCGGTGGCGGGCGTGGTCGTCGGTGCCTGGTACTGGGCGTCGTACGTCCTGCTGGACCCGCAGCGTCGGTTCCTCCTCCCCGCACCGCACGAGGTCGTGCAGACCGGCCTGTTCGACGCCCAGGCTCGCTCGGAGATCTGGGGGGCAGTCGTCGCCACGGGCGTCGTGGCGGCGCTCGGCCTTCTGATCGCGTCGCTGCTGGGCGTCGCCATAGCCATCGCCATGGCCCAGGCCCGATGGGTGGAGCGCTCTCTCTACCCGTGGGCCATCGTGCTTCAGACCATTCCCATCCTGGCCATCGTGCCCTTGATCGGCTTCTGGTGGGGCTTCGGCTTCTCGAGCCGTGTTCTGGTGTGCGTACTCATCGCGTTGTTCCCGATGATCACGAACACGCTGTTCGGTCTGCGTTCCGCGCCGGCCGGACTTCATGACCTCTTGTCGCTGAGGAACGTGTCGCGCCTGACTCGGCTGCGCAAGCTGGAGTTGCCGGCGGCGATGCCGGCGATCTTCACCGGGTTGCGGATCTCGGTCGGGCTCTCGGTCATCGGTGCCATCGTCGGTGACTTCTTCTTCCGTCAGGGTTCACCGGGGATAGGCCGGCTGATCGACACGTACCGGGCCAAGCTCGCTTCCGAGGAACTGTTCGCCGCCATCGTGGCGTCGTCGTTGCTCGGTATCGCCGCGTTCCTGTTGGTCGGGATGATCGGCAATCGGGTGATCGGCCGCTGGCACGAGTCAGGCCGTCGTCCATGACCAGCTCCCGCTCGCTCGTCTCGCTCAGCGCTCCTGAAGCGGCGTTGCGGGTAGGTCCGAGTTCGGTCGTGATGCTCCCGATCGGGGCGATCGAGCAACACGGGCCCCACTTGCCGCTCGACACCGATGCCTTGCTGGCCGATGCGGCGGCGCAGCAACTGCTGGACGCGCCGCCCCCCGGGGTCGACCTCTGGGGGCTGCCGCTCCTCGCCTACAGCGCCTCGGAGGAACACCTCTTCTCGCCCGGAACGCTGTCGTTGTCCGAGGCGACTTTCCTCGCCGTCATCGACGACGTCGGGCGCTCGGTAGTGGCGCTCGGCGCTCGGCGCCTCGTGCTCCTGAACGGCCATGGCGGGAACACCGCACTGCTGCGCGTCGCCGCCCGCAAGTTGCGGTTGGCCTACGGGCTGCTGGTGTTCTTGATGCACCCTGTGTTGTCGGCCGACCACGGTGGGCCGACCGGTGAGGACGGCGAGTTCGGCCTGGGCTGTCATGCCAACGCCGGTGAGACGTCGCTGATGCTCCATCTGCACCCCGATCGGGTGCAGATGGAGAAGGCCGTCAGCAACGTTCCCTTCTTCTTGCAGGGGTACGACCATGTGGGGCTCGGCGGCGCAGTGACCTTCGGGTGGTCGGCCGCCGACTTCGGCCCGTCGGGGGTGATCGGCGATCCCACTCTCGCCACCGCCGAGCGAGGCAAGGAGTTGTGGGAAGCCGTGATCCGACAACTGGGTGCCTCGCTGGTCGAGGTCGCCCGGTTCGACTTTCCCGGGAGCGTCCTTCCGGTCGGTGCACCGAGATGAGCGACCTCCTGGTGGTAGGCCGCGTCGTGGTGGCCGGCGCGACCGCGCCGGTCGATGGCTGGGTCGCCGTCGACGGATCGGTGATCACCGCGGTCGGCCGAGGCGACCCGGGCCCGGAGCGCCGAGATCGGGCCCGTAGGATCCTGTCCCCGCCAGGCGGCTTGGTGGTTCCCGGCTTCGTGAACAGCCACACCCACCTCTTCCAGACGTTCCTGCGGGGCTTGCGCGACGACCTCGATCACAGCGAGTGGATAGGGCGGGTGATCGGGGCCAACGCAGGCCGGCTCACGGAGGACGACGTTTATCTGGCGGCGGCGCTCGGCACGGCCGAGAACCTGCTGGCCGGTGTGACCACCGTGGTGGAGAACCATTACCTTCACACGTCGCTCAAGAACTCCGATCAGGTGCTGCGGGCGATGGCCGAGACCGGTATCCGGGGGTGGTTCGCCCGGGGCACCCTCGACGTCGATGCGGCCATTGCGGCCACGGCAGGGCGGAGTGCGGTCGCGACCAATGTGGAGCCGCCTGATCAGGCCTTGGCCGAGCTCGAGCGCCTCGCCGGCGAGTGGCACGGTGCGGAAGGGGGTCGGATCTCGGTCGGGGTCGCGGCTCAGGCCGCCTGGGCCTGCTCAACAGGACTTCTCGAGCGGCTGGCCCGGTTCGCCAACGACAATGGGTTGTTGTTGCACGCTCATTGCGCCGAGACCGCGGACAGCGATCGAAGGTGTCGAGCGCTGCACGGTCGCTCCGAGACTGCGACGTACGCCGCCGCCGGGTTTCTCTCGACGGGCACGCAGATGGTCCACGGTGTCTGGATGGATGCTGCGGACCGGGCGTTGGTGGCCGAGCACGGGGCCACAGTCGTCCACTGCCCCGTGGCCAACGCCTACCTGGCCAGCGGCACTGCGCCGGTCCGGGAACTGCTCGACGCCGACATCCCGGTCGCGTTGGCGGCTGATGGTTCTGCAAGCAACCATCGTCAAGATCCTTTCGAGAGTATGAAGTCGGCGTTGCTGGCTCAGCGGGCCCGCACCTTGGATCCGGCGTCGCTCGCGCCGGCCGACGTCCTGGAGATGGCGCGGACTGGGGCGACGGCCTCATTGGGCCACGAGGGCCGCCTGGGCGTGCTCGACGTTGGTGCGTTGGCCGACATCGTCGTGCTCGACGTTCGCAAGCCTCACCTCCAGCCGATGCACCGAGTCGACTCGATGCTCGTGCTGTGCGCGATGCCCGGCGACGTCACGCACGTCGTCGTGGGGGGAAAGGTCGTGGTCGACGATGGGCGGTTGACGACGATCGACCAAGCCGAGCTGGTCAAGCGATGCGTGTGGCGTTCCGCCGAGCTCGGGCTGTCCAGCCCCGAGCTCTCGACAGGAAGACCGAATCGATGATGGAACCTCCGTGGATGATGGACAACTGTCACCGGGCGCTGCGGCGTGCGTGGCACCCGATCGCCCTGACCTCCGAGGTCGACGAAGGCACGGTGCACAGGATCGATCTGCTGGGCGAGGCTTGGGCTGTCACGCGGCTGGCAGGCCAGGTCGTCGCAATCGGGGACCGGTGCCCGCACCGTGGCGCCGCCCTCTCGCAAGGGCGGGTGGTCGACATGGCGATCCAGTGCCCCTACCACGGGTGGCGGTTCGCGGCTGACGGTGCCTGCGTCGAGATCCCGGCCCTCGGCACCGGCGCCGCCCGCCCGGCTAGGGCCAGCGTGGCGGTTCCCCATGCCATCGACGAGCGCTACGGCATCGTGTGGATGGCACCGGAAGCGCCGATCACCCCGTTGGTGGAGCTACCCGAGTGGGGTAGCTCGGAGTTCGCGCTGGTGCAGGGCGGGGCGAGCACGTGGCGGGCGGGAGCGGCGCAGATGGCCGACAACTTCCTTGACGTTGCCCACTTCCCGTTCACCCATCTGGCGACGTTCGGTGTGGCCGACGATCAAGTGGTGCCGGATCACGAGGTGCGACGTGACGGGTGGGGAATCGACGTCACCCATGCCCACCTGGCCGTGGCCGCCGATCCTGCCGACCCGGTGCCCGAGCCGCGTGAACAGGCATTCCACCTGCGGGCGCCGTTCACGATCGTGCTGCGCCTCCGGTACCTCCGCTCGGGTGACGAGATCGCAGTGCTCTTCGCCATCCAACCCGTTGACGCCACGACGAGTCGCCTCTACCGCTGGAACCTCCGCAACGCCGCGGCGGCGGGTCGACGATCGGCCGAGGAGCACGAAAGGCTCGACGCGCTGGTCGTCGACGAGGACCGGATCCTGCTTGAGCGGTTCGAGTCCAAGTCCCTGCCCCTCGACCTGCGGGCCGAGATCCACACCAAGGCCGACCGTGCGACCGTCGAGTTGCGCCGGCTGCTCAGCGACCTCTGCGCGCTCAGGGCGGCGGCATGAGTCTCGAGCTGGCGGGCATCCACCACGTGGCGATCTGTGTCGACGACCTCGACGTCGGGCTCGACTTCTACATTCGGGTGCTCGGGCTTCGGCGGGCTGAGCGCCCCGACTCGCTCCCCAACCCCGGCGCCTGGCTCGACATGGGTGACCAGCAGGTGCACCTGTTGGCCGGTGTGGACCGGGGGCCCGGCACGTTCCAGCACTTCTCGGTGTCGGTGGTGTCGCTCGACGATGCCGAGGCTGCGCTTCGCGAGCTGGGGGTTGTCCTCGAGGATCACCAGGTCGTGGAGGGCTACGGGCGCCAGGCCTTCGTGCGTGACCCGTTCGACAACCTGGTCGAGCTGTTCGAGCGCCGCTGGCCCCTCGACGATGGAGGGCTGGCATGATCCTCGGGCCGGAGGACGGGCGGGTACTCAACGTCGGCACGCAGGTGTTGCGGGTGCTGTCCGAGGGCACCGAGCTCCACGACGTGGCCGTGGTCGACACCGTCCTCCCTCCCGGGGCCGGCTCCGGTCGTCACGTCCACCGGTCGCACGAGGAGGCCTTCTTCGTGGTGGAGGGCACGATCCGGTTCGAGCTCGACGACGACGTCGTGGACGTCGGTCCGGGCGGCTTCGCTCTGGCCCCCCGAGGGCGGTCGCATGCGTTCTCGAACACGGGCAGCACACCAGCGCGAATGCTGGCTCTGTACTGCCCGGCGCGAGCCATCTCCTATCTCGACGAGTTGGCCGGGATCGTGGCGCGTGACGGCACCGTGGACCCGCAGGCGATGGAAGCTTTCTACGAGCGGTTCGACTCGGCCGCAGGATGACCGACGCGACGCCGGGCGGCGGGGTACACCCCGACGACGGGTTGGTCGACCTGGTGGTGGTGGGAGCGGAGCACCTGGTGGTCGGCCCGGGGGAGGAGATCCCCGGGGGTTGGGTGGCGGTCCGGGGCGGTGCGGTGGTGGAGGTTGGTGGGCCTCGCGAAACTCCCCCGGATGCCCGTCGGGCCTTGCGGGCCGACGGGTGTCTGGTGACCCCGGGTCTCGTGAACACCCATCACCACATGTACCAGAACCTGGCCCGGGCCTTCGCACCGGTGGCGGCCGTTCCCTTCGACGAGTGGCTGGCGACGCTCACCCCGCTGTGGTGTCGTCTCGACGAGGAAGCGGTGCACTCCTCGGCCTGGGTGGGGCTGGCGGAGCTTGCTCTCGGCGGGTGCACCACGACGACCGACCATCTCTACATCCATCCGCCGTCGGGGGGCGATCTCCTCTCTGCCGAGATCGCCGCTGCGGCTGATCTCGGACTCCGATTCCATCCGACGTACGGATCGATGGACATCACCGAGGCCAACGGTGGGTTCGCCCCCGACGAGCTGGGGCGTGACGCCGACGAGATACTGGCGGCGTCGGAGGCGCAGATTGCGCGACATCACGACGGAAGTGCGGGTTCGATGCTTCGGGTGGCGTTGGCACCCGCGGCCACCTATCTGGCCACGGAGGAGTTGCTGGCCGGCTCGGCGGAGCTGGCCGAGCGCGTCGACGTGCGGCTCCACACCCACTTGGCGTACACCGATCTCGAGGACGAGCGCTGCGCCCGCGACCACGGCCGGAGCGTCCTCGAGCACATGGAGGCCTGTGGCTGGGGCACCGACCGGGCGTGGATCGCGCACGGCACGCGCCTCGACGAGCACGGAGCCGACCAACTGGCCCGGTGGGGGATGTGCGTCGCCCATTGTCCGAGCTCCACCATGCTCGCCGGGGGCGGCATGACCCCGGTCCACCTCCTGCGGGCGCGAGGGGTGCCGGTCGGTCTCGGCTGTGACGGGTCGGCGTCGACCGATTCGGCGTCGTTGTGGATGGAGGCCCGTCAGGCCCTGCTGGTGCACCGGTGGCTCGGAGGTCCCGAGTCGTTTGCCGCCCGAGACGCGTTGTCGCTCGCGACCACGGGCGGCGCCGCCTGTCTCGGCCGAGAGGGCGAGATCGGGGTGCTGACGCCGGGAGCGGCAGGGGACCTCGTGTGCTGGAAGCTCGACGGGCCGGCGTTCTCGGGGGCGTTGACCGATCCGGTCGAGGCCTGGCTGCGCTGCGGCCCCGTCGCCGCCCACCACACCGTCGTGGCCGGGGCGCCGGTCGTGGAGGGCGGGCGGCTCGTGCATCCCGACCTCGAGCAACGTCTCGGCGAGCATCGGCGGATCGCCGCCCGCTTCCAGGGAGAGTGAAGGTGGCCGTCACCCGGCTCGATGGCCCGTCGTCAGCCGACCTGTACCTTCCCGTCACTCCCCGGACCGTCGGGTGGGGGCGTCTGCCCATGCGCCGGTTCGAGCCGGTGCTGTCGGTGCCATCGGGAGCGGTGCTCGTCGTCGACACCTTGAGCCACGAGGGTCTGCTCGAAGATCAGGGACGTGACCCGGTGGCGTTCTTCGCGGCCCATGGCGTGAGCCGTGCGCTCGTCCTACCCGAGGCCGTTCGAATCGCCGCGGAGGTCCACCACGACCCGTTGGTCGATGGCCCCCACGTCGTCACCGGGCCCATCGAGTTGTTCGATGCCGAGCCTGGGGACGTTGTCGAAGTCGAGTTCCTCGAGCTCGAACGGCGGGTCGACTACGGCATCATCTCGAACCGGCATGGAAAGGGCGCTCTGCCGGGCGAGCTCCCGGAGGACGACGATGGTGAGCCGATCGAGGTCACGTCGTTGTTCGCAACGGTCGTGGTGGGTCGCCAGGGTGAGTCCGGCCGGCTCATCGCCCCGTCAGGGGCCAGCGCCTTATGGCCGCTCGCTCCGTTCATCGGGCTGGTCGGAGTAGCCGTGAACAGTGATGATGCGCCCTCGTCAGTGGCGCCGGGAGACCATGGCGGCAACCTCGACATCCGCCACCTCGGTGAGGGCACCCGCCTCTTCATCCCGGTCCAGGTGCCGGGTGCCGGTGTGTACCTCAGCGATCCCCACTTCTCCCAGGGTGACGGTGAGGTGGCGTTGACGGCGTTCGAGGCGTCGTTGCGGGCCACGGTCCGCCTGACCCTGCACAAGGAAGCGGCGGCCGGGTGGAACGGTCCGCTCGGCTCGGACCACGACCACTGGATCGTGCCGGGTCTCCACGAGGATCTGAACGAGGCGGTGCGCATCGCCACGCGAAGGGCCATTGCTCTCATGGGTCCGCTGGGATTCGACAAGGCGACGGCGCTGGCCTATCTGAGCGCTACCGCCGATCTGCACGTCTCACAGGTGGTCGACGGGGTGAAGGGTGTGCACTTCCGGATCCGTCGAGCGGACCTCGCCGATGTCCGACGCCTGCCGACCATGACCATGTAGGGCGGTCAGGGGATTCGGGACTCGTTGCCCGGCGGTCGCCACAAGTCGACAGAGGCGGCGATGTACTCCTTCAGCGTCCGCGATGGGCGGCCCAGCAGCCGTTCGGTGGTGGGGTCGACCTTCTTGGCCAGGCCCAGTCGGGCGACGACGTTGATCAGCAGTTGCACGTTGACGTACGCCGACGGCAGGCCTTGGGCGATGAGTTCCTTGCGGTAGCGCAGCAAGCCGATGGGCTGGTAGGTGATGGCGCGACCGAGGGTGGCCGAGAGCATCGACGCCACCTGGTGGTAGTCGAGGGCTTCAGGCCCGGTGAGGGTGTACGCCTGGCCGACGTGGGGGCCGGGGTCGGCCAGTGCCAGCGCGGCGACGTCGGCGATGTCGCGGGTGTCGATGAAGCTGGTGCGGCCCCGTCCCGACGCCAGGCGGATGCGGTCGTGGTCGCGAATGTCGCTGCGGTAGGCCGCGCCCAGGTTCTGGGAGAAGAACGAGGGTCGTAGGAAGGTCCATGCCTGCGCCGAGGCCCTGAGGTCCTGCTCGACCTGCCAGTGAGGCATGGCCCGGTTCACGCCCATGAGGGAGAGGAACACGGTGTGGCTGATCCCCGCGTCGGCCATGGCCGCGATGAAAGGGCGGATGAACCGTTTGGTGTCGCTGATCTGCGGGGGACGCATCAGGAAAACCGACCCCACGCCGTCGAGGGCGGGGCCGAAGGTCGTTGCGTCTTCGAAGTCGAGCCGGCGGTACCCGACCCCGTCGGATCGCTCGTGGTCGCCGCTCGGGCCGGCGGCGATGACCGGCCGCCCAGCAGCGCGCAAGGCCTCGACGAGCGGCGCGCCCACGTTGCCCGTGGCACCGGTGACGAGGACGGGCCGGTCGGCGGTGGATGAGGATGGATCGGGGGAGAGCACGGGCACCACGCTACGACGGCCTGACGGCGGTGAGATCTGCCATTCGGGCGCTCGGGTCGGCCGGGGGCCGGCGGGGGTCGGCGCGATCGAGAAGGGTGCATCGATCGACCCACGTCGGGGGTAGGTGGTGGTGAAGCTTCTTCCACCCCCGACCGGAGGCACCACCCCATGTGTTCGACCACCACTGCGTTTCGCGTCGGCACACTGATCTTCCTCGACGCAGTGATGGGGGAGCAGCAGCGGGCAGCCCACGTGCTGACGGGCAGCGTCCGGCGCATCTCGCCCGCCATCCTGGCCGACAGGACCGCAGGCTGACCGTCCGTCGAGCGCCACGCCGACCGGTGTTCCCTATCCCACACCCTGCCTCATGGTGAGTCTCTCCGACCCAGTCGAGTCCGAGCCCGCGGTGGCTGACGCGGTGGCCGTGGCCGAAGAGGCGGGGCTGCGCTACATGAGCGACGCCGGAGCGGGCATCCGGCGCCGTCGACGGGGCAAGGGCTTCAGCTACGTCGGGCTCGACGGTGGGGCAGCCGACGAGCGGACCCGGGAGCGAATCCACCGTCTGGCCGTGCCGCCCGCATGGGTGGACGTGTGGATCTGCCCGAGTGCCTCCGGGCACCTCCAGGCCACGGGACGCGACGCGAGGGGACGAAAGCAGTACCGCTACCACGACCGGTGGCGCGAGGTCCGCGACGCCGACAAATTCTCGCGGCTGCTCGCCTTCGGTGAGGCCCTTCCCAAATTGCGCGGCACTGTGGCCGACGATCTCGTCGGGTCCACCGATCCGCGACAACAGGTGCTCGCCGCGGTCTTGCGCCTGCTCGACGACACGCTGATCAGGGTGGGCAACGAGGAGTACGCCAGGGTCAATGAGAGCTTCGGTCTGACCACGCTTCGGCCCGAGCACGTCGAGCGGGTGAGCACCCGGGCCTTCACGCTGCGCTTCGTGGGGAAGAGCGGAGTGGAGCACGACGTGACGGTGGTCGACCCCAAGCTGGCGCGTCTGGTTCGCCGGTGCAGCGAGCTCAGCGGGCAGGACCTGTTCAGCTACCGGACCGAGGACGGAGCGCTGGCCTGCGTGTCCTCGGGGGACGTGAACGAGTACCTGCACCGTCACGTCGGGCCGGAGATCTCGGCGAAGGTGTTCCGCACGTGGGGAGCGACCACCATCGTCGCCGATGCACTGGTGGCGATGCCGACGGTGAAGGACGAGCCGGGCGTCGACGCCCAGATCGTGGCGGCCATCGACATCGCCGCCGAGCAGCTACGCAACACCCGGGCGGTGTGCCGGCAGTCCTATGTGCATCCGGCCGTGCTCGACGCCCATCGTGACGCGAGCCTGCGCGAGGCCTGGCGGACGGCCCGGTCGGCGACCTACCTCGATCGCGCCGACCAGACGGTCCTGCGGGTGTTGCGGGCGGCGCCCTGACGTCGGCTAGTGCGGGGACGCCTTCTTCCGGCCGAGCAAGGAGAACCCCGGTGTCGTCAGCGCCGTAGGCCGACGGCCCCGGTCGGTGGCAGGTCGTAGCGATGCAGGCGGGCGATCGGAGTTCTCGTGGACTCCGACTCCGGAGATGGTGACGTTGGGCTCCGACCCTGACTCCCGGCCGGCGAACCAGGCGGCTGTGGGTCGGCTTCGTGGCTGGCTCCGCGCTCGGCGGCGCAGTGGAACCTGGCCTCCTGGGCTCGCTGCGAGGCAGGGTCGAGGAGAAGGGACGGCACTTGGGGGGCAGCGCAGCAGGAGCGACCGAGACCCCGTCGCAGCTCATCGACGCACAGATCGAGGAATTGGGCGACTGGCGCGGGGAGACGCTGGCTCGCATGCGGTCACTCATCCTCCAGGCCGAGCCCGACGTGGTGGAGGAGTGGAAGTGGCGGGGTGTGCCGGTGTGGGAGCACGACGGGATCATCTGCACCGGTGAGACCCACAAGCAGGTGGTGAAGCTGACCTTCGCCAAGGGTGCGTCGCTCGACGACCCGACCGGGCTGTTCAACTCGAGCCTCGAGGGCACCACCCGCCGGGCCATCGACATCCACGAGGATGACGAACTCGACGCTGCCGCGCTGAAGGCCCTCGTGCGATCGGCGGTCGCTCTGGACGCCTCGAAGCCTTCCACGGCCAAGAAGGCGAAGCCGAAGGCCTGAGCTTCGGTCGGGGTTTTTGTGGGCCGTCGGCGGGCTCAGCAGGTGGGGCCGTCGATGGCGCACGCGTCGCCGTCGACGGTGGCCGAGGCCGGCACGAGTTTTTCCCGGGCTCGGGTGAGCACCGACACGAACGTGTCGACGTCCTGGGCGCCGGGCACCAGGAAGAGGTCCTCGACCACGAATGCGGGCACGCCGGTGATCTGGCGGTCGACCGCTCCCAGCAGGTCGGCCGCCACCTCCTCGGCAAAGGCTCGCCCGGCCAGCACCTCCGCGGCGTCGTTGCGATCGAGGCCACACTCGGCGGCGAGGTTGGCGAGGGTGCTGTGGTCGCCGACGTCGGCTCCTTCGGTGAAATAGGCCCGGAACAGGCGCTCGGCGAGCGGTCCCTGGGCGGCCGCCCCGCCCTCGGCCCAGGCCCAGGCCAGCAACCGGTGGGCGTCGGCGGTGTTCACCCGCAGCGCACGATCGAAGCGGTAGTCGAGACCCTCGGCCTCGCCCAGGGCGGTGAGGCGGGTCGTCATGCCCTCGAACGCACCGGGGCCGTACTTGCGCTCGAGCGCCACCCGCAGATCACCCGGCTCGGGCCCCGCATGCGGGTCGAGTTGGTACGCCCGCCAGCGCAGTTCCACCTCGTCGCCCCAGTCGAGCTGCCCCAGCGCCGTCTCGAGGCGGCGCTTGCCGAGGTAGCACCAGGGACAGATCACGTCGGACCACACGTCGATGCGCATGATGTCCTCAACCCCCCGGGGCGCCCGGACCTTCCCTCCCGCCTCCCGCCCTCCCGTCCTCGTCCTCGCCCTCGCCCTCGCCCTCGTCCTCGTCCTCGTCCTCGTCCCGGTCCCGGTCCTCGTCCTCGCTCCCGCCCCCGTCCTCGTCCTCGTTTCTCGGAACTGTTGAGTGCAGCGAGCGCCCAGGCGCTCTCTGCACTCAACAGTTCGATGGGATGGGGCGGATACGGGGATGGGGCGGGGCGGTCGACCGGCTGTCGACCATCCGGAACTGGTCTTCCCACCCTCGGCCTGCCGGCGGCGGTAGCTTCGCCGCCATGGCTGATGGACTGCTGGTGGTGGGGGCGGGCTTCGGACGCACCGGCACCCTGTCGATGAAGGCGGCGCTCGAACGGCTCGGCCTCGGACCGTGCCACCACATGATCGAGGCCTACGGGCGGCCCGACGACTTCGACCAATGGGCTCAGGCCATCCGCGGTGAACCCTGGGACCCCGTCCACACCCTCTCGGGCTTTCGCTCCAGCCTCGACTTCCCCTCATGTGTGGTGTGGCCGGAGCTGTGGGAGGCCAACCCCGGCTCGAAGGTCCTGCTCACCGTGCGGTCGAGCGACTCGTGGTGGCGCAGCTTCAGCGCCACCATCGGCCCCAGCATCGCCACCCAACGCCACGAGGCCGACCCGGCCGGCGCCCGTCACATGTTCTCGGCGATCGGCGACGTCGTCTTCGGCGGCCGTACCGACGATCGCGACATCGCCATCGCAGCCTACGAACGCCACAACCAGCACGTGATCGCCACCGTCCCCGCCAGCGAACTCCTGGTCTACGAGGTCGGCTCGGGCTGGGGGCCGCTGTGCGCCTTCCTCGGTGTGGACGTGCCCGATGAGCCCTTCCCCTCGACGAACTCCACCGAGGAGTTCCTCGCCAACCGGGCCAGCCGGGCCGGTGACGACGAGAAGTCCACCGGAACCTGAGCGTCCATTCCACCGCCCAACGTCAGCGCGGCTTTCCCAGAAACTTCGTCACCCTTTCCAGGCAGGCTGCGAACGCGCTCAGGTCGGCCAGGTCCGCCGGTGAGTCGGCGGCTGCGGGTTGCACGGGGAAGTGGCCGGTCGAGCGGTGGACGGTGCCCGGTGCCATGAGATTGTCGGAGAGCCCGAACGGTTCGATGGCATGACCATCGGGCGACACCCGGTCGGCATAGCCGCCGATGACGTTCGTGTAGCCGAACACCGGCTTGCCCCGGCCGTGCATGTAGCCGACCTCGACGGCGGTGCCGACGTCCATGCTCGGTCCGCGGAACGGGGTCATGTTGGCCACGGTCAGGTCGCACCCCTCCATCAGCTCGATGCAGATGTCGAACACGCCGAGGCCCGCCTCTTGCGCCGGCAGGCCGTCGAGGTGGTCCGCGGGCGCGTCGAGGGGGAACACCCCGACCAGCCCGAGTCGGCGGCACAGCTCCTTCTTCGCCTCACCGACCTCGATGGCGTCCGAAAGAAAGACCTCCGGCCCGGCCAGGTACACCCGGATGCTGGGTGGTGGGGGAGGGCTCGTCACCTGCGCAGTCTGCCGGTCCTCGCGCTGGACCGGAACCTCAGCTGCCGACGGGGTCCGGCCGGATGCCTCCCGCCCGACCGACCCTCCCTTGTCGGAACTGTTGAGTGCAGCGAGCGCCTAGGCGCTCGCTGCACTCAACAGTTCGGGTGGTTCGGGTGGTTCGGGTGGTTCGGGTGGTTCGGGTGGTTCGGGTGGTTCGGGTGGTTCGGGTGGTTCGGGTGGTTCGGGTGGTTCGGGTGG
>Ga0105046_10004195_pt1 | contig 22938 bp, 27 predicted proteins | sample MAT03_FD_78385 | JGI IMG/M metagenome (GOLD analysis project Ga0105046, IMG submission 78385) | Freshwater microbial communities from Lake Fryxell liftoff mats and glacier meltwater in Antarctica - MAT-03 (megahit assembly) | ecosystem: Environmental > Aquatic > Freshwater > Ice > Liftoff...
TCACCGCAGCGGCGAAGAAGCCGGTTCCGCGCTCTTGAACATGATCGCAGAAGCGCATGTGCGTTCCGTCCTTGACCAGCGCGCGCAACAATTTCTTTCGCTGGACCAATGGGAGATCCGTCAGGTCTTTTCCGTCCAACTCCAGCAGGTCGAAAACATAATACACCACATGCGTTGCCTGTTCCTGGGTGGCCTGTTGCAGCAACTGGAAATCCGGACGACCCTCGGCATCCAGTGCTACGATCTCGCCATCGAGCACTGCCTTGCGCTTCATCTTGCGCAACGCGTCCGTGACATCCGCATAGGCGTCCAGGAAGGACAGCCCGTTGCGCGAATACAGCCGAAGACCTTGACCACCGGTTTCCGCGATCGCGCGGTAACCATCCCACTTGATCTCGAACAGCCAGTCCGGATCATCGAAAGGTTCCACCTCCGGAGAGGCCAGCATCGGCTTGATCGCGGCTTTCACCTTGGGGGCGCTGCCCATGCCGCGCACCGAGAAGCGCTTGCGCTGCACCGGTTCTGTGATGGCGGTAGGCGCGGCTGCCTTCAACACGTTCGACCGCACTACTCTCTTCGTCTTGTTGCCCTTCGCTCCTCTTCCAGCAGCTACCAGCGCCTTGTTGATGGGTGAGTTCTTCGGTGTTTCGTCCTCGCTGTTGTAGCTGTCCACCGCATGCTTGTCGCGGTGCTTGATCAAGAGCCAGCTCCGTTCTTCCCCTTTCATCCTTACCAAGGCGAATTCACCTTTCAGCTTTTTGCCCTTCAAGATGATCTTGATCGATCCACTATGCAGCATGTGCATGAGAAAGGTCTCGGGGTCTTTGCCTTTCGGGAGGTCCAACGGGGCATAGGTGCCACTGTCCCAGATCTCCACGATGCCAGCGCCGTAGTTGCCTTCCGGTATCACCCCGGCGAAATCTTTGTAATCGTACGGATGGTCCTCCACCATCATCGCCAGGCGCTTGTCGGCCGGTGACAGCGATGGACCTTTCGGCACGGCCCAGCTTTTCAGCGTGCCGCGCATCTCCAAGCGGAAGTCGTAGTGCAGATGCGATGCCTTATGTCGCTGCACCACGAAGATCAAGGCGGATCCTTTGGCCTTGGCCTTCGCTCCGCCTGGTTCGGGCGTAAGTTTCAGGTTCCGCTTGGCCCTGTACTTCACCAAGCTCATGGGTTAGGAGGCTTTGCGTTGCTTGGTCTTGCTGCTTAAGCTGGCCTTGAGGATGGACATCAGATCTTCCGATGGTTTCTTGTGGACCACCTTCATGGGGATCACCTTGGCGCTCTTGCCGCTTTTCGCTTTGGCCTTGATCATCTTCATCAACGCGGCGGTGTATTCGTCCTTGTAGCGGGTGATGTCGAACGTGCCCGCGCCCTGACCAATGAGCTGCATGGCAAGTTTGAGTTCGGCGGCAGGTACCTTGGACATTGGAGGCAGCTTCAGCTCATCAATGGAGCGAACTTCCTCCGCATAGCGCAGTTGGTTCAGGATGAGTACCGGTCCATCCGGTTGCAGCAAAGCAGGATGCTCCTTGGTGCGCATGACGAAACTGGCGATGCCCACCTTCCCGCTCTTGCGCAACGCCTCGCGCAATAGGGCATACGCCCGAGCGCCTCCTTTGTCCGGCTCCAAGTAGTACGGCTTCTCGAAGTACTTGCCTTCCACTTCCTCCTCCTGCACGAAGTCGTGGATGGTGATCACATCGCTCTTGTCCGCAGCCGCGCTCTTCAGATCACCATCGTCCAGGACGATGTACCTGCCCTGCAAGTCGAAGGCGCGAACGATGCGTTCATAGGGCACTTCCTTACCGGTGTCCGCGTTCACCCGGTGGAAGTGGATCTTGGCCTTGTCCTTCCCATCGAGCATGTCCAGGTCGAGCTCGCTCTGCTGCGTGGCGCTGAACAAGCGCACCGGGATGGACATGAGGCCGAAGCCGATGGTTCCTTTCCAGAGGGGGCGCATGGGTCACATGTTCTTGCAACTCCCCGCCATCACGGAAACCCCCTTCGCCTTCCCCTTGGTGCGCATCTTCTCCGCGCATCGATCGGCCTTTTCCTGTGACTTTTTGTTGCAGCACTTGTCCTTGCCCTTCGGGGTTTTCCACATCACATGGTAGCCGTCAGGAGGGGAAGCGATCAGTGACGTGGGGGCTACGAAAGCCGAGAGGCACAAGGCCAGAAGTAAGGTTCTCATGAGTTGGTTGTTTCCGGCATGTGGAACATATGGCGTGCCGCCGTGTGCATGTTCACGACCGCCGGAAAAAAAAGCAACCCTCCTTCCGGTAGGGTTGCTCCTTAATTGCTTGCCCGGACTTACGGGTGCGGGCAGCTTGAAGATTCGGTACGAGGCGCTCGTCCTAAGCTTCGATGCTCTCGAACGTCCTGCGCAGTTGCTTGATACGTTCCACATTGCCTTGCACTTCCGCGCGCTGGCTGGATGCCAGCATGCGCGTGCTGGAAAGCAGGTCGTCCTTCTTCAACACCTCGTTGTAGCGCATCAAGAGGTATTCTTCACCACGCTCGCACTCGCTCAGCACGTTCGCGTTGTCGCTCTTGCTCAGCGAGTCGCGCAGGTCCATCCATGCGCGGTGCAGATCGCCTTTGACGGTGCCTCCTTCCTTGTGCTCAGCTTCGGGATCCTGCTTGCGCAACTCCGCATCCACAGCGCTTTCCAACGCGTTCCGCTCTTGCGCGAAGGCCATCAGGAGTGACTTCACTCCGTTGTCCTCCACGCGTTCGGCGGCTTCCATATATCCCTTGCGGCTGTCCACGAGCGGGTCGTGGATGTTGTGCAGCTCGCTCTTGTCGTTCTTGGCGTCCATGATGTTCAATGTGTTTCGCTCAGACAATCAAGCACCGCGCCGTTCCAGATCGGGCCGTCCCTGTTCCTTCGCGGTCATCGTGAGTGTGGAGAGGATCCCGCAGTGTGTGGAGAAGCCTCCCTGTTCTGATGGGACGGTCGCATGCTCGCCACAACTTCATCCGCATGCGAGCCTTGCGCTGATCGCAGTGCCGCTGCATACCTTGTACTTCAAGAGAAGACCAGCAAGGCGGTGGCGCATACGCACAGCTGCAGGCCCGATCCACATGAGCAGAGGCTTCGTACGCGAGGACGACCAGGAGGAAGCGCCCTTCATTGCTCCGCGTGCGCCGTTGCCCGATGGCTTGCCGAACCATGTGACCGAGCGCGGGCTGGCGCTGCTCCATGCTGAACGTACGCGATTGGAACAGTCACGCGAACAGGTACAGGGCAGTGACGACGAAAAGCGCAGGGACCTGGCCGTGATCAATGGTACGCTCGGCTTGCTGATGGAACGCATCGCCAACGCGCGACTTGTTCCGACAACATTGGAAAATGACGTGGTGCGCTTCGGGTCGAGGATAACGTTCCTGTATCGGGGAGGTCCGCAAGACGGTCAACGACGCACCTTCACCATCGTGGGTGTGGATGAGGCTTCCGTGGCTGAAGGGCGCATCGCCTTCACGTCGCCATTGGCCCGTCTGCTGATGGGCAAGCGGACCGGGGAGGTGGTGGAACTAGCCTTGCGTGATCGGATCGAGAGGCTTACGCTGCTTTCGATCGCCTGATCCATCCTCCAGGTGATCATCTATGATCCAGGGAGCGGAGCGTGCTTCGATGAGCTGAGGTGCCTTCCGGATTCAAACGTCGAACGATACCCAACGGACCAACAGGACCAGGCAGCCCACAGCGAACAGTGCTAGTGACCACGTCGGATCGAAAGATCGCTCCTTACTGAACGCACGCGCCAAGGTGCTCATGATCGCGCATTGGAACAGGGTGTCTCATCAGCCCTGTAGCGCCGGGTGCGGATGCGCTCGATGACGATCCTCTGCTGATAGGCCGTGGACGCAGGTCCCGTATTCCTGTATAAAACAGGTGAGGTTCGGATGTTCATGGGAGGAGCATGTCTTCGCGGCGGTCCATCAACACTCGTATCGGGCAGAGCGGCTCGAGCCCACCACGCGCATATCCGATGAGTGGCGCAGCCTGTCGCGCTTGGCCAATTCCAAGGTGCAGCCGGCTTCATTCAGTTCGCGGCCCAGCGGATCCACGAAGAGCGCGTCGCAAACAAGGTCGTCCAGTGCTTCGGTGTTCACCGAAGGCGGAAAGCGCAACTCAATGGTGTCCATGTGGTCCAGGACACGCACTTCACCCAACTGCTGGAGCTGGTTGACGAATTCGGGGAGGTTCGTAGTGATCATGTGGTTCCCTTGGCAGAGAGCAGGCCAAACGACCTCCCACGCACACCCCTTCAATGGAATTCGTCATCCTGCAGCGGTGGAACCGAAGCATGGCGATCTTGGCGCCGCTGGGATCGACCCATCCACACCTCAGTGTTGTGGAGCGGATTCCCCGCTGCGCGGGGATGATGCAACCATTCTGTATGGAGGCAATAGAGGAATGAATTTTGCCGGGCTCGTAACATGGAGCAACTACTCGCCCGGCTTGACGACCTTTTCCACAGGCATGAACGTTTCACGTTCGACCTGCGGGGGAACTGCCGCGTGCTCGACGGCATCGTGGTGGAATATGCCCACGCTGCTCTAGAACGCTTCGCTCATGATCCGGTCGCCGCGATCCAGATGGCGCTACAGCAGGATGGCATTCTTGGCGTATCCCACGACCCTGCGACCGGTGCTGCGGTGTACACCAGTTGTCGGCTCTTCACAGCCCCGGACCAAGCCATGCGATTCGCACGCACGGAAGCGCGGCGATCGTTCTTCAACCTGAACCGTGGTCAGGAGATCGCGGTGAGTCCCGTGCCTATCGTTTATGGGCACGCCTCACAGGTGGAGTTCGCGCGAACGGGTGTTCGATAGTCGTTGACCGAAGCCAACTTGGCGAATGGCCTCAGCAGCTTTCGCGACTTGGGGAAATACGGGGCGAACGAAACGACGCCCACAGCCGCATCACCAGACGCGATCAGCCTGGAGCAGGATCCGCAGCAAGGCAGTCCCCTACAAAACGCGCCTTCGCATCGGTCAAACGACGGGCACCTGCTCCCGTTGTCCGAGGACGGCGATCGCAGAGAGCTTATCATCAGCAGCAAGCTCTTCGTCCAGGGTAACCTGGCACAGCTCGGCGACCCTTGCGTTCCCCAATTGGTTCGCCAGGCGCACCGCGCTCCGGTACGAAGCCACTTCGAACATCTCCACCTTCTGCGCTGCAGCGATCAAGGCCATGTCCAACGCGGGGTCGCCCTTCAAACGCTGCATCATCCACTTGCTGTCATCGAGCAATCCATCAAGCGCCCGGCATGGAAAGGCTTTGGGTGTCTCCTTTAGTTCCGAGAAGGCCGCCTCCAAACGGCGCACATGACCCTCGGTTTGCAGACGATGCTCGGTGAACGCCTTCTTCAACTGAGGGTTCTGCGCAGCATCCGCCATTCTCTGGAGCGCCCCGATCAATTGGTTCTCGCAGAAGTACAGGGCGGCGAGCTGGGAGACCAACAGCTTGTTCATGCCGAGTTCGAAATGGTTCATGCGGTAGCGTGTTGTTGTGTTGTGTTCATGGAGCGGCCCGGAATGAGAACCACCTTTCGGCAATCCTCCTGCTTCTTGTCGAAGATCTCGTAGCCGCGGACAGCATCCTCCAGCGGGAGCGTGTGAGTAATGATCTCGTTCGGCTTCAAGGCACCGGAGCGGATGTAGTTCAAGAGCTCGGGCATCAGTCGTTGCACGTTGGTTTGGCCCATGCACCAGTTCAATCCCTTGTCAAAGGAGTCGCCGAAGAGGAACCCGTGGATCCATCCAGCATATACACCGGGCACGCTCACATAGCCTCCACGCCGTGTGCTGGCGATCATTTGCCGGAGCACGAAGCCACTGCCTCCTTCCACTTTGATGGTGACCAGGGCTGTTTCCAAGGTGCTGCCCTTCGCCTCGAAGCCGACAGCATCCACACAACAATCCACTCCCCGGAAACCGGTGCGTTCCACGATCAATGCCGCGGGATCGTCCACCTCATCGAAGTTGATGGGCTCGACCTGGTAGTGCTCCTCCGCGAACTTCAAGCGGTAGTCGTTGTGGTCGATCATGAAGATGCGCTCGGCGCCCAGCATACGCGCGCTGGCGGCGGCCATCATACCGACCGGGCCAGCGCCGAAAATGGCAACGGTACTTCCTTCGCGCACTTTGCCATTGAGCACCGCTTGATAGCCTGTCGGCAGAATATCCGAGAGGAACAAGACCTGTGCATCCGACAGTCCTTCGGGAACCTTGAAAGGGCCTACGTTGCCCTTCGGTACACGCACGTACTCGGCTTGCCCGCCGGAGTAACCTCCTGCCAAATGCGTGTAGCCGAACATGCCCGCACCGGTCTTGATCTCCTTTTTGTTCAACGCCATGCCCTGGCCGGGGTTCGTGTTCTCACAACCGCTGAAAAGGTCCTGCTCGCAGAAGAAACACGTGCCGCACGAGATGGTGAAGGGGATCACCACGCGGTCGCCTTTCTTAACGTGTTTGACATCCCTGCCTACATCTTCCACGATGCCCATGAACTCATGACCCAGGATGTCGCCGTTCTCCATGCCTGGTACTTTGCCGCGGTACAGGTGCAGATCCGAACCGCAGATCGCCGTGGCGGTGACGCGCAACAGAATGTCATCCGCTTCTTCCAGGATGGGATCCGGAACAGTATCCACACGGACATCCTTGGAGCCGTGGTAAGTGAGTGCTTTCATGCGTGCGCGTTTAAGAAACACGCTGCGGATACCATGCCAACGCGTTCCGTGTGTGCAGCTTCCACCGTGTGTGGAACGCTTCCCACAAACGATCATGAGGATGGGCATGGATCGGGGAGATCGCTCTACGCGGCAGCACGACAAGGACGTAGATCGCTTCGTGCATCACGCGACGATACATCCAGCACTGGCAACGGTTTCCCAGGCCGACACCGACCAACGATCAGATGGGACCCGAAGCCTTGGTGCGCCTCTTGCCCCCATCCGGTCAAACCCTAAACCCTTAACACAATGGCAACTCCGAAGAAAGACGATATGAAGAAAGGCGAGATGGACAACAGCTCGAAATCGGGCAGCAGCTCCAGCAAGAGTTCGAACAGCGGCGCGAAGAGCGAAAGCACTTCAACCAGCAAGAAGAGCGACAACAGCAACGACGACGACAAGAAGAACACGAAAAACCGATAGAACCATGGCAAACACGAAGAACACGCCCGACAACAAGAGCAGCGAACAGCGCGGACAGCAGACCGGCTACGGCAAGGTCGGCGATAATCCGAACAAGGCCACGCAGCCCGGTGATCGTTCCTCTACCGACGAAACGCGCAGTGGCGGCCTGCCCGGCACGCAGCGCAAAGGCGCCGAAACCACACAAGCGGGTGCATCGGACCGCAGCACAGCCAACACCAACTCGGGCAACACGACCGGTGGTGGTGATCGCACCGACCGCGAAGTAGCAGGCAGCCGTACCACAGGACAGAACCCAACGGGTGCCCGTGACACCAATGATGGCGAACTGCGCGACGAGGAAGAAGCGGACGCCGAGAACATGCCTGATCCGGAAGAGGTGGATGTTGACGGCGATGACGCGGCGGAGACCGATGACGCTACGGCGGATGACGATGCTGCGACGAATGCGAAGTAGGTGTGACGCACCTCCCTGCGGTGAATGCCCCGGTCCGAAAGGCCGGGGCAATCTCTTTCCTTATGGTCGCGATCGGACTGGTGATCGCACGGGCGGTGGCTGTCTCCTTCCGCGTTCTTGCAGGATACGCTCCAACTCCTGGAACAACGGGCCTTGCCCTTTCACCACAACACGCGCCGCTTCCGCCGGCGTGAACCACGCCGCGCGGTCCAGCTCCGGATAGTACACGGTAACGCCTGAACCGGCAGGCCATTCCATCTCCTTCTCATTGCCATGTACGAGCGTGGTATCACAGTCGCCTTGCACAGCCCAGGTATGCAGGCGCTTGCCGCTCTTCTGAACGATTGTGCGCAGCACAATGAAATCCCCGGCCGGTTTGAATCCCACCTCTTCCTCGAATTCGCGCAGCGCTGCGGAGAAGGGCGACTCTCCTTCGTCCAACTTTCCTTTCGGGATGGTCCATGCGCCGAGGTATTTCCCCTTCCAAGCTGGCCCGCCCATGTGCCCAAGTAGCACCAGGACACCAAGCGGGCCTTGGTTGTACAGCACGATGCCGGCGCTTCGCCGAGGCGCGTCCTCCGTATGTGTGCCAGCGTGCTGGATCACCAGGTCGATCATTGCTGGAAAGACGATTTCAATCCATCCGCTGCAAATGCCACCGCCTCTTTCGCCTTGTCCACCACTGCGCCCATTCCGAAGAACTCGTGGGCTACGCCGTCGTACAATTTCGCGTTCACGGTGACACCGGCCGCGCGAAGGTGCTCTGCGAACGCTTCACCTTCCGAACGCAAGGGGTCGATCTGCGCGAAGATCAATGTGGCCGATGGAACTCCCTTCACGTCCTGTTGAAGGATGGTGAGTTGCGACAGGTCAACGGCGGTGGGGTCAGGCACCGCGTGTTTGAAGAACCAGGCCAGCATGGGCGTGCTCAACGGCTTCGCCTTCACGTTCTCGATCATGCTCGGCGTGCCGGGTTGATCGTTGGTCACCGGGTAAATGAGCACCTGGTGGACAGGCATGGCGATGTGGTCATTCTTCGCCCGGAGGCAAATGTTCGCGGCCATGTTACCCCCGGCACTTTCGCCCACGAGCGCGATACGCTTTGGATCACCGTTCATGGATGCCGCGTTGGCGATCACCCATTTGTAGGCCGCGTAGGTGTCCTCGTGTGCTGCCGGATACGGATGTTCCGGTGCCTGCCGGTAGTGCGTGGAGAAAATGATGGCGCTCGCGGCATTGCACAGTGCACGCGGCGAACTGTCATACACGTCGAGGTCGGCGATCACCCAACCACCGCCGTGGATGTAGAGCACCACCGGGAACGGTCCTTCACCCTTGGGCGTGTAGGTGCGAATGGGTACCTCACCGCCCGGTCCAGTGAACGTGCGGTCTTCCACCTTGCCGACGGCTTCGGCCGCGGTGGACTTCCCTTGCCTAGCCAACACGGCCTTCACCGCATCGGCTGGTGTGGGCTGCTCGCGCGCTTCCTGGGCAGAGAGTGTTTCGGTCGGCTTGCCGCCAAGCGCAGCCAACTCAGCGAGCACGAGTTGCATTTGGGCATTGGCCGTTGCTGGTTGTTTCACAGTGTCGGCGGCCGGTGCGGGCATGTCGGTCGTGTGGTCCATGGGGATCAGATCGATAAGTTGGCCATGGCTGTTCGACGCGATGAGTAGGGAGCAGAGGACGAAACAGGTGTGGCGCATAGGTTCGCTTGTTGGATGGTGTGCTCAACCACCGGGCCAATGCACCGTTGTGCGTGAATGCCCGATCGGGAGTATGCGCACTGTGGAATTATCGCCGCCCCGCTTCCCCATGCAAGGCAAGAGCACCACATTCTCTCCGCAGGTTCGCCACGAAATGAAAGGGCCGCGATGTGCGGCCCGTTCATCCTCTATGTGATCGCTATCAAGGCTTCGTCTTGGGAGCAGGTGTGGGAGTGGTCTTGGGCGTGGTGCCCGTACTGTTGGTGCGCGGAGTGGTCGGAGTACCCTCCTTCATGCCGCCATCCGTATTCGTGCCATTGGTGCCGCGATCCATCTGGTCGCGTGTTCCATTCTGCATACGCTCCCATCGTTGGTACTGGTCGGGGTTGAGGATCCCGCGAACGTCCGTGTTGCGGCGATCGCTCAAGTCCTTGTAGCCGGGGTTCTTGCTCGGGGTCGTTCCGAAGCCGCCGTACTCTTTCTGGTAGCGACCGTCCACATCGCGCAAGCGCTGGTACTGATCGTCGCGGAGATCCAGGTCCACCGTGTTGCGCTCATCGAACATGATCCAACCATCGTTCGCGCCCGGTTGCGGTGTGCGGGGTTGTTGAGGTGGTGTTTGAGGCGCCCGCGGTGCATCGGGGTTCATCGGCTGCGTCTGCGCTTGCACGTAGGACATTGCCAAGGCCAAGGCCAGCGCGGCGAACGCCTTTGTTGTGATCCTTCGCACTCTGCCCGTGAACGTGGGCTGAATGAAGGTGCGACGTTGAGGCTTCCCGGCCGGTGCGGGTTGCTCGCCCGGCTGTGGCTGCTCCTCTGGGGTTGGTCGGATGAAGGGTTTCATGTTCATGGGATCTTAGAAGTTTCCTGTAAGGCAACACAGATGGAGCCACGACATTCAGCAAGGTGGATCAGGCGCATCCATTGATGCGGAATGCGGAATATGCACCACACGCCCCCCTCACACTTCGCAGTTATTTCCTCAGTCCCTTCGACTGGGCGTCCTCCTGTCCAAGGCTACCGCTCATGCCACCGGAACGTTCATGGTCCTGGTCCTCTGTGGTGCTACCGGTATTGTCGGGCGCTTGCGGCACCACGGTATCCGGTGCTGGTGTTGAGGGTGTGCCTGTGCGCGAGCCACCGGAGTTCCCCGGTTGATCGCCGGTGCCCGTGTTCACGCGCCCCTTGCTATCCGCATCGAGCTGCAGGCTTGCAGGTGTAGCCGCACCATGGTTTCCTTCCGGAAGCGCTTCAGCCTGCGGATCGTGATGGAAACCAGCTACACCTTGTCGTGCAGCATGGCCGGTGTGTTGTGGCTCCGTTCGCTTCTCCTTCCTTGGTGCCGTACCGAGCTTCTCTTCCAAGCTGGGTTCATCCGGCTGTGAGCCCATGCTGCCCATGCCGCCACTGGTGGGCCCGGGGTCGGTGGGTTGTTGTTCGGTGGGCTTGATCTGGTCGGTGCGGGGGTCGATCGGCTTTTTCATCTTATGTCTGTTGAGGTCATGTGCCATGCGAGACCTGTGCCGTGATGGCGGTGTTGGCGGTATGCTTCTTGGGTCTGGCGCATGCATAACGAACAACGAACAAACCATGGGCAACCACAAGCAACTGAAGGATGGTGAAGCCATCGAACAACTCAAAGAGATGGTGGACCATCAGCGCATCTGTATGATGATCACCGATCCGGCGAACTATCCGGCACGCAGTCGGCCCATGGCCGTGAGCGAGGTGGACGACAACGGGGCCTTCTGGTTCCTCGCCTTGCAGACGAGCGAAAAGTTCGACGACATTGAGAGGGACCCACGCATCACCCTGCACCTCGCCAATCCCTCGGACCAGGAGTTCCTCACCATACACGGACGGTGCGTGGTGCTCAACGACATGGCCCGCAAGAAAGAACTGTGGAGCGTGTTCGCCAGCGCCTGGGTGCCCGATGGGGTGGAGAACCCGGATCTGCGCCTGCTGAAGGTCACACCGGAGGATGGTTACTACTGGGATACGACGGATGGCAAGGTGGTCGCTGCTGTGAAGATCGGCTTCGCCATGGTGTCCGGTAAGGTGGGCGATGATGGTGGTGTGGAAGGACCGTTGAAGGTCTGACGCAACATGGACGGACTGCAGGTCTTCGGTCTCGTCTCGCTCGCATCGGGATTGGTCTTCTATGCTTTGGAAGAACGCTTCCGGTGGGCCGTCCTGTGTTTCGCCCTTGCCTGCGCATTGGGTGCCGTGTATGGCTTTCTGCTTCCGGATGCATGGCCCTTTGGCCTCGTGGAGGGGGCTTGGGCGCTGGTGGCGATGAAGAAGTGGGCGGGATGGAAGACACAGTCCGCCTGAACGCGCACGGGCCACCCTATGCACGAATGATAAGGGGCCGATCCTGAGTGATCGGCCCCTTCAACCATACTGGAGGCAACGCTCAAAGGGGCGCCAGGCGCAACTCAAGGTCGCCGCCCTTCTCTTGAAGCCACAGTTCCGTTTCCTTCAACCGGAGGATCTCGTAGGTCTCGTCGGCGTCGTTGTTCTCGAAGTCCAGCTTCAGATCCTCATCGCTGTTCTCCAAGTCCCAAGTTCCATTGGTAGCGAACTCGAAAGTGAGATCGCCGAGCTCATAATTCGCCGTCAAGGTGGCGTCACCGTCCTTGGTCATCTTCAATTCGTACTCATCGAACGCGTAGGTCACATCATCGCCGCCGTTCATGGCCTTCTCCACACGCCAGGTGTTGGCTATCCGCTCCTTTCTGGAGCGTAGGCTGAGATCCGGGCCGTCATCGTACTTGCCGCAGCCGGTGCCCAGGGCTCCAAGGGTGATAAGTGCCAGCACGCTGGCGGTCGCATTGTTCTTCATGGGTGTTTGTTTGTTCCGTGGGTACAGCCAAGCACCATGCCTGTTGCTGAGCCAGCATCGGAACGTTGCGGATCGCATGGGGGTCGGGTAACGCGTTCCACTTGGCGGGGAGTAAACGCCACAGCAACGCGAAGGAGAAGCTATCCGTTCACCACTTCACCTCCGTTGGGATGGAGCACCTGCCCGGTCATGAACGAACTGTCCTCGCAAGCCAGGAAAACATAGCACGGTGCTATCTCCTCTGGTTGGCCCACACGCTTCATGGGCGAATCCGATCCGAACTCCGCGACTTTCTTCGGTGCGAAGCTCGATGCGATCAAGGGGGTCCATACCGGCCCCGGAGCCACAGCGTTCACGCGGATGCCCCGATCCAACAAGGCTGCGGAGAGCGAACGTGTGAAGGAGACCAGCGCGCCCTTAGTGGCCGCATAGTCTATAAGCTGCGCACTTCCGCGATAAGCCGTGACGGAGGTGGTCTGTATGATGCACGCCCCACGCTTCATCACCTTCAGTGCTTCCTGTGCAAGGTGGAAGCACGCGAACACGTTCACCGCGAATGTGCGCTTGAGCTGACGTTCGGAGATGCTTTCCAAGGTTTCCTGCGGCGTGTGCATGCCCGCATTGTTCACCAGGATGTGGAGCTTGCCGAAGTGCTCCACGGTCTTGCGCACCGCGCGAACGCAAGCCGCACGCCCGGCGAGATCACCCGGAAGCAGCAGGCATTCGCGCCCTTCTGCTTCGACCAATACTTGTGTGTCGCGCGCATCGGCATGCTCGTTCCAATATGCGATCGCCACATCACAACCTTCCTGCGCAAAGGCGATGGCTACCGCTCTTCCGATGCCGCTATCGCCGCCTGTGATCAGCGCCACCTTGTTCGCCAAACGAAATTCCGGTTTCCGGCGCGAGGAAACCGGCAGTGGTCGCATGCGCTTCTCCTGTCCCGGTGCACGCTGCCGTTGACGTGGTCTTACCGCTTGCTTGTCGCCACCTTCCTGCATGTTCAGATCGTGGTGTAGGTGTGGTTCGAATTGTGATCCAGCACCGCGCATCGCATGCCAAAAGCAGCGTGCCCGCCGCGCACGTCCATTGCACTCGCTCGGGGCAATGATCTCCCCAAACTGTGGAAGCCTCTCAACGCCCAAGCTCCGCAACAGTACAGCCTACAAGCACCACAGAGGATCGGCCCGCAGATTGAAATGGGGTGAGCAACCAAAAACCCACGACCATGAAAACCTCTTCGTTGAAAACCGCCGCTGTCCTGTTCGGTGTGCTCCTGTTCACAGCCTGTGCGGATAGTGGAGATGCCACCGACAAGACCACCGACCAGATGCAGGAGAACCAAAATGAACTGAACGAGGCGAAGAAAGAGAACGCGGAAGAATGGCGCGAAGAGCGCGCAGAAGCCGTGAAAGAACTGCGTGATCTGCGTGCAACCCTGGAGAACCGGCAGATCCGTGAGCAGGAGCATTTGAACGATGGGATCAAGGACGCCAGCAAAAAAGCCGAATGCGAGGCCATGATCGCTGAGCTCGGAAGGAACATCACGCGCATCGACGCTTCGTTGATGAAAATGGATGCGAGTACCGGGACAGACTGGAGCAGCGTGAAGGTAGAAGGGCGCCAGACAGCCGATGACACGAAGACCTGGTGGGATCGCCAGAAGGAAATGGTGGATGCGAAGACGGATGCCGACCGTGACAACGACGGCCACTGAGATCAGGTAGGGGCGCTTTGGTGGAAGTTACCCGAACCTTTGAACGACGGCGGACCACTTCGGTGGTCCGCCGTTCGTTCATAGGATGAAGGAGATCCGACGTCACTGCTCCCGCTAACAGGAAGTCACATCAACAACCAGAACCGATGAATTACCAAGACCTCACCTACCTGGGAAAGATCATCGGGACGGCACAACCCGTCCCCGATCCACCGGACACTCCAATAGTTCCCGTAAAAGAACCTCCGCCAACACCTGCACCAGTTGAAGAGCCCGGGCCGAGGCGGCCCGTTCCCCAGCCAGTGCCCGGCACGCCGAGCATTACGCCGCAAGAGGTGCCTACACATCCGGGTCAACCACTGCAACCGGGAACACAGCACCCCGCAGACCCCATACCGAGCCAGCCTTCCGCGCGTCTGCAACTCATCGTGGTCAACGGTGCATAGTGCTCCGGAAGCGCGCATCGTGGACGGGGTGCGATCCGTCACACCTACGCGAAGCGATCGGATCCACTTCGCCTAGGCGCATCGCAACACCACATCCGTGATCACTGCGGTCTCGCACAATGCGACGACGTATAGCGGCATGCACGGAGGTTCGGTCGCGGGTTTTTGTAGTTTCCGGATGTTTCGGGGAAACCTGTTCAAGCCGTATGGTCCAGCAGCCCGTTCACATCCACGTGAAGCAGCGCCAATAGCTCATCGAATTGCGGATGTGCTTCAGTGAACGCGATCACCTCGACCGCCGGGATGGGTTGGCGAACAAAGCGCAGCTCCACGTAGAAGTCCGACATGCAGTAGTACAGCGAGGAGCCATCGAGCGTGTGCTGTTCGGCCAACCAACTACCGCCATCGATGAGAACCTCCATCTGTTCCTCACCGGCCAGGTGCTTGAATGTGTGACAAGTGAGCATGCCACGCAGGTCCAGACAGGGGCCGTGCGGCTTTTCAGTTCAGAACCACGTACGCCGCGTTCAATAGCGTGGCGAACCCTACCCACATGAGGTAGGGCAGCAACAGCCGTCCCGCTGTGCGCTGCAGTGGAAGGAACGCGCGCATGGTGAGGACGATCAGGATCAACAGCGCGATGATCACCACCAACGCACCGGTCATGGCATGGAGGCCGAAGAAGACCAGGGTCCAGGAAGCGTTGAAAGCCAGCTGCGCACCGTAGAGGAGCAAAGCGTTCCTGCGCGCCTGGCTCCTGGGCTCCGACCAGACCAGTCCAGCAGCGATACCCATGAGGATGTACAGCACCGTCCACGCGGGTCCGAAGATCCAATTCGGTGGTGCGAACGAGGGTCGGTTCAATGATGCGTACCAACCCGAAATGGCTTCGGGCACCACCAGACCCGTGAGGCTGGCGGTGAAGGTGATCGCAATGGCAATGACCACACGGAAGCTCTTCGCGCCGCCGGGACGCTGGATCCTTTCAGGTGTTCCGCGCACGTAGCGCAGCCCGGCAGCTCGAGCCGACTTGGCCGGCGCTTCCGTATGGAGGTCTTTGTCCTTGCGCATAGTTATCCTATGCGCCAGCTCCCGTCAACGGATCCACTTCGCGCTCCCAATGCCGGTGTGCTGCAACGGCGGTGATGAACGCGGCGGTGATGCCTTTGCTGTCACGACCGGTCACAACGCCGGGAATTGCTTTCGCAGCCGCAGGAACGATCCCCCATGCGGTGAGCAGGTCCGCAGCATCGCCCACCAGCGCGATCGCTTTGCTGTGCCGGAACGGATCGCTCAGGAAATCCTTCGCATCGGGGAACTTCTTCCAGGTGTCCTTCCCTCCTATCACGGCGACAGCATCGAACAGCACCGAACTGGTGGTCATGAGCGCATGATCGACCGGCAGCGCAGTCTTACCTGTGGACAAGTCGCGCTTGACGGGTGCGATGATCTTCACCACCGCACCGTTCCGCTCCAACGCTTTCTTCAACTCCGCTGCCTCGGCAGCCCCTTCGTCAGTGACGAGGATCGCCACGCAGCGCGTCTTGATGGAATCCTTGATAGTGTTCTGCATGCTCAGCGCTGCGGAACGCTCCACTACGATCTGCTCATCGTAGGGCTGCACGCTTTGTGGATCGGTATCCGCAGGTATGCTCCGGTTCAGCGGAAGTTCCACTTCCGGCACATCGATGTCGAACGCTTCCGCCACACGTTCGGCCAGGTCGGCATCCACATAGGCGAGTTGTCCGATCATGCGCTCACGTACCGCAGTCACTTCCAACTTGCCCAGTTCGAAACGCAACGCGTTGATCAAGTGGTTCTGCTCCGGCACGCTCTGGCTGCGGTAGAACAGGGCGGCCTGGCTGTAGTGGTCGTGGAATTTCTCGCTCTTGCCGCGCACTTTCACACCTTCCACCGGCTCGGGGAACGACACGAAGCCGCCCTCCTTCACCATAGCCTGGTAGGGGCAGCCGCCTCCGAGCGTGTTCGGCTCGTAGCTCACGCGGTCCGCGTTGATGCCATGGCGCATGTGGCCGTCGCGCTGGTTGTTGTGCACGGGAACGATGGGCCTGTTGATCGGCAGTTCGTTGAAGTTCGCACTGCCCAAGCGCGAGAGTTGGGTATCGGTGTAAGAGAACAACCGGCCCTGCAACAAAGGGTCGTTGCTGAAGTCGATGCCAGGCACCAAATGCGCGGGGTGGAAGGCCACCTGCTCGGTCTCCGCGAAGAAGTTCGTGGGGTTGCGGTCCAGGGTCATCCTGCCGATGCGTTGCACGGGCACTAACTCCTCAGGGATCAACTTCGTTGGATCCAACAGATCGAACGGGTACTTGTGTTCGTCCTTGTCCTCCACGATCTGCACACCCAATTCCCACTCCGGGAAGTTGCCGCCCTCGATCGCTTCCCACAGATCTCGCCGGTGGAAGTCAGCGTCCTTGCCATTGATCTTCGTGGCTTCGTCCCATGCCAGTGAATGCACGCCGAGCAGTGGCTTCCAGTGGAACTTCACGAAGCGGCCCTCGCCCTTCGCGTTCACGAAGCGGAAGGTGTGTACCCCGAAGCCTTCCATCATGCGGTAGCTGCGCGGAATGGCGCGGTCGCTCATCACCCACATGATCATGTGCATGCTTTCGGGCATCAGCGAAATGAAATCCCAAAACGTATCGTGCGCGCTGGCGGCCTGCGGCATCTCGTGGTGCGGCTCCGGTTTCACGGCATGGATCAGGTCGGGGAACTTGATCGCGTCCTGGATGAAGAACACCGGGATGTTGTTGCCCACCAGGTCATAGATGCCTTCCTCCGTATAGAACTTCACCGCGAAGCCGCGGGCATCGCGTACGGCATCGGCGCTGCCGCGCGAACCGGCCACCGTGCTGAAACGCACGAAGACCGGTGTGCGGCGGGCCGGATCGTTGAGGAAACCCGCCTGCGTAACCGCGCTCATCGACTTGTACACTTGAAAGTAGCCATGCGCCCCGGAACCGCGCGCGTGCACCGCTCGTTCGGGAATGCGCTCGTGATCGAAGTGCGTGATCTTCTCGCGCAGTAGATGATCCTCCAGCAAGGTGGGACCACGCAAGCCGGCCTTCAGGCTGTTCTGGTTGTCGTTGATCGGCAGCCCTTGGTTGCTGGTGAGCACCTTGTCGGTGCCGTCCGTGGTGTCCTTCAACAAGTCGGCTTGCTTTGGATCAGCGGTGGACTTCTTTCGATCGGAGGTGTTGCTGGACTTGGTGGAACGCTTGGCCATGGCATGGAAGAGTTTGGCGGAATGCACTGTGATCGCATGCCATACAGTGCATGTCGGTCCAGCAAGGGCGCGCGGGCGATCGGCCACGTTGCGCTGCGCGAATTATTCCCGGATCGTGGAGATGTTTCCTCAGCACAGCCGCGTATCACGACAGCGCCCGCGCTACCCACCGCGGTTCAGTGATCGGGCACACGATCGTCTATGCCATCTGGACAACACCCGCACCCATGAACCAGGCAGACAACCAATACGCCACGCTCTCCCAGGCGGTTGAAGCGTTGAAAGCGAAAGGCTACACGGATGAACTCATGCTCACGGAAGAAGACGTGTTCAACAAGGCAACTCCGCTTGACCCCTTGCAATTCACCATCGACTCCTTCCATCGGTTCGAAGGGCCGAGCGATCCGGCGGACATGAGCATCGTGTACGCGATCAGCTCGAAGCCGTTAGGCTTGAAGGGTTTGCTCGTGGGGGGCTATGGGGCGAAGGCCAACGGTGTCATCGACAAGATGGTGAAGCACTTGCCAGCGCACGAGCACGAAGGCCATGTACAACCGGTACAAGCCGTGGCGCACGGCGAGAACCTCAAAGCGTGACCCGCGCGAATACCGCGATCAAGCACGGCTGGGCCTCCGGCCGACATGCGGTTCGCTCTACGACAGCCATGTGCTCGATCCCGAAGGGGTTGAGGGTGCAGCCCGTCCGCTCGCTACCCGCCCTTGCATGAACCACCCCATGATGCGTTCCTTCAATACAGCGCGATCCGCTGCGGATGCGGCTTCGAACGAGCAACCGAACGCATCGCGCAAAAGCCTGTGCAGCTTCGGGTTCTCTTGTTCAGGTACCCGCAAAGTCCTGAACGTTCGGACCAGGACAGCACTGGCGCAATCCTCACAAAGCATTACCCTGAGCAGTGCGCCATACACCGCGGCCGAATACATGTCGTAAGTCTCGCTCAACCGGAGAAGCTCGCCAACATCCCTGGCTTCATCATCCACGATCATGCGCTTCAAATTGGCTGGGGTCGTATGCTGGCACATGGGATCGGGTACGCCCAGCGTAATTCCACCTCCGTGCCAGCGCGCTTTCAAGGCGGTACGATCGACGAGCGGGCAATTTCCTGACCAACGAATTCCCCCATGAGGGGCGGGCGTTCCACGACTCGTAAGCGAATGCAGATGAACGAACGGACCGCATGTATGTTCAGGTACAATGCATGTGTTCGCAACAGGTTGCCGCCTCATAGCTGGATCTGATCATTGCAAACAACGAAAGCCATGGACGAGTTGAAACGTGCCGATCCTTCCGGAACGAACACTTCGCTCGCTGGGCTGCTGCATGGAAGTGGGGCAGCGGATGCTTGGTACCGGTGGTGATCTTCGCCACCGTGTACCTGCTGCTCGGCAGCTATTGAATAGGTGCGTTGCAGCCGCACCATTCTTCCCATATGGTCTACCTTCACCCGTGGTCTGTACGCGTTGCCGTCCTGTGCCCTGTTCGACCACCGGAAACGCCATCCCCAATGAACCACGCCGCTGCCCCCCTGCGCGACCTGGCCGCAAGGCTGCTGGCAGAGGAGCGCGATAGTAGCGATAGCGTGAACGAACCCGCCGCTCACCGCGTGTGCGGCAAATTGGGCGCGTTGATCTCCAAACTGGCAGGCGCTGCCGGATACCGCTCGCTTCTTACGCGGGCCTTGGCGTTGGCACAAGCGAAAGCACCCGAGCTGAAAAGCGTACGCGTTTCGCCGGACGGCCTGCTCGAAGGATTTGCCGAAGCGAAGACCGGTACGGACACTGAACAACTCGCGCCTGGCGAAGTGGCGATCGTGGCGCAACTGTTGGGCCTGCTCACCACCTTCATCGGCGAACCCCTCACACGGCAACTGGTGAAAGAAGCATGGCCAGCGATCGCTCCTCTTACATCCTCAGCATCCCACACGGCATGACCAAGCGCACCAAAGTCGCCATCAACAAACTCCCCACCGGCGTTCCCGGGTTGGACCAGATCCTGGGTGGCGGATTGCCGGAGTTCTCCTTCAACATCCTCGCAGGTACACCGGGTTGCGGCAAGACCACGCTGGCACACCAGATCGCCTTCGCCAACGCCACGGCGGAGCGACCGGCGCTCTACTTCACCATACTCGGTGAGCCGGCGCTGAAGATGTTGCGGTACCAGCAGCAATACGATTTCTACGACGAGGCCAAGATGGGCACCGCCATCCGCTTTGTGAACCTGAGCGAGCAGGTGCTGAAGGGCGATTGGAACGCGGTGCTCGATGCGATCATCAAAGAGGTGGAGGTCGTAAGTCCGGCCATCGTAGTGGTGGATTCGTTCCGCAGCCTAGCGCGCAAAGTCAACGGCGGCAGCGGCGAAATGGATCTGCAAGCCATGGTGCAACGCCTTTCCATGCACCTCACCACCTGGCAGGCCACCACCTTCCTGCTCGGTGAATACTCCGAAGCGGAACTAAGCGGCGATGCCGTTTTCACCGTGGCCGATGGGATCATTACCCTGCACCAGAGCATGAACCGCAACAGCATGGTGCGCAAGCTGCAAGTGCTGAAATGCCGTGGGCAGGAGACCTTGCCGGGCATGCACATCTTCCGCATAACGAACAATGGTCTCCACGCATTTCCGCGGATGCTGGGCCGCAACCCGGACCAGAACCAGAAGCGCACCGGCAAGCGGCTCTCCATGGGCATCCCCGAATTGGATGCGATGATGGCCGGCGGCGCACGCGAAGGGGACAGCATCATGATATCCGGTGCCACCGGTACCGGCAAGTCCATCCTCAGCACCCACTTCATCGCCGAAGGGCTCCGGCAGGGCGAATCGGCGGTGGTGGCGGTCTTCGAGGAGCGCCCTGCGGAGTATGAGGCACGCGCGGCCACCTTCGGTTTCGACTTCAAGACCCCACAAGAGAACAACAAACTGGAGATCCTCTACCTGCGACCCTTGGACCTTACCGTGGACGAGGCCTTGCACGATATCATGAAGGCTGTGCAACGCGTGGGGGCAAAACGACTGGTGATCGATTCGCTGCAAGGCTTCGAACGGGCGCTGGCACCAGATTTCCGCGAGGAGTTCGAGGAATCGCTGTACCGCATGTTCATTTCGCTCACGGGTGTCGGGGTCACTATCCTCAGCACCCTCATGGTGGAGGAATCCTTTACCCGGGCACCAGTGACGAACTACTCGGTCTCCTTCCTCACGGACGATATTATCCGGCTCCGGTATGTGGAGATCGATGGGAAGTTGCGCAAGATCCTCAACGTCACCAAAATGCGCGGAGGCGAGCATAGCAAGGAGATCCGCCAGTACGACATCACTGATAAAGGGCTCGAGCTGAACACCTCCGAGTACATAGGACTACTTACCGGATTGCCCGTGCGCTCGGTCGGAGCGTTTATGACTGACAAGCCATGAGGATCGTGGGAGCACAATTCCGGTTGTCGGTTGGCAGTTGTCGGTTGTCGGGCTATCGCCAACAAGCGCCCACCACGACGGACAACAGATAGCCGACAACAGATCCCTGATCCCCTCACGCTGTTCACCATGAGCGATGTCAAGACCATAGCGCCGACCACCGCAGCCGTCCGGGAGGCCAAACGTGCGCTGGAGCAGATGGTCTACCATGCCGTCATGGAATTCGCACCGTGGCCCATGGCCGAGGTGGAAGGCACCGCGCACATGGTGCGGGCCGTGAACCCATCGTTCTGCACGCTGCTGGAGAGGACCGAGGCGGAACTGCTCGGAAGACCGATCGCCGAGCTCTTCATCGAAGGCCACGCCACCCGCGGCCTGTTGGATCGTGTACAGCTTTCCGGCGAAGCCGCCACCCATGTGGAAACCGCCAGCAATACGCCTGGGCCGATCTACTGGTCATACACCTGCTGGCCGGTGCAAGCGAAGGACGCACGGCATGTGGGGCTGATGATCCAAGTGACCGAGACCAGCAAAGACGATCAGCAGACCAAGGACATGAACGAGGCACTGCTGATCAGTTCGGTGCAACAGCACGAACTGACGCAGAACGCCGATCGGCTGAACGAACAACTGCAGGAGGAGATCATCGAACGCAAGGAGGCGGAGCAAGCCTTGCGCGAGAGCGAAGAGTTCAACCGCAGCATCACCGACAGCAGTCCGGATTGCATCAAGATCCTGGACCTCGACGGCAACCTGCTGTCCATGGCGGAGCGTGGGCAGAAACTGCTGTGCATCCCTGACATCACGCCCTACCTGAACAGGCCGTGGATGGATTTCTACGCGGGTGAAGATGATCGCGCGGCTGCGACCGCAGCCGTGAAGACGGCGGCAGAAGGCGGTGAGGGGAACTTCATCGGTTACTTCGGCACACCGCGCGGCGAAGCGAAATGGTGGGACGTGCGGGTCTCGCCGATCCGCGACGCGGGCGGTACCGTCAACCGCCTGTTGGCCGTTTCGCGCGATGTGACCGAGCGCAAGCTCACCGAGATGAACCTCGCGTTCCTGGCAACCGTCAGCAAAGACCTCCTGCTCTTGTCGAACATAGAGGAGATGATGCGGCTGGTGGGCAAGAAGATCGGCACCTACCTCGGGCTCTCGATGTGCGCGTTCGTGGAGGTCAACGAGGACGAGGACCAAGCCGTTGTTACCCATGACTGGAATCGCGAAGAGGGGCGGAGCTTCGTAGGGGTGCATCGCATGGAGGATTTCTTTACGCCGGAATTCCAGGCCGCAGGCCACGCGGGCGAAACGTTCGTAGTAAGCGATACGGACACGGACCCGCGCGCCATCGGCTCCAATTTCGCATCGTTCAACGTTCGGGCCTTGATCACAGTGCCTGTGCTGCAAGAGGGGACCTGGCGCTTCATGCTCTGCGCCGGTCATTCCGAGGCGTACCCTTGGCAGCCCGATGAAGTGGAACTGACGCGTGAGCTCACCGCACGCATCTGGGCACGCTTGGAAGGTCTGCGCGCCGAAGCAACGGTGCGCGCGATCGACGCGCGGCTCAGGCTCGCTCTGGATTCCGCACAATTGGGAACATGGAGCTTGGATCCCGCGACAGGCCTGTTCACCGTGGACGAACGCTACCAGGCCATCTTCGGCGCGTCAGGATCATCGCTCAAGCTGGAGCAAGGCTCGGACAACGTACACCCGGATGACCGTGACCTTGTCGCCCAGGCCGTGCAAGCGGCTATGCGGCCCGATGGCTCCGCACAATTGGAAGTCGAATACCGCATTGTGCATACCGATGCATCCGTGCATTGGGTGCTCTCCAAGGGACGCACGGAGTTCCAAGGCGAAGGCACATCGCGGAAGCTCACAGGCTTCGCCGGCACGGTGGCGGACATCACCGAGCGCAAACA
>Ga0105046_10004197_pt1 | contig 22937 bp, 21 predicted proteins | sample MAT03_FD_78385 | JGI IMG/M metagenome (GOLD analysis project Ga0105046, IMG submission 78385) | Freshwater microbial communities from Lake Fryxell liftoff mats and glacier meltwater in Antarctica - MAT-03 (megahit assembly) | ecosystem: Environmental > Aquatic > Freshwater > Ice > Liftoff...
ATGACCTTTTTTAAATTTGATGAAACAAAGGAATACTTCTCTTTTTTATGCGAAATTCCTACTCTGCCAAAAAGGGCAATAATAAATGTGAAGCGTAGAGTTGCTAGGTTAAAACGAAAATGAAAATTAAATTTTTAGGAACCTATATGTAACTTTGTTTGCATGAACCGATGGGAACTGCGTTTTGAAAATTTTCTGCAAGCTTTTGAGGAGCTTGAAAAGGCTATTCAAATTTCCACTTTAGGATTTCTTGAATTGGCAGGTTTGATAAAGCTTTATGAATTGTCTTTTGAATTGGGATGGAAGGTTTTAAAGGACTTTGAAGAGGATATTGAAAAAATTCAAATTTCAGGTTCGCCTCGCTCTGTTATTTTTGCTGCCAGAGATATAAAGATTTTTTCAGAGTCTGAAGCCGAGGTTTGGCTAGAAGCTTTGGAAAGCCGAAATTTCCTGTCGAATACCTATAATGAAACTTTAGCCAAAACTGGAGAATGGAAGATTCGAAATCAATATTATCCCATGCTTCTTCGATTCAATATGCAATTCAAAGCGCTTCGTTGATGGAAATTAATTCATTTGGGCTAAGAGAAAAATATTTGTGGCGAATGCGACAACTTTTTTCTTTAAATCCTGAAATAGAGAAGGTTGTACTTTATGGTTCCAGGGCAAAAGGGAATCATAAAGAAGGTTCTGATATTGATTTGGCCTTGGTTGGAGATGAGGTAAATTTTGATACGATAGCACACATACAGTATGTCTTAAATGAGGCCTGTTCCATTCCATATAAAGTTGATGTACTACACTACAACTCACTTTCTAACAATATGTTGAAGGGAGAAATCGTGACTTTTGGCAAAGAAATATACAATAGGAATACCATAAAATTTGTGGCCTGATCCGCAAATTATCCAAACAACTCCATTGGATTCAAATTCAGGAAATCTTCAATTGGAATTCCTGAACTACCAGTGGAATATAATTTTGCTGTCGGATACATTTCTGAAAATTTCTTCAAGCCGGGCAATGCTTTATCCGTACCTGACTTAACCTCAATGGCAACTATTTTTCCTCGCCGCTCCATTATAAAGTCAACCTCCTCATTTCGCTCCCTCCAATAGTAAAGATTATAGTCTTGTTCTAAAGATTGGTTTAGCAAATGAACGCCAACCGCAGACTCCACCCAGCGGCCTTTTTCCTTTGGATTGGCAATCAACCCGCTGTATGACAATGGACTGAGAACTGAGAGCATTGCATTATTATGCACCTGAAATTTGGGACTGCTTGCTCTCTGGCGTATCATATTAGGTGAGAATTTTTCAATTCCACCAAGTAAACCAGCCGTATCCAACATTTCTAAATATCGGGAAAGTGTTACTGTATTTCCGGCATCTGCCAGCTGACCGAGTATTTTTGTAAACGAAAGAATTTGTCCCGAATACCTGCATCCAATTTCGAAAAGCCTGCGCATCAGAGCTGGTTTCGAAACCTGGGTAAGCATCAGAACATCTTTGGAAATACTGGTTTCAAGCAAAGAATCGTTCACATACCGCCTCCACCTTTCTTCATCTTCCATTAGCTGAGCTGCACCCGGATATCCTCCAAACCAAATGTATTGCTCTAGTGTAATCCCAAAGGCTTCCTTCATTTCTGAAAGGGACCAGTGACCAAGATAAGTGCGTTCGAAACGGCCCGCAAGCGATTCTGTTAAACCTTGTTGAATGAGTAATCTGGAAGAGCCAAGTAAAATGACTTTTAAAGGAACGTTGGCTATTTGGTCTGCGTCCCATAGCTTTTTGACCATTTCGCTCCAGTTTCCAATTTTTTGTATTTCATCAATCACCAAAAGAAATTCCTGATTTCCATGCTGTCCGGCCTGAAGTCTTGCCAGATTCCATTGTTGCTCCAGCCATTGTGTATCCGTTCCTGCAACAGCATCGGCGGAAAGTAACAGCTTAGGTCCCTGCCACCCGGCAAGGATTTGAAGCACCATTGTAGTTTTTCCAATCTGCCTTGGCCCAACCAAAACCTGAATCAGCCTTTCTTTGGCTAAAAGCTGTTTTCTGATTTTAGAATATACTCTTCTTTGGATGCCAGCCATCTGATTTATGATTTACTCAGCAAAGGTAGTAAAATTACTTTAAGCACCGAGTTAAATTACTCATTTGATTGAGTAAAATGTAATACACGGTTATATCGCTTGTATATCAACTAATTAAGGCTTACAAATAAGGATATATCTTACTAAAATTGAAGTACCAGTTCCATTGGGCAGTGGTCACTGTGGACTGCATCGGGAATAATTTTTACCGATGAAAGATTGTCTTTAAGTGCATTTGAAGCCAAAATATAATCAATTCGCCAGCCCAAATTTTTACCTCTTGAACCTGCCCTTTGGCTCCACCATGTATATTGATGGGGAACAGCTGGAAAGAAATGACGAAATGTATCAATCAAGGGACCATTGGATAAAAGTTTTGTCATCCAGGCTTGTTCTTCAGGCAAAAACCCAGAGGTTTTAATATTCGATTTTGGGTTGTGAATGTCTATCGGATGATTGCAAATGTTGTAATCTCCACAGAAAACAATGTTTGGATATTTTAGCTGAAGTTCTTTTTGATAGGCAAAGAAAAAATCCATCCATTCATATTTCACATTTTGCCTAAGCTCACCTGTTGTTCCGGATGGGGCATACAAGCTTTGAATGGCCACATTTCCAAAATCAAGCAAAATATGGCGACCTTCAAAATCAAATATTGGATGTCCGGTTCCAAAAACTACTTCCAAAGGCTTCCTTTTTGAGAAAATGGCAACGCCAGCATACCCTTTCTTTTCAGCCGAAAACCAATAAGGTTCGTACCCAAGGTCAGCAAAAGGCGAAAAGTCCAGATCGTGTGGCTGGGCTTTTGTTTCCTGAAAACAAACTACATCGGCTTGATTTTGAGCCAGAAACTCGGCAAGACCTTTTTTAGTCGCAGAACGAATTCCGTTTACATTGTAGGTTAAGATTTTCATCTTGAATGTCTTAAAGTGATGAATGAATAAGGTATTTTCAAATCAATCACCAAAGCTTATCGGGATAAATTCCTTCTTGATTAAGCTCCAGAAGTTTAGCCTTCGTTTTGTCTTTATCCGCAGCATAGGTTACGCCAATCCACTCATCTTCAGAATCTAACACCTTAATTTTTAACGCATTGGTAGCGACTAAATCTCCGATTGTACTTGGCAAAAGAAATTCAGATTTCAATTCTTTGCCATTTTTACTCAGCCAAGGACCAAACTGGCTACCAACCAAATCAAAAATGGAAGGAGAAAATCCCCAGAAGTTCATAGAAACCAATTCATTTCCGAACAAGGCAATTGGCTTGCTATCAAGATCGCATTGAAGAATTCCATTTATGGTCTGAATGTCGGTTTTCTCTTCAATAGAAGTCAAAAATCCATTTTCGTCCTGCCTGCAAATTCCTCTTGCAACTGAACCTGAATCGGAAAGTGTTTTACCCAATCGAAATCCAATCAAAGCGCCCATTTTCTCCAAACCGAGTTCATTTTGGCTAAAAAAGGAGGCCAATTTCTCAAATCCAGAAAAACCATAGAAATCGTCAGCATTCAAGACAGCGAAATTCTCCTTCACTACATCTCTGGCACACCAAAGTGCGTGTGCTGTTCCCCAAGGTTTGCTGCGACCCTCGGGAGAAGAAAATCCATCAGGCAATTTCTCCATTTCCTGAAAAGCAAAATCGATTGGCAAATTTGCAGGCAGTCTATTTATAACACACTCACGAAAAGCACTTTCTATGTCCTTTCTAATAATAAAAACCACCTTTCCGAACCCTGCTTTTAGGGCATCATAAATCGAGTATTCCAAAAGAACTTCGCCCTTTGGGCCTAATCCATCCATTTGTTTGAGGCCACCATAGCGGCTACCCATTCCAGCTGCTAATACAAGAAGTGTTGGTTTTGACATTGCATAAATTTTATTGGGCAAAAATGGCGTTCTAAATCAACAAAAAAGAAATTTCGAGGAAAATACTTAGGAGAATTGCGAACAATCAAATCAGAAATACTTACAAACAATATTTAAGGATTTGTTGATAAATGGAACTATGTTTTCAATTCAAAAAAAAGTAAGGATTTAGATTAGAAAATTCATTCTTTTGAAACGAAAAACATTGAACTTCAAAACCAATACAATCCTAAAGCAGAAATCCAATGGACAATCCCGGAAATCTTGAACAAGTTTCTAGTCCTTTATATGAGGCACTTTTAGCAAACACCTTGCAGGGGCTTTTTATCGTTGATTCTAAGTTCAGGTTATTGGATTTCAATGAAATAACACACAAGCAGCTTTCGAAGTTTCGAGAAAAGGAAATTCAAAAGGGTGAGAGTTTCTTCAATTTTGTTCATTCAGAGAATTTAGAAGCCACCAAAGCTGATCTACTAAAAACATTGAAAGGTGAAGTTGTAACTGGCACACGGTCAGTCGTTAGAGCGAGCGACGGACTCTTGATTACAACCAAATTCTGTTATACCCCTGTCGTTAAAAAATCTGGCGATATAGATTTTATTGTCCTTGCCTATCAGGACATTACACAGGAAAATCTGGCAATTAAGCGGGCTGACCACTTTTCGTCTATGCTTGATTTACTTTTTAAACAAAATCATGAGGGCCTATTGGTTGTAGATTTGAACACACTGGAATTTAGGGCAAACCCAGAATTTATAAAGATTTTCGATCTTTCAGAAACTGACCTCGAAGAACAAGTAAAACTACTCAACAATCCAGGAAAATGGGATGCTAATTTCCCCTTTTCTGTAAAGCACGCTTTTTCTATTCCCCTTAAAAAAGATACAGATCTTCAGGTACTTAAAAACAGTGCGCAGCCAACTTATATTCGACTTTTTAGAAATGAACTCGAACAAGAAGATGGATCTAAACTTCTATTATTGTCAGTTATTGATGAATCTGAAAGGATCCAAATAGAAAAAGGAAGGATTGAGCATGAAATCAATTTCAAGACAGTTGCAAAAAATTTTCCGAATGGAAATATTACGATAATAGACAAGAACCTGAATGTGGTGTTTTCGGATGGTGCTGAATATGAAACTGATTTGGGCGAATTTAAGCCAAAAACGGGCAAAAGCATTCTGGATCAATACGGACCAAACTACCGTGAGTATTTAAAAGAAAGTCTTTCAAATGCATTTGAAGGTGCGAGTGAGCAATTTGAACTTACGTTTCACAAGAAAACGTATTCGATGATTGTGACGCCAATGCCAGATCCGTCGCACAAAATCAATCTGGTAATGAAAATAGCCCAAAACATTTCTACCCAAAAGAATGCACAATTGGATGCTTACTATCAAAAAGAATACCTTAGACAAATTATCGATGTAGATCCAAACCTGATCTATGTCAAGGATAGCGAAGGAAAAGTTTTGATGGCGAACAAAGCCATAGCTAGTTTTTTTGGGGCCACGGTCCAGGAATTTATTGAAAAAAGTGAGGAATATTTCAAAACCTACAAATGGCGCTATGAAGAAATCCTCAAACTTGATGAGCAGATTTTTAGAACGCTTACTACGAAAACCACCGAAGAGGCCATATTCAACAAGGTGACAAAAAAAATGCACCTCTTCCAAATTACAAGAACCCCATTTACAGGAGATCAGAATAAACTAAGTATTTTGTGTGTAGGAGTTGACATAACAGATAGAGTAAATGCTGAAAATGAACTTATTACACAAAGAGAATACCTTAGACATATACTCGATACCGACCCCAATCTTATTTTTGTAAAAGATACATCTGGAAAATTCTTATTGGTAAATAAAGCATTTGCAGATTATTACCAGACTACAGTTGAAGCACTTATTGGTAAGAAAGATAAAGAATTAAGTTGGCCTGAAAAAGACTGGATACTCTTCGAAAGTTGGGACAAGGAAGTGATCAATTCAAACGAACAAATGATCAATCAGATGCGCTTTGTTAACCCTATAACTGGCACTGAATCTTTTTTTGTTACCACTAAAAAACCCCTTTTGGATGCCGATGGCAAGATTAATATTTTAGGTGTTGTTACAGACATTACCCGCCAAAAGAGCCAAGAGGAGAAAATCAAAAAGAGCGAGGAAATGCTTCAGGAGATCTTTAATCGGGTTGCAGATGCCCTTTTAATTCTCGACTCCAACAATTTGAAGGTTTTAGATTGTAATCAAAAAGCAATTGATTTATTGGATACCAATACTAAAGAACAGACCATCGGAAAGCCCATTCAGACATTTAAAGTGAAATCTGATTTGAGAAATCAATTTTGGACAAGCTTTTTTAAAGAAATAAAATCGAGCGACCAGATTGCTGAAATAGAGATACTTAAGCCCAATAATGTTAATATTTGGGGTAGTCTGGCTGCAACCATTTTCAACAGAGATGGAAAAGATTTAATCCTCTTAAGAATAGCTGATATTACTCTTCAAAAAAACTCAGAAGAGCAGATCATGCAGGCCTTGAATGAAAAAGAAATATTAATACAAGAAATTCACCATCGGGTTAAAAACAATATGGCGGTGATTTCCAGTTTGTTGCAACTACAAACCGGATACATTAAAGACCCAGCACTCATAGATGTGTTCAAGGACAGCCAAAGTAGGATCAAATCTATGGCCCTCATCCATGAGAAGTTGTACCAATCCAAAACTCTTGCGAAGGTGGAAATGGAATCCTACATCAAGGAACTTGCACGTACTCTGCTTTTCACTTATAACCCAAAACGGTCTGATATTAAGATTAATACCTTCGTGGAGAATGTTTTTTTGGACATCAACTCTGCTGTTCCATGCGGTTTGCTGATCAATGAAATAATATCAAACGCATGTAAACATGCATTTATTGGAAGAGATTCTGGCCTGATAGAAATCCACTTTTCAAAAGAAGAAGAGCAATATCGACTTGAGATGACGGACAATGGAATTGGAATGCCAATGAATACCAATTTTTCGGATTTTAAATCGCTGGGAATGAATTTGGTGCAAGCTTTGGCATCGCAGCTTGGCGCTCACCTGGAAATAAAAACGAATGACGGTCTTGGCTATTATCTGACTTTTGTTGAGAAGGTAAAACCGAGTAGAACTGACCTGACAAGATGAAAAAGATTAGAAATTGAGATGAAAGAAATGCCACTCTAATTTCAGTTTTTGACTTCAATTAACGCATAAAAGACTCCAGTCTCATGTGTTTTACTATTCTGATCCTCATTTAGTTAATCTAATTGATTAACAATTTTTTTGTCGGTGTTTTTATAGTTGATGCAAGTTTCTTTTTGATTATTGATTCACAACGGATTTCTAAGGATTTACTTTTGTTTTAAACATACGGGTATAGATCAACCCGTATATTTTTAAATCTCACACTTAAATCAAATTTTGTCATGAAAGTCACTAATCTTTTTACCGCAATTCTGATGGTATTCAGCTCGATTTCCTTATCGGCTCAAACAGTAGGTCGAAAAGTGCCTAAATTATCTTTAACCGAATACAATGCCAAGAAAGACGATGGCATTCTCAATTTTGAAGTTGATGTGAGAATGGCAGATTGCATCTCATATTTGGAACTGAAAAATGAATTAACAAAAAAGGCAATTAAAGTTGCGGTAGGAGAAAAGGACTATTACCTCAGCGAAGAAAATGGCCGCGATATTTTACTTCGTATCCCGGTTGGGACTTTGAAAGATTTTCTAAAAAAGAAAGAACAACTTCCTACAGAGTTGACGATTTACAGCAAATCTGGAAAGCCAATCTACACCAACGAACTGTCTATCAATAGGGTTGAACTGATAAACTCATCTGAAGGGCAAAGTGGTAAAATAGACTAGATCACTTTTTTTACCTTTTCTTCTTTTATTCGAATCAAGTCTAAAGCCAAATAGATGGCCGAACGTAAAGATTCTTCATTGGCCTCCCCTTTTCCGGCAATGTCGTAAGCAGTGCCGTGGTCTGGCGAAACACGAACAAAAGGAAGTCCAGCAGAAAAGTTAACACCCTCCATTCCAGCAATAATCTTAAAAGGTATTAGGCCTTGATCGTGATACATTGCCAATACTGCATCAAAGTTTCGGTACTGACCAGAAGCGAAAAAACCATCAGACGGAAATGGGCCATAAACATGCTTTCCCTTATCTCGCCACTCCCTGATTACGGGCCCAATTATGGACTCTTCTTCTTTTCCCATCCTGCCATTTTCACCTGCATGGGGGTTAAATCCTAAAACGGCGATCTTAGGTTTTGCTACATCAAAATCTTTAACCAAACACTTTTCAAGTTGGGTCAAACGATTGTAAATCAGATTTCTAGTTAAAATTCCTGCTACTCTTTCAAGTGGCAAATGCACTGTAGCCAGAGCTACTTTTAGGTTTTCGTGAACCATCAACATTAGACTTTCACCCACACCCGCAGCTTTTGCAAAGTATTCTGTGTGGCCAGGGAATGGAAATTCCTTTTCTGGCATATTTGATTTTGTGATTGGGCCAGTAACCAAAGCATGAATTTGTCCGGACTTTAAATCTTCGGTCGCTTTTTGAAGGGCAAGAAAAGCCAATCGGCCCGCTTCAGGGTCTGATTGACCTGGCTTCAATTCATAATCTTCCTCCCAGCAATTGAACATATTCACTTTTTTGTGAGAAATCTGTTCAATGCTCTTACAAGGAATCATTTGGAAATCTTCAACATTCATTAGCTTTCTATAACGGCTAATTACCTTGTGATTGCCATAAAGCACTGGTGTACAAAGTTTTAAAATTCTGCTTTCTTCCAATACTTTGATGATAATTTCCGGACCGATGCCGTTGACATCGCCAAAAGTGATCCCGATTACCGGAAGTTGACTTGAATTTTGTATTTTTACTTCAGACATGGTGTATCGTTTGCCATTCCCAAACCATCTTTGGGACCGCAAAACAACATAAGATTTAGGACATGACTTTACCCCCGCTATTAAAAAAAATCAGGTCAGGCATTTTTTTATGGCTCCTTGCCTCATTTTGTCTTTTCTCATGCCAAGAAACATACCAACCAAAGGAGCGTGGATTTCCTCGATTTGATCTTCCCGAGCCAAAATATACGCTTTATAACCAAAATCATCCATTTCAATTTGAGGTGTCAGATCAGGCCATTGTTTATAAGGACAGCAGCAGATTGGCCGAGGCCCATTGGGTAAATATAAAGTACCCTGCTTTGGCTGCAGAAGTTCAACTAACTTATAAAGACTTGGGCGGAGACCTGAAAATGCGCAATGAGTATATTGAAGATTCCAGAACATTGATCAACAAACACAATGTAAAAGCCTATGGCATAGAGGAAACCACGATGAAGACGGCCAATGGTCTTCAAGCTTATATTTTTTCACTTACTGGCCAGGTACCTACACAGTTTCAATTTTATACCACAGACAGCGCACGCCACTTTCTTCGCGGTGCGCTTTATTTTCGAACGGCAACCGAGAATGATTCATTGGCACCGGCAATAAAATATATCAGCCACGATATGTTGCACTTGATCAATACCTTAAAATGGAAAAATGGCAGATGAGCATCCGCTTTTCAAGTCAACTCGTGTAGGCGCAAGGCCATCTCCGATTTCGATATTGAGAAATGAAAAAATGCTCTGGATGGGCTCCTGCTTCGTGGAGTCTATGTCTAAATTTTTAGAACAGTATCAATATCAAGCCATTATAAATCCATTTGGTGTTATTTTTCATCCAATGGTATTGGAGAAATTATTGGCAATGGAAGCCATAGAAATATTCAAATGCAATTTTGAAAGAAGAGGAGTTTGGCAAAATTTTTGGCTGGGTGCACCATTTGGGGCAGAATCTGAAAATGCATTAAATCATAAGATTGAAAATGCAGCTCGACTGATTAACGAATCTATTCTAACATCAAATTGGTTGGTAATGACTTGGGGGACAGCATTCTGGTATGCCCATGAAGAAAAAGGCATGGTAGGAAAATGTCATAAATTTCCACAAAATCATTTTCAAAAGCAGCTCAGCACCATTGAGGAAATTGTAGAGATTTGGAAAGAAAGAATCACCAGAATCCGGCAAAAAAATCCAAAATTGAAGGTGCTTTTAACTGTGAGTCCTGTCAGGCATACCCGAGATGGATTGGAAGGAAATGCGATCAGCAAGTCGACTATGCGTTTGGCAATTATGCAATTGCAATCCAAGCTAAAAGATGTTTTTTACTTCCCCGCATTTGAAATTGTGGTGGATGAGCTGCGGGATTATCGCTTTTTTAACGCTGACCTGATCCATCCAAATAATGAAGCAGCAGCCTATATCTGGAATCAATTTTCAAATCAATATTTTACTCCAGAGGATCAGAAAATCAATGCGTTAATAAGAGATATTTCTCTCCAGCAGCAACATGTTTCCAACATTAATTTTGGCGAAGACTATGATGCACAAATGAGGAGTTTAAACTTAAAAAAAGAAAGTTTGGCAGCAAAACTGAAGCCTTAAACACTTCATTTACTCAAGTCCGGAGCCAGGCTCCTTTGCCATTGTTTTATATACCAAACGGTTTACCAAAGAAGGAAAAATCTTGTTCAGCCAAACGGTCAGCTTGCCTTGGGTAGTCATGACGAGGGTTCGTTTTCTTTTCACAACTGCCTGATAGATAATAGCTGCAACTTCCTCCGAACTCATCATCTTTTCTTCTTGCCTTGGAGAAACGCCTTGGGCACTTCCATCTTTGGTTAAAGAATTTTCTCTAATGTTGGATGAGGTAAATCCAGGACAAGCAATCAAAACATGAACCTCCTTTTTTAGCAATTCTATTTCTAAACTTTCTAAAAAGCCAATCATAGCAAACTTAGAAGCAGAATATCCCGTTCGACCTGGCAAACCTTTGTAACCTGCTATGGATGAAATACCTACAATACTTCCTTTGCTTTTTAAAATGTATGGGAGTGCGGCTTTCGTAGCATAAACGGTTCCGAAAAAATTGGTATCCATCACTTTTCGAATCACATCTATATCTACATCCTTGAAAAGCGCCCGCATGGAAATTCCTGCGTTGTTGATCAAAACATCCAAACTGCCATAGTGGTTTACTGTTTGAGCAACAGCCTTTCTTTGATCAGTTTCAGATGATGCATCTGCCTGTATGCCAATACATTCAATACCTAGTGATTGCAATTCCAGTTTGGCAGATTCTAGTCTTTCCAAATCACGCCCAGTAAAACAGATGCGGCTACCATTCCTTCCAAATTCTTTAGCAAGAGCAAAACCAATGCCAGAGGTAGCACCAGTGATTAGGATTATTTTATCTTTCATAAGGAAAATAAAAGTGAAAAGACTAAAGTTTCACCATCCTATTTCTAAGCCAAAAATCGACAAGGACCAACGCCGCCATCGCATCTACAATAGGAACAGCTCTTGGAAGGACGCAAGGATCATGTCTTCCCTTTCCTGAAACCACAGCTGTATTTCCCTCATCATCAATACTTTCCTGATCTTGCATTATGGTAGCGACGGGTTTGAAAACAACATCAAAAGTGATTTCCTGTCCGTTTGAAATCCCGCCTTGAATACCTCCTGAATGATTGGTTCTCGTTTTAACAACGCCGTTTTCGGTATAAAATGCATCGTTGTGTTCAGAGCCTTTCATGCCAATCGAATTGTATCCCGATCCAATTTGAAAGCCTTTTGCTGCATTGATGCCAAGCATCGCTTTTCCAAGTTCTGCATGCAATTTGTCAAAAACCGGCTCGCCTAAACCAACCGGAACACCAAAGCAAATGCATGAAACTACACCGCCAATCGTATCCCGCTCCAATCTGATTTCGTCAATTCGTTGCGCCATTTTTTCGGCAGTTTCGGGATCGGGACAACGAACAGGGTTGGTTTCGGTGAGCGAAAAATCCAAATCCTGAATCTCTTTTTGAAGTTTGATATGGCCCACCTGGCTTACATAGGCTTCTATTCTAATGCCTTGGCTTGCTAAAATTTGCTTGGCAATTGCCCCTGCAGCTACTCTTGCAGCGGTTTCTCTTGCTGAACTTCTTCCACCGCCTCTGTAATCTCTGATACCGTACTTCTCCTGATAAGTAAAATCGGCGTGAGATGGTCTAAATGTATGCGCAATGTGGCTGTAGTCCTGGCTTTTCTGGTTTTCATTTGGGATAAAAAGTGCAATGGGCGTTCCAGTGGACTTTCCTTCAAATATTCCCGAAAGAACTTGAAATGCATCAGGCTCTTTTCTTTGGGTAGTTAGTTTGCTTTGGCCGGGTTTGCGCCTATCCAATTCCGATTGAATGTGCGCAAAGTCTATCTCTAAACCAGACGGGCATCCATCGATAACTACGCCAATGCCAGGACCATGAGACTCCCCAAATGTTGTGATTTTGAATGCTTTACCAAATGTATTGCTCATAATTTTCGTTTCATTAAAAATAAATCTCCCTCCTCGTTACCTACCAACAGGCTATCCGAACCCCAATATGAAATAGATTCCGATTGCTTCATTTTCTTAGAGGCAAAACAAAAATCATGTGAAGGAATTTTGCCCGAAATAAAGGAAGGAATGCTGTAAAAGTAAATTTTTCCATACGTCAAGAGTGCAAGTTCCTTGCCATCAGGCCGTAAAGCGGCGCCGGTGACCAATCCATGAAGTTCCAATTTTTGCTTTTGACCTATTTTGTATTCTCCTGGCAAATCTGGCAAAACGAAAATCCTTGATTTTCTCTCAGACTTACTCTTTGTAAATAAATACAAGCTATCTCGCCAATGAACCATCGCTTCACAGTCGTAGTGGACCATTTCATTTTTTTTATCTTGATAAGAAAATGAAATTTCACCTACTACCCTTTTCTCCTTGACATTCAGTTTTAAAATTCTAAGATTTTGCTCTAACTGAAGGTTGTTGCCAAAGTCTCCAATATAGACATTCCCTGAATCATCCTTGCAAATCTCTTCCCAATCACGATTTTGGAAGGGAATTGGCCATTCAAAAATTGTATTTCCTTTTGCTGAAATAAGATACAAGTTGGTATCGGTATCGTCGTTTTGTGTCCAAAATTGATCATCCTTTTCGAAGGCCAAACCAGAACTCTCATTGATTCTTTTGTCTTCTATTTCGCCAATTACCTGAAATTCAAATCGATCTGTGCCATAACAATCAGAATCAAAATACTTTTGGTACCATAAAAAAGCCAGCGCAACAATTGAACAAGCCAAAATAAAGCTTACAGCTAAAGACCGGATTTTAATTTTGGCAGCCAATGGTTTTAAGTGTTGGAATCAAACCATTTTTAAAATTCAATTCGCTGCAAAATTAAAACATTACCAGTGCACAAACTTTATATTCCGATTTGGTACGCATATAATTTTTCAAATGCATCATAGCATAGTGACTTCCAAAGGCTTAATTGCTAAAGCCAGCTTTGTATTTCAAATTTTGAAGCCTTAAACACGAGCAGAGTCTTACCTTCGCCCCTATGTCCGGAAAAGGCAAAATAATTAATGACCCCGTGCATGGTTTTATCACCGTGCCAGGAGGTTTGATACAGGAAGTTATAGACCATTCTTATTTTCAAAGACTTAGGCGAATCAAGCAATTGGGGCTTACTGACATGGTTTACCCTGGCGCCAATCATACCAGATTTCATCATGCACTTGGTGCCATGTTTTTGATGGATCTGGCTTTGGAAACATTAAGGCACAAGGGAATCAAAATTTCTACCAAAGAAGAAGAAGGGGCCAAACTTGCCATCCTGATGCATGACATTGGGCATGGACCATTTTCTCATGCCTTGGAAAACAGCATTTTACAAGGCATTCCTCACGAAAAGCTCTCACTTGCTTTTATGGAAAGGCTCAATTTTCAATTTGGAGGCAAATTAGATCTGGCAATTGAAATATTTCAGGGAAAGTATGAACGACAATTTTTTAACCAATTGGTCTCTAGCCAATTGGATATAGATAGACTTGATTATTTGCGAAGGGATTGCTTTTTTACCGGAGTTGCGGAGGGCTCAATTTCTGCCGAACGAATTTTACGCATGATCGATGTGCATGATGATGAATTGGTGGTAGAAGAAAAAGCAATCTATTCCATAGAAAATTTTCTAAGTTCTCGTAGGTTGATGTACTGGCAAGTCTATCTGCACAAAACCACTGTTAGCGCAGAAGAAATGCTGATCCAGGTGATGAGAAGAGCCCGTTTTCTAATTCAAAATGGAGCAAAATTGGAAATGACAAAAGCCTTAACTCCGTTTTTTGAAAGAAGCTTTGACTGGCCCGATTTTATGTCCAATCCAGAGCACATGAATACATTTTCACTCATTGACGACTATGACATTTGGCATTGCATCAAAAACTGGGTTGGAAATGCAGATTATGTCCTGTCTTTTTTAAGCCGAGGGTTGATGGATCGCCGATTGCTAAAAGTAAATATCTCCAATCAAGAAATGGAAGCCATTGAATTACAAAAACTTAGAGAAGCATATCAAACAGAACTTGGAATTTCTGAAGAAGATATAACCTACCTTGTTTTTGAAAAAGAAGTTTCCAATGCAGCTTATGTTTCAGGTGGAAATCGAATTGCTGTAAAAACGCGATCCGGAGAAATCGTTGATGTGGCCAATGCTACAGATTTGCCAAATATTCATGCAATGGCAACGGTTGTGAAAAAATATATTGTCTGCAAACCCAAAAGTTTATCTTTGCAAACTTTTTCCGGGAAATAATAGAATGGAGTTTTCAGCCGCACAAATAGCAGCCTTGGTTCAGGGTGAGTTAGTTGGCGATCCAAACATAAAAGTCAACAATTTGGCAAAAATAGAAGAAGGTGCTCCCGGTTGCATTTCCTTCCTCGCCAATATGAAATACGAGCCCTATGTTTATTCAACAAAATCCTCTATTGTATTGGTTGCAAAGTCATTTATCCCAAAACAAAGCATTGAAGCCACGTGTATCAAAGTTGAAGATCCATACCTAAGTTTTACAATTTTACTGCAAGAATATCAACGACTTACCTCTCTTTCTAAATCCGGAATTGAAGAGCCTGTTTATACCGGTGCCAATTCAAAAGCAGGAGAAAATATGTACAGGGGCGCTTTTTCATATGTTGGTCAAAATTGTGTGATAGGCGAAAATGTTAAAATATATCCTCATGTGTATGTTGGCGATGGGGTTACAATTGGCGACAACACAATTTTATATCCTGGTGTAAAAATATATTCCGGATGTAAAATTGGAAGTTTTTGTACAATTGCCGCAGGTGCAGTTATCGGTAGTGATGGTTTTGGCTTTGCCCCGCAAATGGATGGAAGCTATAAAAATATACCGCAATTGGGCATAGTAGTCATTGAGGATCATGTAGATATAGGCGCAAATACAACAGTTGACAGAGCCACAATGGGTGCCACGATTGTTGGAAAAGGAGTCAAACTCGACAACCTTGTTCAAATTGCTCACAATGTGGAAATAGGAAAGAATACAGTGATGGCCTCACAATCTGGAATATCAGGTTCAACTAAAATCGGAGAAGGTTGTATAATTGCAGGTCAGGTAGGGATAGTTGGCCATGTTAAAATTGCAAAAAATACCTCCATTGGCGCACAATCTGGCGTTGCAAAAGGGGTTAAAAAAGAAGGCATTGCACTTTTTGGAAGCCCCGCAATAGGCTATAAAGAGCAACTAAAGGCCATCATCGTTTATAAAAAATTGCCCGATATGCTGAAACGCATTGAACAAATGGAAAGACAACTTGCATCTTTGCAATTAGAATCAAAATTGAATCCCAATAATTGAACATCATAACATTGATTTCTGGAAATGAATACTAAGCAGCACACCATAAAAGAAAGTTTTACACTATCTGGAGTTGGGCTGCACACTGGAGCAAATGCCACAATGACTTTTGTACCAGCCGACATCAACCACGGAATCAAATTCCAACGGGTGGATCTACCGGGCCAGCCCATTGTGGATGCTGATGTAGATTATGTTGTAGATCTAAGCCGTGGCACAACCATAGAACACAATGGCGCAAGGGTAAATACAGTCGAACACACAATGGCCGCCCTGGTAGGAACCGAGGTTGACAATGTTTTGATTCAATTGGACGGACCTGAGCCGCCAATTATGGATGGCAGTTCGATGCCATTTGTTTTGGCTTTAGAACAGGTTGGATTTGAAGAGCAGAATGCTTTACGGAATTTTTTCGAAGTTACGGAAGCCATCAACTACAAAGACGAAAGCCGAAATGTGGAGATTGCCGCACTTCCGCTTGACGATTACCGGCTTACTGTGATGGTAGATTACAACTCCCCTGTTTTGGGAAGTCAGCATGCCTCATTAACCGATATTCGGGATTTTGGAAAAGAAATTGCCTCTTGCAGAACTTTTTGTTTTTTGCATGAATTGGAAATGCTTTATAAACAAGGGCTTATCCAAGGTGGGGATCTTAACAATGCCATTGTTGTGGTAGATAGAGTGGTTGATGACAGTGAGCTTCAATATCTGGCTAAACTCTTCAACAAGGATCATGTAGAAGTGAAAAATGAGGGAATTCTTAACAATGTTGAACTCAGGTACAAAAATGAACCTGCCAGGCATAAGTTGTTGGATTTGGTTGGCGATCTTGCTTTGGCCGGAAGACCAATAAAAGGACAAATATTAGCAGCTAGGCCAGGCCATGCTGCAAATGTAGCTTTTGCCAAAAAGCTCAAAAAGGTAATGAAGGAGCAAGAAAAGAAGGCACTTCCAAAAGGAATTCCGTCTTATGATCCTTCGGTTCAACCGCTTTTGGATGTTACCCAGATCTACAAAATGCTACCTCACAGATATCCGTTTTGTTTGATTGATAAAATTTTTCACCTTGATGAAAATTCTGTAGCTGGTATAAAAAACGTAACGATCAATGAGCCATTTTTTCAAGGACATTTCCCTGGAAATCCGGTTATGCCTGGTGTATTGCAAATTGAAGCGATGGCACATACAGGTGGAATTTTGGTTTTAAACACAGTGCCAGATCCGGAAAATCATTGGACCTACCTTTTGGCAATTGAAAGTTGCCGATTTAAAAAAATGGTAGTTCCCGGTGATACTGTGGTATTTAGCTGTGAACTTATGGCCCCGATCAGAAGAGGTATTGCAAAAATGCATGGTAGGGCTTATGTTGCAGGCAATCTAGTTTGTGAAGCAGTTTTATCAGCTTACATAGTGAGGAAGGAAACAAAATGATGAATCAACTACTCGCCAACATTCACCCGGATGCCAAGATTGGCAAAAATGTTAAAATCGAACCATTTGCAACCATTTATGGCGATGTTGTAATTGGAGACGATTGCTGGATTGGGCCCAACGCTGTCATCATGGATGGTGCCCGATTGGGAGATGGTGTGCAGATTTTTCCGGGCGCTGTGGTTTCATCAATTCCACAAGATTTAAAATTTGCAGGAGAAAAAACGACAGTTGTCATTGGCAACAACACAATAATTAGAGAATTTGTCACCATTAGCCGTGGCACAATCGACCGTTTCAGAACTGAAATTGGAGACAACTGCCTCATTATGGCCTACGTCCATGTTGCCCATGATTGTATAATTGGCAACCATTGTATTTTGGCCAATGCAGTACAACTTGCTGGCCACGTTGTGATTGAAGACTTCGTTGTAATCGGAGGAACTTCTGCAGTCCATCAATTTGTAAAAATAGGTGCTCACGCAATGGTTTCTGGAGGATCTCTGGTTCGAAAGGATGTTCCCCCATTTACCAAATCTGGAAGAGAACCGCTTAGCTATGTGGGTGTTAATTCTGTTGGATTGAGAAGACGAAGTTTTTCAAATGAGAAAATTGAAGAAATTCAAGAGCTGTATCGAATTATTTATTTGGAAGGAAATACTTATACCAAAGCATGCGACCTGATCGAATTAGAATTTACTCCATCCAAAGAAAGAGATGAAATCCTTAATTTTATTCGTGGTTCTGAACGTGGAATCATGCGTGGATATGGCGGAAATTCAAATGGAAAGAGCACAAGCTCAATCATTTAGACAATATTTAACGATGAAAGATTGAAGATTTTCAATTGTTCGTTTAACACATGAATTCATAAAAATGAAACTTTCTGAATTTAACCAATTACAAGAAAAGGAGGCTTTTGACTCCTTTTTTTCATGTTGTGGAAGTACCGTATGGGCCTCAAAAATGGTGGCTGAAAAACCATTTTCGTCCATCGAAGAATTGAAAATGAAAGCAAATAAAGATTGGTCTGAAACAAAAAATGAAGATTGGCTTGAAGCTTTTACCCATCATCCAAAAATAGGAGATGTTAGTGCATTGGAAAAAAAATTCGCTGCCACTGCGGCTTGGGCTTCATCGGAACAAAGTGCGGTGAATATCGCAAATCGGGAGGTTTTAGAGAAATTAGCAACTGGAAATGAAGTTTACTTTCAAAAATTTGGCTTCATTTTTATCGTTTGTGCAACGGGCAAAACCGCATCAGAAATGTTGGAATTGCTGAACTTCAGACTTCCTAATTCAAAGGAAAAGGAAATTCAAATTGCGGCAGATGAACAACATAAGATAACTCATATACGATTAGATAAACTTTTTTCATGAGCCAGGTAACAACCCACATTCTGGATACTTCAATTGGTAAACCTGCTTCAGGCGTTGCCATACACTTTCAAAAGCCAACCAAAAATGGCTGGGAAAATATTGCTTCCGGAATAACCAATCAAGATGGCAGGATTTCCGATTTGATTTCAAATGATGAAAAATTGCATCCTGGCGTTTATAGTATGCTATTTGATGTTGATGAATATTTTACAAAAAATCAGGTCAAATCATTCTATCCAAGCATTCGGATTGAATTTGAAATTTTTGACAATTCACATTATCATATTCCACTGTTGCTAAATCCTTTTGGATACAGCACGTATAGAGGAAGTTAAAATTTAAGGTCAATTTATCCCTAAAAAGTAGGAGAAAAAAAATGAAATTATCAATACCGCAAGCCGAAAAAGAAGCTGTATTTCAAGATCTTAAGATCGCAAATGCGGCTTTTAATCTTTTATATCCTGGCGAGATTATTCAAAGGCAACCTGTGCATACTGTGTATGGAGGAGCCAATCTTTTCAAAGCGGACAGCACCCAAAGGATGGGCAAAAATGCTTTGAACAATCTATTGACCTATGCGCCAAATTTTGCCATTCTTGCCAAGGTCCTCAAAATAAAAGGATATGAAACCTTGCCAGAAACTGAAGTAGAAGTGAATTCGCTTTCAGAAAGACTTGCAAATATGCCGGAGTCGGACAGAAAAAAGGAACATGCCTGGCTTTCATGGTCGGTTTACAACAAGGTGAAGGCCAAGTTGGAAAAGGAGGCTGTAGAAGATTTTCGAATAGATTTTGAAGATGGCTTTGGAAATCGATCCGATCAGGAAGAAGATGAAACTGCTGTTACTGCTGCTTTAGAACTGGCAAAAGGCATGAAAGCGGGTACCATTTCTCCATTTATTGGAATCAGGATTAAGCCATTCACAGAAGATCTCAAATTTAGAGGAATTCGAACTTTGGATATTTTCATCAGCACGCTTTTGGATGCTACTGGTGGTAAACTGCCAGATAATTTTGTGGTTATGCTGCCAAAAGTTACCATTCCAGCCCAAATGGAGGCTTTGGTAAAATTGTTTATCACCCTGGAAAATGCCTTTGGCCTCACTGAAGGCAGCCTGAAAATGGAAATGATGGTAGAAGCCACTCAAGCTGTAATGGATTCTAAGGGCAAAAATCCGCTTTTTCCGTTGATTCGGGCAGCCAAAGGTCGTTGCATCGCTGCTCATTTTGGAACATATGACTACACATCGTCTTGTAACATTACTGCAAAGTACCAAACCATGTCACATCAGGTTTGCGATTTTGCCCATCATATGACCAGAGTAGCACTTGGGCATACTGGTATTATGCTTTCTGATGGTGCCACCAATGTGATGCCAGTTGGGCCACATCGAGGTGAAAACCTAACTCTTCAACAAGAAATTGAAAATAGAGAAGTGGTGCACAAAGCCTGGAAACTGGGTTTTGACCATACCACACATTCACTCGTCAATGGTTTCTATCAAGGTTGGGATCTGAACCCAGCTCAGTTGCCAACCCGATATGCTGCTACTTATACATTCTTTTTGGATAGCTATGAAGACGCCGCATTTCGATTGAAAAACTTTGTAGAAAAGGCGGCTCAAGCAACTTTGCTGGGCGATGTTTTTGACGATGCAGCCACAGGACAGGGCCTTTTGAATTATTTCTTAAAAGCGATGAATTGTGGTGCGATTTCAGAAGAGGAAGCTCTGGTAACAGGTCTGACTTTGGATGAAATACGCAGCCGCTCTTTTTATAAAATATTGACTGGTAGGAAAGAAAAAAATAAGTAGCATTTTCTAAACCACCGATTGATAACAGAAAACCGAAAACAAAATGTAAAATTCGAAGTTGGCTCCGTACTGTTTTCTGATTAGCAACCATTCCTAAATGCTTTACATTACCTTCACATTCTTTCTTTTTGTACTCATTCTGGCTGCGTGGTTGGTTTCAACTCTGAAAAAGCTTGTCACTGACGGGCGAATTCCTATTTCCGACAAAGCATCTATTGAAGAGGAACTTTCTACATGTAAGAGTGTGTTTCTCTGGGGCATTCCATTTTCAGTTGTATCTTTTGGCCTTTATCTTTTGGTTGCAGAATTGGGTTGGGAGGCACATGTTTTGGATTGGTTAAATCTTATCATCCGTTGGTTCCACGTTGTTATAGGTATTGCCTGGATTGGGGCCTCTTTCTATTTTATTTTTCTGGAAAACAGTTTAAACCGAACTGAAAATCTAAGGGATGAATTGGCTGGAAATCTTTGGGCGGTTCATGGCGGTGGATTTTATTATTTAGAAAAATACAAAACTGCACCAAAGGAACTTCCAAAAACCCTGCATTGGTTTAAGTATGAGGCCTATTTCACCTGGCTTTCCGGGATTTTCCTCCTAATGCTGGTATATTATCTCAATGCATCTGCCTTTATGGTAGATCCGGCGGTGTCTGATATTGAACCTTCAACGGCAGTTTTTATCGGGATAGGAACCCTCATTTTTGGATGGTTGGTTTATGATTTTTTGTGCAGATCATCTCTATTGGCTCAAAAGAAAACTTTTGCTTTGGTTGGATTTGGGATTATAGTTGGGATTTCTTTTTTCCTAACTCAGTTTTTAAGCGGCAGAGCAGCCTTTATTCACATTGGCGCACTTTTGGGTACCATCATGGTAGGCAACGTATTTTTTGTCATTATCCCAGCCCAAAAAGCATTGGTAAAAGCCGCAAAAGCTGGAAAAATAGTTGATCCTGAAATTGGCAAGTATGCTGGTTTGAGGTCTTTACACAACAACTACGCAACGCTTCCAGTCATTTTTGTGATGATCAGCAACCACTTTCCTTCCACATTTGGAGGGGGATTGAACTGGTTGGTGTTGGCCATTCTCATCATTGGTTCTGTCGCAGTCCGGCACTATATCAATATGCATGAAAAGGGGCAGAACCTGATTTGGCTGTTGCCTATCGGAGCTGTTTCTATTTTTGCTGCCGTCATTATTACCGCTCCTAAAAGCATTTCAACTTCAGGTGAAAAAGTGAGCTACAGTCAAGTGCAGCCAATTTTTCAACAAAGATGTGTCACCTGTCATTCCGCGAATCCTACCGATGATGTCACCAAAGTTGCGCCGGCAGGAGCCATGTTTGAAACTTACGAGCAATGTTTCAAGCACAGAGATAAGATTCTAAACAGAGCCGTGCACACCAAAACAATGCCCCAAGGCAACAAAACAAAAATAACGGACGAAGAACGGGAATTGATTGGAAGATGGATCGAACAAGGTGCTGCAGAATAGCATTTTTATAAATCCATTCAACTCAATTCAGTTTGAAATCCAACTTTTTGTTAAAGAATTATCAAGCACTTTTAAATAAAAAAGGCTCCTTTTCAGGAGCCTTTTTTATGAGCTCAATATCTATCTCAGAATTGAAATTGTTTTCTGATTCATTCCATTTCTTCCAAATGCAATTAGCTTATATAGCCCATTTGGAAGTGAAGAAACATTTAATTTAATGCCTTCATTTTCTGGCTTTTGAGATTTAGCATTAATCAACTCTTTTCCTTCGAAAGAAATTAAACGGACAGAATATGCCTCATCCTGTTTTCCAAACTTTACTGTCAGGTAATCAGATGCCGGATTTGGAAAGATCACCATTTCGCTGTTCAAATTGCTGTTTTTCAGATCTGTAAGCAACTGTGGACATTGCGCCCATTTGCTTGAAACCAGCAATGTACCAGATGAAGGAAGCAAGATTTTTCTATTGTTATCTGCGCCTTTTGTACAAGATCTTGGTGCACCATTTGGACCCCAATCATTACCTTCATCACCATCTGGCCAATTAGAACCTTGAACATATTTCCACTCTAAGGAATCAGTTGATATGGTATCTCCTTTGAATGTCACTGTTCTTGACCAAATGTTGTTGCCAATATTTGTCATTGGTCCAGTTTGAGGTGTCCAATTCAATAAATTTCCTCCTCTGGATTTAAAGGATCCAGCAATACTAACAATTTGGTTAATTGTTCCACCGGCCAAAAGAAAGTCGGAAATATCAACTTGAAATGTAATTACAGTAGAATCATTTGAAGGAATTCTAAGTGTGGTAAACGTTATCGGATTGCCGTATGATGTGCCTACTGAATTGGTCGCATATGCCCTTGCATAATATATCGTGTTGGCTGTCAGTCCGATTATCGCTGATGTGAACGAGCCAGTTCCTGTTACATCCACCGTTTTTGTCGTTAGGGCTATGGTTGGATTCACAACTGAACTCCATACAACCCCCCGGGCTGTTACCGCTGCAC
>Ga0105046_10004198_pt1 | contig 22937 bp, 38 predicted proteins | sample MAT03_FD_78385 | JGI IMG/M metagenome (GOLD analysis project Ga0105046, IMG submission 78385) | Freshwater microbial communities from Lake Fryxell liftoff mats and glacier meltwater in Antarctica - MAT-03 (megahit assembly) | ecosystem: Environmental > Aquatic > Freshwater > Ice > Liftoff...
CACCTTCACGCGACAGCTGCGTTCGATGAGGCTCCGTTCGATGTTGCGCTTCACACCGTAATCAACGAGTGCCACACGCAAGCTGGCGTCCGTTGGACCCACTTCGTAAGCGGCTTCCGTGGAGACGGTGCTCGACAATTCGAGGCCCGCCATGTCGGGTGCGTCCGCCAGTTTCTTCTTCAACACATCGACATCCATCTCCGTGCTGCTGATCAATGCGTTCTGCGCACCGTTGTCGCGGATGTGGCGCACGAGCATGCGCGTGTCCAGGTCGCTGATGCCAACGATGCCATTGGACTTGAGGTAGTCGTCCAGCGAGCCTTCACCACCGGGGCGGCTCCACACATCGCTGTACTTCTTCACCACCAATCCGGCGATGGTCACTTTGTCACTTTCCTCCTCGCCACCCTTCACGCCGTAGTTGCCGATGTGCGGTGAGGCCATGGTCATGATCTGGCCGGTGTAGCTGGGATCGGTGAAGATCTCCTGATAGCCGGTCATGCCGGTATTGAAGCAGATCTCCCCGGTGGTGATACCCGAAGCACCGATCGCACGACCGCGGAACAGGGTGCCGTCGGCAAGAAGGAGGATGGCCTCGGGGCGCTGGCTTACGAGCATGCCATGGATGGAATTGGACCGCGAAGATACCGGACGCGCTTTTCAAGGAGGATCGATGTTCTTCACAGGTGTTAGCAACCAGCGAATTGCATCGACGTCCATCTGATAAGTTGCGCGTAGGTTGCGGCTGGAGCAGCGCATGCGACCGCACAAGCAACATATATCTGTACTGGACGGCCTTCGCGGGCTGGCGGCCCTGTTCGTCCTTTTCGGTCATTTCCCGTGGATCGAGCACCTGTGGTTCATCCGGGGAACGGCCACATGGTTCAATGCAGCAACACTTGGCGTGGACATCTTCTTCGCCTTGAGCGGCTTCCTGATCACGCGGATCATTCTTGCCGAGAAGATCGATGGCTCCTTCTCCTTCGGCCGTTTCTATTACAGCGGACCTTGCGCATATTCCCCGTGTATTATGTGACGATCTTGGTGGTGGGGATATTCCTGACCTGGCGCCACGCCGGATGGCTGGCCCTGTACACGGGCAACTTCGTGTTCGCCTTCGATCCCACGTCCCATCCGATGAAGCACACGTGGTCGCTCGCCGTGGAGGAGCATTTCTACCTGCTCTGGCCGTTCCTGCTCGCCAAACTGAACTTACGCACCGCCCAGCGCTTGGTATTCCCCATCCTACCACTGCTGAGCATCGGGCTTGCCATACTCACCTGTCAGATACTGGAACCCGCCCAAGCGGATGCGCTCATCATCCGCGGTTCGATGTACCGCATGCTGTCGATATGCCTCGGCGCCTGGGTGGCGTTCAATGAAACGCGGTTCCGGCAACTTCCGCTCTTGCTCGTTCTTCCCTTAGGGGTGTTGGCCGTCTAACTCCCACACCTGACCATCCACAGCCTGGCCCGCCATGTGGGCGGCCTTTTCCTGTCTGACTACACTTGCAAGTTGGTGCTGCTATCCTGCGCTTCACTATGCTGGCTGCTTGTCGTGCTGAACCTGGACCAACTGGCCGGTCGATATGCCCTTTTTCGCCTACCGCGCGCCTTGCTCATGAACCCGGTGAGCAAGTTCTTTGGCGCGATCAGCTACGGGTTGTACCTCTACCATTATCCATTGCTTCATGCTCAGGGATTGCTCTCCGAACAGACCATCAGCGTTGGACGGGCCGCTGCGATGCTGGCTCTCCTCTTTATCATACCGATCATCTCGTGGTACACGATCGAACGACCCCTGCTCCGGTTGAAGGATAGGCTGCGCTCCGTACCGGATCGAACCCTTGACAAGAGGCCTCTATGAAAGAAGGCGCCGTGTGGCGCCTTCTCATCTCGGATCCGATCGTTGTTATTCGCTCTTGGCCTCTTGGGCATCCGCGGCCCCACCCTCGGTCTTCGAGGGGGCAGGATTGGTAGTGCCACGACGGCTGCGTCGGGTCTTCTTCACCTCCGCACCGGCTTTCGCCTCCTTGGTGTAAACCGTGTTGAAGTCGACCAACTCGATCATGGCCATTTCGGCGGCATCGCCCAGGCGGTTGCCCAGCTTGATGATGCGCAGATAGCCACCCGGACGCTCGGCGATCTTCGGGGCCACGTCGCGGAACAAGGTGGTCACAGCCTCCTTGTTCTGAAGGTGGCTGAACACCGTGCGACGGCTATGCGTGGTGTCGTCCTTGCTCTTGGTCAGCAAGGGCTCCACGTAGCGGCGCAGGGCTTTGGCCTTGGCCAGGGTGGTCTCGATGCGCTTATGCTCGATCAAGGAGATCGCCATGTTGCTCATCAGGGCTACGCGGTGGGCCTTCTTGCGGCCGAGCGCGTTGTTCTTGTTTCCGTGTCTCATGACTTTTTCCTCTGCGTCGTGCCGTAGAGGGCGAGGCATGCCTCGCCCCTACCTCACTCCTTGTCCAGTTTGTACTTGCCCAGGTTCATCCCGAAGCTCAGGCCCTTGTTCTCCACCAAGTCCTCCAGCTCGGTCAGGCTCTTCTTCCCGAAGTTGCGGAACTTCAAGAGGTCGTTCTTGTTGTAGCTCACGAGATCTCCGAGGGTCTCAATGTCGGCGGCCTTCAGGCAGTTCAGCGCGCGCACGCTCAGGTCCATGTCCACCAACTTGGTCTTCAGGAGCTGGCGCATGTGCAAGCTGGTCTCGTCGAACTCCTCCTCCTGTACGCGTTCCTCCACCTCCAGGCTGATGCGCTCATCGCTGAACAGCATGAAGTGGTGGATGAGGATCTTGGCGGCTTCCTGCAACGCGTTCTTCGGGTTGATGCTGCCGTCGGTGATCAGCTCGATGGTGAGCTTCTCGTAGTCGGTCTTCTCCTCCACACGCGTGTTCTCCACGGTGTACTTCACGTTCTTGATGGGCGTGAAGATGGAGTCGATGTAGACGGTGCCGATCGGCGCACCTTCCACCTTGTTCTCATCAGCGGGCACATAGCCGCGACCCTTGCCGATGGTCAGCTCCATGTGGAGTTTCACACTGGATTCGAGGTGCGCGATCACCAGTTCGGGGTTCAGCACCTGGAAACCGGTGGTCTGCTTGCCGATGTCGCCTGCGGTGAAGGTGTCCTTGCCAGAGATGGTGATGTTCACTTTCTCGGTGCTGGAATCGTCCAGCTGGCGGCGGAAGCGTACCTGCTTCAGGTTGAGCACGATCTCGGTCATGTCCTCGATCACGCCCTTGATGGTGGTGAACTCGTGGTCCACACCGTCGATGCGTACGCTGGTGATCGCGTGGCCCTCCAGGGAGGAGAGCAGGATCCGACGCAACGCGTTGCCGATGGTGATACCGTACCCCGGCTCGAGCGGACGGAACTCGAAGGAGCCGTGCTTGTCGTCGGATTCGATCATCGTGACCTTGTCAGGCCGCTGGAATTCGAGAATGGGCATGTGTTGTTTGTGTGTTATTGTCGGTTGTCGGTCGTCTTTTGCGAGGTGTTAGCTGGGCACTTCGTCCACCTAACACCGAACGACCGTTTCACATCTTACTTCGAGTACAATTCCACGATGAGTTGCTCGCGGATGTTCTCCGGGATCTGCGCACGCTCAGGCATGGTGATGAACTTGCCCGCCATGCTGGTCGGGTTCCAGTCCAGCCAGTCGAAACGGCCATGGTTCGTGGAGATGCTGTTGGTAATGGACTCCAGCGAGCGGCTCTTCTCCCGCACGGCCACGGATTGGCCGGGACGCAAGGAATAGCTGGGCACGTTCACCACACCCTGGTCCACGGTGATGTGGCCATGGCTCACCAACTGGCGCGCCGCACGACGTGTGGGTGCGATGCCAAGGCGGTACACCGTATTGTCCAGACGCGCCTCGCAGAGTTGAAGCAACACCTCTCCGGTGATGCCTTTCTTGCTAGCGGCCGTGTGGAACATCTTCTCGAACTGGCGCTCGAGGATGCCGTAGGTGTACTTCGCCTTTTGCTTCGCTTGCAGCTGCACGGAGTATTCGCTCTCCTTTTTGCGGCGCCTGGTGAGGCCGTGCTGTCCGGGTGGATGCGGCTTGCGCTCCATCCACTTGTCCGGCCCGAAGATCGGCTCCTTGAATTTGCGGGCCATCCGGGTCTTGGGTCCTGTATATCGTGCCATGGTTCTTCTTGTTGGGGCCGATGATCATCGGCCCGTACTGCTCTTTATTAAACGCGGCGCTTTTTCGGTGGGCGGCAGCCGTTGTGGGGCATGGGGGTGATGTCCACGATCTCGGTGACCTCCACCCCGCTGTTGTGAAGGGCGCGGATGGCGCTTTCCCGTCCACCTCCGGGGCCTTTGACGAACACCTTCACCTTGCGCAATCCCAGTTCGTGGGCTTCGCGTGCGGCTTCCTCGGCGCTCACCTGTCCTGCGTACGGGGTGTTTTTCTTGCTGCCGCGGAAACCCTGCTTGCCCGAAGAGGACCAGCTGATCACCTCGCCCTTGTTGTTCGTGAGCGAAATGATGAGGTTGTTGAAGGAAGCGCGGATGTGGGCCTGTCCGTAGGCTTCCACCACCACGTTCTTCTTCTTCTTCTTGCCAGCGGCGGCGCCGCCTTTGCCTTCTGCTTGTTTTGCCATTGTCGGTATCGTTAGTGAGCGTGACGTGTCAAGCCCCTACGTTATTTCGTTACCTTCTTCTTGTTCGCCACGGTCTTGCGCTTGCCTTTGCGGGTGCGGCTGTTGGTACGTGTACGCTGGCCACGCACGGGCAGCCCGCTGCGATGGCGCTGACCACGCCAGCAACCGATGTCCATCAGACGCTTGATGCTCAACTGCACGTCGCTGCGCAGGGCACCCTCCACCTTGATGTGCTCGTTGATGTAAGTACGGATGTGCGCCTGCTCATCGTCGTTCCAGTCATCCACCTTTTTGTCCGGGTCCACTCCCGCCTTCTCGAGGATCTCGAGAGCGCGGCTGCGGCCGATGCCATAGATGTAGGTGAGGCCGATGCTGCCTCGTTTGGTCTTGGGTAGGTCGATACCTGCGATACGTGCCATGCTCGTGCGATTATCAGCCTTGACGCTGCTTGAACTTGGGGTTCTTCTTGTTGATGATGTACAGACGCCCTTTGCGGCGGACGATCTTGCAGTCCACTGAGCGTTTCTTGATGGAAGCCCTGACCTTCATGGTTCTTCGTTGTCTTAGCTCTTGTATCGGAAGGTGATGCGGCCTTTGCTCAGGTCGTACGGGCTCATCTCCACTTTCACCTTGTCACCGGGCAGGATCCGGATGTAGTGCATCCGCATCTTGCCCGAGATGTGGGCGACGATGACGTGTCCGTTCTCCAACTCGACCCGGAACATGGCATTGCTCAGCGCCTCTTTGATGACGCCGTCCTGCTCAATGGTCCCGGTCTTGCTCATTCCTTCGTTTACACCTGTTCGTTTCCTTTCCTATCTCGTGTCGACCCGGTGGGGTCGACGCTTTATCCATGTCCTTACGACACCAATTCACCTTTCTTCTTCAGCACATCCTCGATGTGGCTGAACGTTGACAAGACCTCTGCTATTTCCTGGCGCACGGCCACGGTATGTTCGAAATGGGCACTGGGTTTTCCGTCGCGCGTACTCACTGTCCAGCCATCGCTCATCTGCTTCACCTCCTTTATACCCATGTTGATCATGGGTTCGATCGCGATCACCATCCCGTTGCGCAAACGCACGCCGTGGCCCCTCTTCCCGTAGTTCGGCACTTCCGGCGCTTCGTGCAACTTGCGTCCCACGCCGTGTCCGACCAGTTCGCGGACCACACCGTAGCCGTTGGATTCAGCGTGCTGTTGCACGGCGAAACCGATGTCACCGGTCCTGTTGCTCTCCACCGCTTGTGCGATGCCGAGCGCAAGGCATTCCTGTGTCACGACCAGCAACTTGCGCACTTCCGGCGACACTTCTCCGACACAGAACGTGTAGGCACTGTCGCCGTAGAATCCGTTCATCAGCACACCGCAGTCCACACTGGCGATGCTTCCATCGCGCAACTCGCGTTCCCCGGGCAGGCCATGCACCACTTGATCATCCACGCTCACCAGGAGCGTGGACGGACAGCCGTACAAACCTTTGAACCCCGGTACGCCCCCATGATCGCGAATGAACTCTTCCGCGACCACATCGAGTTTACCGGTGGTTACTCCGGGACCGATGTGGCGTGCCACTTCAGCCAAGGTCTTCCCAACAAGCAAAGAACTCTCCCTCACCAAGGCGATCTCGTCATCGCTCAAATAGACCACGGCCTTACCCATGGTACTATCCTGCCATGCCGTACGCCGCTCCCCCCGATCTCCCTTTGATACGACCTGACTTCATCAGGCCGTCGTAATGCCGCATCAACAAATGACTTTCGATCTGCTGCAGCGTGTCCAACAACACGCCCACCATGATCAACAACGATGTACCACCGAAGAACTGGGCGAAGCCCTGCTTGATCCCCATCATGACCGCGAAAGCCGGCAGGATGGCGACAAGGCCCAAGAAGATCGCACCCGGCAGGGTGATCCTGGAGAGCAGGTCATCAATGTGGCTCGCGGTGCTCTTGCCCGGTTTCACACCGGGAATGAAGCCGCCGTTGCGCTTCATATCGTCCGCCAATTGGTTCGGGTTCACGGTGGTCGCCGTGTCGAAATAGGTGAAGATCACCACCATGAGGAACAGCGTGATGCTGTAGAACACCCCCTGGCTATTGGCCATGCCGATGAGCCATTGGGGCGGGTTGTCGAACGCCTGGGCCACGTACATGGGGATCAGGACGATCGCTTGTGCGAAGATGATCGGCATAACCCCGGCCGCGTTCACCTTCAGCGGGATGTAGTTGCGAACGCCACCGTACTGCTTGTTGCCCTGCACGCGCTTGGCGAACTGTACCGGGATGCGGCGTGTACCCTGCACCAACAGGATGCAACCTGCGATAATGAGCACCCACAAGACCACTTCGACCAGCAGCAGCACCAAGCCACCGCCGCCTGGACCCATGCGGCCCACCACCTCCTGCGCGAAACTCTGCGGGAAGACGGCGAGGATGCCGATCATGATGATCAAGGAGATTCCATTGCCGAGACCACGCTCGGTGATACGCTCACCCAACCACATCACGAAGAGTGTGCTGGCTGTGAGGATGATCATGCTCGTTGTGAGCCAGAAGCGGTCGTCCAACGGTGCGGCGTTCGCATCGATGGTGGTGAAGATGTAACCGGGTGCCTGGAACATGCAGATCACGATGGTGATGTAGCGCGTCCATTGATTGATCTTGCGACGACCACTTTCCTCCTTCTGGAGCTTCTGAACCGCCGGTACAGCGATGCCCATGAGCTGCATGATGATCGAAGCAGAGATGTACGGCATGATGCCCAGGGCGAAGATGGACGCCCGCGTGAACGCACCTCCCGTGAAGATCGAGAGGATCTCCACGATGCCACCCCCGCCTGTTGAACTCGCGGCGGCCATGCGCGCGCTGTCAACACCTGGCAGCACGATGAAGCTGCCGATGCGGTATACAAGCAACAGTCCCAGCGTAATGAGGATGCGGTTCCGCAGCTCCTCGATGCGCCAGATGTTCTTGATCGTGTCGATCAGGTTCTTCATGCCTTCTCTACTACGCGTATGATCATTTCGGCTGTTCCTCCCTTGGCCTCGATGGCGGCCTTGGCCGTTGCGCTGAACGCGTGGGCTTTGATGTCGATGGCACCTTTGATCTCACCACGGCCGAGCACTTTCAGCAGGTCGTTCTTCGCGATCAATCCATTGGCGTAAAGCACGGTGGGGTCAATGGTCTTCAGTCCCTTGCTTTCCGCGAGGGTCTGGATGGCGTCCAGGTTGATGCCCTTGAACTCCACGCGGGTGGGGTTCGTGAAGCCGAACTTGGGCAGGCGACGGGTAAGCGGGGTCTGGCCGCCCTCGAAGCCTTTCTTGCGGTTGTAGCCAGCCTGCGCCTTCTGGCCCTTGTGGCCTTTGGTGGACGTGCCGCCACGACCGCTGCCCTGGCCGCGGCCAATGCGTTTGTCCTTCTTGGTGGCTCCTTCGGCCGGTTTGAGTCTGCTCAGGTCCATGGTCGTTCTCTTCTATTGGTTCAGGCCTCCTTCACGCTCACCAGGTGATGCACCTTCTCGACCATGCCGAGGATCTGTGCGGTACCCTCCACACTGGCGCTCTTGCCAATGCGGCCGAGGCCGAGGGCCTTCAGGGTATCCTTCTGGCGCTTGGGGCACTTGATCTGGCTACGCGTCTGGGTGATGGTCAACTTGCTCATGGTCGCTGTGCTCTGATACGGCACTGGTGGTTTCTTATCCGTTGAACACGTTATCGAGTTTCACCCCGCGCTGACGTGATATCTGGTTGGCATCGCGCATTTGTGTGAGGGCTTCGATGGTGGCTTTCACCACGTTGTGGGGATTGCTGCTGCCTTTGCTCTTGGCCAGCACGTCGGTAACGCCGACGCTCTCAAGCACCGCACGCATGGCACCTCCGGCGATAACTCCGGTACCGTGCGCGGCGGGTTTCAGGAACACTTGCGCGCCGGCGAACTTGCCTTCCTGTGAGTGGGGAATGGTACCCTTCAACACCGGCACTTTCACTAGGTTCTTCTTCGCATCGTCGATGCCTTTGGCAATGGCCTCCTGCACTTCCTTGGCCTTGCCCAGGCCATGGCCCACCACACCGTTCTCATTGCCCACCACCACGATGGCGGCGAAGGTGAACGTGCGGCCACCCTTGGTCACCTTGGTCACCCGGTTCAGCGCGACGAGCTTGTCTTTCAGCTCCAGATCGCTGCTCTTGACCTTCTTGATGTTCGATTCAGACATGGGGTGTGATGATCAAAAGTTGAGGCCGGCTTCGCGGGCGGCGTCGGCCAGCGCTTTCACGCGGCCATGGTAGAGGTAACCACTGCGGTCGAACACGACCAGCTCAATACCGGCGGCCTTGGCCTTCTCGGCAATGGCCTGCCCCACAAGCTTGGCCTGCTCGATCTTGGGGATGCCGTTGGCCTTCTTATCCTTCAACGATGAGGCGCTCACCAGGGTGCGGCCGGCTTCATCGTCGATGATCTGGGCGTACATACCCGTGTTGCTGCGGTAGACCGAGAGACGTGGGCGTGCCGGGGTGCCAGCGAGGTTCTTGCGAACCCGTTGCTTGATCTTCAGTCGGCGTGCGATCCTATCGAATGCCATGGGGTTGCTTATTTACCTGCTGCTTTACCTGCCTTGCGACGTACCACTTCACCCACGAAGCGCACCCCCTTGCCTTTGTATGGCTCAGGCTTGCGCAGACCGCGCAGTTTGGCGGCTACCGCACCGATGAGCTGCTTGTCAGCGCTTTCCAGGCGGATGATGGGGTTCTTTCCTTTTTCCTGCGCGGCGCTCACCTTCACCTGGGGTGGGAGCACGAGCGTTACGGTGTGCGAGAAACCGAGCGCGAGTTGCAACTGCTGGCCCTTGGCCGTGGCGCGGTAACCCACACCCACCAGTTCCTGCTGAAGCACAAAGCCCTCGCTCACACCCTTCACCATGTTGGCGATAAGGGCGCGGTACAACCCGTGCTTGGACCGGTGCGGCTTGGCGTCGCTCGGACGTTCTAACGTGATCACCCCACCTTCCTGCTTGAGGCTGATGGCGGGATCGACCGCTTGCTCCAAGGTTCCCTTGGGACCTTTCACGGTCACCAGGTTCTTGTCGCTGATGCTGATCTGCACCCCGTTGGGCACATTGATCGGCGCTTTTCCTATGCGTGACATCTTCTTCTTCGGCTTAGCTCACGTAGCACAATACTTCACCACCTATGTTCAGCTTGCGGGCCTCCTTGTCGGTGACCACGCCCTTGCTGGTGGAGATGATGGCCACGCCCAGGCCGTTCAGCACGCGGGGAAGGTCGCCTGCGTGGGCGTATTTGCGCAGACCTGGCGAACTCACCCGGCTCAATTCGCGGATGGCGCTCTGGCGCGTTTGCGCATCGTACTTCAAGGCGATCTTGATCAGGCCCTGTTTGCCGTCCTCCTCCGAACGCCAGGAGAGGATGTAGCCCTTGTCGTACAGGATCCGCGTGATGTCCTTCTTCAGGTTGCTGGCGGGTACCTCAACGACCTTCTTGTGCGCCAGGATGGCATTGCGCAAGCGGGTCAGGTAGTCGGCGATGGGGTCGGTCGTGGTCATGGTCTTTTCTTTTGTTGGGGCGCGAGATCTCGCGCCCTTACCCTCTCTATTACCAGCTGCTCTTGGTAACACCGGGGATCTTGCCCTCCAGTGCCATATTGCGGAACACGTTACGGGAGATGCCGAACAGGCGCATGTACCCGCGCGGGCGGCCTGTGAGCTGGCACCGGTTGTGCAGGCGCACTTTGCTGCCATTGACGGGGAGCTTTTGAAGGGCTTCCCAATCACCTGCGGCTTTGAGCGCGGCGCGTTTGGTGGCGTATTTCGCCACCATCTTGGCGCGCTTGCGCTCGCGCGCTTTCATGGATTCCTTGGCCATGGTTCTGTCGGTCTATGCGTTGTTCTTGTCTGAGAATGGGAAGCCGAACGCTGTGAGCAGCGCCTTGGCCTCTTCGTCGGTCTTGGCCGTGGTCACGAACGTGATGTCCATACCCTGCAGCTTGCTCACCTTGTCGATGTCGATCTCGGGGAAGATGATCTGCTCCTTCACGCCCATGGTGAAATTGCCACGGCCATCGAAGCCACTGGCCTTCACTCCGCGGAAGTCACGTGTGCGGGGTAGGGAGACCGCGATCAAGCGATCAAGGAACTCGTACATCCTGTCACCGCGCAAGGTCACCCGTGCGCCGATGGGCATGCCCTTGCGCAGTTTGAAGTTGCTGATGTCCTTGCGGGACACGGTGGATACCGCCTTCTGCCCGGCGATGATGCTCATTTCGGCCATGGCGTTCTCCACGATCTTCTTGTCGCCCACGGCACTGCCGAGGCCTTGGTTCAAGTTGATCTTGGTGAGGCGGGGCACCTGCATGGGGCTGGTGTAGCCGAACTCCTTCTGGAGTTGGGCAGCCACCTCTGTCTTGTATTTGGCGCGGAGCCTGGGTACGTAGCTCATCACTTGGCCGCTGTTTTAGTCTTCACGTAACGCTCCAGCCTGCCTTCCTTGTCAGCCCTGCGACCCACGCGGCCCGGCTCGCCGGACTTGGCATCGATCAGCATGAGGTTGCTGAGGTGGATGGGGCCCTCCTTATCCACAATGCCCCCTTGCGGGTTGGCGGTGGTGGGCTTGCTGTGCTTCTTGTTGATGTTGAGGCCCTCGACGATGGCGGTAAGCCGGTCGCGGTTCACTTCGAGTACACGCCCCTGCTTGGTGCGGTCCTCGCCGGCGAGCACCTTTACCAGGTCGCCTTTCTTGATATGTGTCTTCGTCTGCATGGTCGTCGCAGTGATCAGAGCACCTCGGGTGCCAAGGAGATGATCTTCATGAATTTTTTCTCACGCAGCTCCTTCGCCACGGGGCCGAAGATGCGCGTGCCTTTCATTTCGCCGGCCGCATCGAGCAGCACCACGGCGTTGTCGTCGAAACGGATGTAGCTGCCGTCCTTGCGGCGCAGTTCCTTCTTCGTGCGCACCACCACGGCCTTGTGTACGGTGCCCTTCTTGGCCTGGCCGTTGGGCATGGCGTGCTTGATGGTCACCACGATGGTGTCACCCACGCGGGCATACCGGCGGGCGGTGCCACCGAGCACCCGGATGCAGAGCACCTCTTTGGCGCCGCTGTTGTCGGCCACGTTCAGCCTGGATTCCTGTTGGATCATCGCTCAGTCTGGTTTACTTGGCACGTTCCATGATCTCCACCACACGCCAGCGCTTCAGCTTGCTCATCGGGCGCGTCTCGGAGATGCGCACGGTGTCGCCGATGTTGGCCTCGCCCTTCTCGTCGTGCGCCATGAACTTGCTCGAACGCTTCACGAACTTGCCGTACTTGGGGTGCATCACCCGGCGCTGCACGGTCACCACAACGCTCTTGTCCATCTTGTCGCTGGTAACGATGCCGACGCGCTCTTTGCGCAGATTGCGGTCCAGGGTCTCGGTGCTCATTTCTTGGTGGTATTGGCGAGTTCGCGCTGGCGCAACTCGGTAAGGACGCGCGCCACTTCCTTGCGCTTGGAGCGCAGGCGCATCGGGCTTTCGATCGGGCTCACGGTGTGGCTGAAGCGCAGCTTGGTGAGCGTGGAGCGCTCCTCCTGGAGCTTGTCCTTGAGCTCGATCACGGTGAGGTCCTTCAGTTCGGTTCCTTTCTTCTTCATGGCTCGCTCTTATTGGCCGTCGTGATCCTCACGCGTTACGAACTTGGTCGGGATCGGCAGCTTCGCGGCTGCGAGACGCAGTGCCTCCTGGGCCGTGGCCGCTGGTACACCGTCCACCTCGAAGATGATGCGACCGGCATGGCACACAGCCACCCAATGGTCCAGTGAACCCTTGCCCTTACCCATCCGGACTTCGGCTGGTTTGCTGGTCACCGGCTTGTCGGGGAACACCTTGATCCACACTTGTCCTTCGCGCTTCATGTGCCGGGTAAGGGCCACACGAGCGGCTTCGATCTGGCGACCGGTGAGCCACACGCTCTCCATGGCCTTGAGGCCGAATGAGCCGAGGGCTACACGGTGTCCGCGTTGGGCCGTGCCCTTCATGCGGCCCTTGTGCATATTGCGGCGTTTGCTACGCTTGGGTTGCAACATGGCTCTTAGCTGTTACGATTGTTTCCACCGCGACCACCACCAGCGGGGCCACGACGATCTCCACCACCACCTGCCGGACCACGACGGTCTGGACCACCGGGGCTACGACGTTCGCCGCCGCGCTCGCCACCACGATCACCACCGGGACCGCGACGATCACCGCCACGACGCTCCGGACGGTCACCGCCCATGCGCGGACCACCCTGTCCTTTCGCCTGGCCCACGTTGGGGCTCAGGTCACGCTTGCCGTACACTTCACCGCGGCAGATCCAGCACTTCACCCCGATGCGACCCATTTTGGTGTGCGCCTCGGTGATGGCGAAGTCGATATCGGCGCGCAGGGTGTGCAGGGGCACACGACCATCGCGGTATTTCTCAGTACGTGCGATCTCCGCGCCGTTAAGACGACCGGATACCTGCAGCTTGATGCCTTCCGCACCCATACGCATGGTGCTGGCTACGGCCATTTTCATGGCACGTCGGAAGCTGATGCGGCCCTCGAGCTGGCGGGCGATGCTATCGGCCACCAGGCGGGCGTCCAACTCAGGGCGCTTGATCTCGAAGATGTTGATCTGGACGTCCTTGCCGGTGAGCTTCTTCAACTCCTCGCGCAACTTGTCCACTTCGGCGCCGCCCTTTCCGATGATCACGCCCGGACGGGCCGTGTTGATCGTAACGGTGACGAGTTTCAATGTGCGTTCAATGACGATCTTGGCCACGCTCGCTTTCTTCAGGCGGGCCATGAGGTACTGGCGGATCTGCTCGTCCTCGACGAGTTTATCCGAGTAGTCATTGCCGCCGTACCAGTTGCTGTCCCAGCCCTTGATAAAGCCGAGGCGCTGTCCGGTAGGATGTGCTTTCTGTCCCATTGTAGTTGTTCTCGGCTTAGGCTTGGGCGGTGGTGGCGTCAACGATCAGGCTCACATGGTTGCTCCGCTTCTTCATGCGGTAGGCGCGGCCTTGCGGGGCCGGAAGCATACGCTTCAGGCCACGGGCCTCGTTCACTTGGATGCTCTTCACCACCAGACCGGCACCGTCGGCTTTGCGGCCGTCGTTCTTGGCTTCCCAATTGGCGATGGCGCTCATCAGGAGTTTCTCCAGATCACGGCTGCTGTGGCGGGTGCTGAAGCGCAGGATGCCCAGCGCCTTGTCCACTTCCACGCCACGGATCAGGTCGGCCACCTGGCGCATGCGGCGCGGCGAGGTGGGCACGTTGCGAAGCTGCGCGATAGCCACGGTCTTCATGGCCTCTTTGCGCTTCTCGGCGGAAATTTTCTTTCGGGCTCCCATGGGTCCTTAGTTCTTCTTGTTGCCTGAGTGGCCACGGAAGGTGCGCGTGGGTGCGAACTCGCCGAGCTTGTGGCCCACCATGTTCTCGGTCACATACACCGGGATGAACTTGTTACCATTGTGCACAGCGATCGTAAGTCCGACGAATTCGGGACTGACGGTGCTCGCCCGTGACCAGGTCTTGATCACGTTCTTCTTGCCGGAGGCCTGTGCCTCGCCTACACGCTTCGAGAGCTTGTAGTGGATGAACGGCGGTTTTTTGAGTGAACGGCTCATAGTCTATGGATGGTTCAGGCGCCCTTCTTGGCGTTGGCGCGTTCCAGGATGAACTTATTGGACGTTGCCTTTGGACGACGGGTCTTCTTACCCTTCGCCAACAGGCCCTTGCGGCTTCGCGGATGTCCGCCGGAAGCACGGCCCTCGCCACCACCCATCGGGTGATCGACCGGGTTCATGGCCACCGCACGTGTGCGGGGACGACGACCCTGCCAGCGGCTGCGGCCGGCCTTGCCGCTCTTCTGCAGCATGTGTTCGCTGTTGCCCACGGTGCCCACGGTGGCCAGACAGGCCACCAGCACCATGCGCAACTCACCGCTCGGCATCTTCAGTGTGGCGTAACGGCCTTCGCGCGCGCTCAACTGGGCGAACGTACCAGCGCTGCGTGCGATCGCACCGCCCTTGCCGGGTTGCAATTCGATGTTGTGTACCACCGTACCCAAGGGTATCTCGCTCAACGGGAGCGTGTTGCCCACTTCGGGTGCCACACCACTGCGTCCGCTCAACAAGGTCTGACCCACCGCCAGCCCGTTCGGGGCCAGGATGTAACGCTTCTCGCCATCGGCATAGAACAGCAGCGCGATGCGCGCGGTACGGTTCGGGTCGTACTCGATCGTTTTCACGAGCGCGGGGATGCCGTGCTTGTCGCGCTTCAGATCGATCTCCCGGTAGCGCTGTTTGTGACCACCGCCGATGTAGCGCATGGTCATTTTGCCGGTGTGGTTGCGGCCACCGCTCTTGTTGGTACCGCTGGTCAATGACCGCTCAGGAACACGCGTGGTGATCCCTTCGAAGTCCGTGATCACCTTGTGACGGGTGCCGGGGGTGACCGGGTTGAGTTTGCGAACGCCCATGGCTTAGATGCTGCTATAGAGGTCTATGGCTTCGCCTGTCTTCACGGTCACGATGGCCTTTTTGTAGCTCGACGTGCGGCCTTTCAGGATCAGGCTCTTGGTATAACGCGTGCGGTCCTTGCCGCGGCAGATCATGGTACGCACACCCGTCACTGTGACGCTGTACTCCTTCTCAACCGCTTGCTTGATCTGCACCTTGTTGCTGGTCTTGGCGACAACGAAGCCGTAGCGGCCTTCCTTTTCGCCTTGGGCCGTCATCTTCTCAGTGACGATCGGTCGGATGATGATCTGGCTCATGACTTACTTGGTAAGGATCGCTTCCAACGGTGCGATCGCGTCCTTCACGAAAAGCAATCCGTTGGCGTTCATGATATCGTAGGTGCTCAGTTCGTTGGCCACCACCACGCGGGCGTTCTGGATGTTGCGGGAGCTGAGCAGCACATTGGTGTCCTTGCTCGGTACCACAAGCACGCACTTGCGCGTGCCCAGTTCGAAGGCCTTCAGGAATTTCGCGAATTCGCTGGTCTTCGGGGAGGTCATGGTCATGGAGTCCACCACCTTGATGGCACCGTCCTTCGCCTTGTATGTGAGGGCACTGCGACGGGCCAGGTCCTTCACCTTCTTGTTCAGTTTGAACTCGTAGTCGCGGGGCTTGGGGCCGAACACGCGCGCACCTCCCTTGAAGAGCGGGCTCTTGATGGAGCCTTTGCGGGATCCACCGGTGCCCTTCTGGCGATGAAGTTTCTTGGTGCTGCCGCTCACTTCGCTCTTCTCGAGCGTCTTGGAGGTGCCTTGACGCTTGTTGGCGAGGTGCTGTTTCACGTCCAGCCAGATGGCATGGTCGTTCGGCTCGATCGCGAAAACCGCGTCGTTCAGCTTGGCCTTTTTGCCGGTGGACTTGCCGTCGGCGCTGTGGATGTCGAGTTCCATCTTACTTCCAGATGATCACGATGCTGCCCTTGGCTCCGGGAACGGTGCCTTTGAGCAACAACAGGTTCTTGCCGGCGTCCACTTTCACCACCTTCAGGTTTTCGGTGGTCACCTTGTTACCGCCCATGCGGCCGGCCATGCGCAGGCCTTTGAAAACGCGAGCAGGATAGCTGCTGCCACCCAGGGAACCAGGAGCACGCGAACGATCATGCTGACCGTGGGTGCCTTCGCCCACACCACTGAAACCGTGGCGTTTCACAACCCCTTGGAAGCCTTTGCCCTTGCTATTGGCGGTGACCGTAACAAAAGTGCCCTCCTCGAAGAGGTCCACGCCAACGGTATCGCCGAGCTTCAGTTCCTGTTCGAACGCAACGAACTCGTGCGCCTTCACCTTAGGGGTGGTGTTGGCCTTCTTGTAGTGGCCAATGGCCCCGGCAGGCGTGCTCTTCACGCGCCGCTCGATGGCCGATAGTTGAACGGCGGTATAGCCGTCCTTCTCCATCGTCTTCACGTGGCTCACCACATTGGGGCTCGCTTCGATCACCGTGCATGCCACCAAGGACCCGTCCGCGTCGAACAGGCTGGTCATGCCGATCTTCTTTCCAATTAGTCCGCTCATGGCGTTTTTTGTTGGGGCCGATGATCATCGGCCCGTACATGGCTATCGTCAGACCTTGATCTCCACATCCACGCCGCTGGGGAGTTCCAGCTTCATCAGGGCATCGATCGTCTTGGAGGACGAACTGTAGATGTCCATCATGCGTTTGTAACTGCACAGTTGGAACTGCTCGCGCGCCTTTTTATTAACGTGCGGCGAGCGGAGCACTGTGAAAATGCGCTTGTGTGTAGGCAGCGGAATGGGACCGCTCACCACGGCGCCGGTGCTCTTCACTGTCTTCACGATCTTCTCGGCGCTCTTGTCGACGAGGTTGTGATCGTAAGACCGCAACTTGATCCGGATCTTCTGGGTCATCTCGGTTCGCGGGTTAGGCTGATACTTTTCCACGCACCTTGGCCAGCACGGCTTCGGTCACGTTGTTGGGTGCGGGTGAATAATGGCTGAACTCCATGGTGCTGCTCGCACGTCCGGAGCTCATGGTGCGCAGGGAGGTCACATAACCGAACATTTCGCTCAAAGGCACGGTGCCCTTGATGGCTTTGGCGCCGGAGCGGTCCTCCATGCCCATGATGGTACCACGACGGCGATTGAGGTCGCCGACGATGTCACCCATGTTCTCTTCGGGCGTGATCACTTCGATCTTCATGATCGGCTCCAGCAACACCGGCTTGCACTTGGGCACGGCGTTCCGGAAAGCGGCCTTCGCGCAGATCTCGAAGCTCAATGCATCGGAGTCCACGTTGTGGAACGAACCGTCGTAAAGCGTCACCTTCAGGCTTTCCATGGGGAAGCCAGCGAGCACACCGTTCTTCAGTGAGGCCTCGAAGCCCTTCGACACAGGGGAGATGAATTCCTTGGGGATGGAACCGCCCTTGATCTCGTCCACGAAAACCAAACCTGTCTTCTCAGGATCGGTCTGTGGTTCGATGCGCACATGTATGTCAGCGAACTTACCACGACCACCCGTCTGCTTCTTGTAGAGTTCGCGGTGTTCGATCGTAGCGGTGATGGCCTCCTTGTACTTCACCTGCGGTGCGCCCTGGTTGCATTCCACTTTGAACTCGCGCTTCATGCGGTCCACGAGGATCTCCAAGTGCAATTCGCCCATGCCGCTGATCACGGTCTGGCCGGTCTCGTCGTCGGTATGCACCTTGAAAGTCGGATCCTCCTCGGCCAGTTTGGCCAAGGCAGCGCCCATCTTATCCAGGTCGGCCTGGGTCTTGGGCTCCACGGCGATACCGATCACAGGCTCAGGGAAGCTCATGCTCTCGAGGATGATCGGGTGATCTTCCGCGCACAGTGTGTCGCCGGTCCGGATGTCCTTGAACCCGACGGCAGCGCCGATATCACCAGCTTCAATGCGCTCTACAGGATTCTGCTTGTTGGAGTGCATCTGGAAAATGCGGCTGATCCGCTCCTTGCGATCGCTGCGGGTGTTGAGCACGTAGCTGCCCGCCTCGAGCACGCCGCTATAGGCACGGAAGAAGGCCAGACGACCCACAAAAGGATCGGTCGCTATCTTGAACGCCAGGCCAGCGAACGGCTCGTCCGGATCCGGTTTGCGTTGCACTTCAGCATCGGTGCGAGGATCGATACCGATCACCGCTTCGAGGTCCATTGGGCTGGGCAAGTACGCCATCACCGCGTCGAGCATGGTTTGCACGCCCTTGTTCTTGAAGGCGCTGCCACACAGGATCGGCGTGATGCTCATATTGATCGTGCTCTTGCGCACGGCCTCCATCACCTCGGCTTCGGTGAGGCTGTCGGGATCGGCGAAATACTTCTCCATCAAGGTGTCGCTGCTCTCCGCAACGGCCTCAATGAGCTTGTCACGCCATTCCTTAACGGTGTCCTTCAGGTCCTCGGGAACGGGAACCTCCTTCCAGGTCATGCCCTGATCGGAATCGTTCCAAACCATGCCGCGGTTGTTGACCAGGTCGACAACACCGAGGAAGTCAGCCTCTGCACCAATGGGCACTTGCAAGGGAACGGGGTTCGCACCCAGTCGCTCGCGGATCTGCGCTACAACGTTGAAGAAGTCGGCGCCGCTGCGGTCCATCTTGTTGACGAAGCCGATGCGGGGCACCTTGTACTTGTTGGCCTGGCGCCACACCGTCTCGCTCTGGGGCTCAACGCCGCCGACCGCGCAGAACAAGGCAACGGCACCATCCAGAACGCGCAGGCTGCGCTCCACCTCCACGGTGAAGTCCACGTGACCCGGCGTATCGATCAGGTTGATCTTGTACTTATCGCCACGATAGTCCCAGAAGGTGGTGGTGGCGGCGCTGGTGATCGTGATACCACGCTCCTGCTCCTGGGCCATCCAATCCATCGTGGCCGCACCGTCATGCACCTCACCGATCTTGTGTACAAGACCGGTGTAGTACAGGATGCGCTCGGAAGTGGTCGTCTTCCCGGCATCGATGTGCGCCATGATGCCGATGTTGCGCGTAAATGTCAGGTCCCTCTTGGCCATGGTGGTCGTTCTGTACCTGATCAGAAGCGGAAGTGGCTGAACGCTTTGTTCGCTTCGGCCATCTTGTGTACTTCTTCTTTTTTCTTGAATGCCGCGCCTTCCTCTTTCGAAGCGGCGAGGATCTCGTTGGCCAGTTTCATGGCCATGCTGCGTTCGTTGCGGCTGCGGGCGTACCCGATCAGCCACTTCATCGCCAGGCTCTTCTTGCGGTCTTCACGCACCGCCTGCGGGATCTGGAAGTTCGCCCCACCCACACGGCGGCTGCGCACTTCCACTTGCGGGGTCACGTTCACAATGGCCTTGCGGAAGATCTCCAGGCCATCCTCACCACTCTTCTCCGCCACGATGTCGATCGCGTTGTAGAAGATGTCCAACGACTTGCTCTTCTTGCCGTCGTACATCAGGTTGTTCACGAACTTGGTCACTTGGACATCGCCGAACTTGGGATCGGGCAACGTGGTGTGTTTGACTGTCTTCTTGCGCATGGCTGCTTATCCGTGACAGGTTACTTCTTCTTGGCTGGGGCAACTGCGCCCGGCTTCGGACGCTTCGTGCCATACTTGGAACGACGCTGGTTGCGACCCTCCACGCCGGAGGTGTCCAACACGCCACGCACGATGTGGTACTTCACACCGGGCAGATCCTTTACACGACCACCACGAACCAGCACGATGCTGTGCTCTTGGAGGTTGTGGCCCTCGCCACCGATGTAAGCGATCACCTCGTAGCCGTTCACCAAACGGACCTTCGCCACTTTGCGAAGCGCCGAGTTCGGCTTCTTCGGGGTGGTGGTGTACACCTTGGTGCATACGCCGCGGCGCTGAGGGCAACCGGTCAGTGCGACCGACTTGCTTTTGTACACCGGGGTTTCGCGACCCTTGCGGATGAGCTGTTGAATGGTTGGCATGAGCTCCGTTTCGTCTTGGCTATCAGTCGTTTTTCACCCAGGTTGGGCAAAACGGGCTGCAAAAGTAGCGGAAATGGCTTTTCCACCAAGGGCTGTTGAATGAAATATTCGGAGGGTACCGGCGGTCCGAGCCAACGAGCCCTTTCAGCACGGATCAGCAGCCCTTGTATAACCATTGCGGCCCTAGGGCAATTGGAGGGTTGAGCAAAATGGCCCCGCGTCCCTGATCGGTTGAGCAGCTGCCTCCAATGCTTGAAACGACTTCACCCGGGAAGCCACCAAGTCTATCTTTGATAGTCTCATTCGATGCTATAAATGGATACCGGCAGCCTCACTTATTACTCCATCAGCCCACGGATGCTGAACCTGCTGGCCACCATCCACCAGCGGCTTGGCGAAGTGAGCGCACGCCACCTGCATCGGCCCTCACCTGCCCTGGAGAAGGCCTTTCATGTGAGTGTGGTGCAGAGCACACTGGCTCTTGAAGGCGGCGTGTTGGAGGCGTTACCCGTGGCGGAACTCGTCGATCGGCACGCAGCGGCGGTCGAAGGCCCGGCGGCCCTGGAAGCGGTCAATACACACAGAGCTTATAACCTGTTGCCGGAATTGGACCCCTTCCTGGTACAGGACCTGCGACAAGCCCATGCGGTGCTCATGCACGGTCTCGCCATGGACGCCGGCCATTTCCGCAACGGGGCAATGGACGTGCTTTACGGCGACCCGACACCGCTGCGCACGGCTCCCGCCCATGACCTGCCTATTCAGGTACAGGACCTGCTGCGGCATGTGGAGGAGGACGACTTCCCCACCGTGCTCACGAGTTGCGTGCTGCACTTCGGCTTGGTATACCTGCGACCGTTCACCGCCGGGAACGGCCGCCTGGCCCGACTCTGGCAGAAACGCCTGCTCATGCACTACTGGCCGGTTTTCGGCTACCTGCCGATCGAATCATTCATCCACCGCACCCAACCCGCCTATTACGCCGCCTTGGAATACGCCGATCGCCGGGGGGATTGCGGGGGATTCATCACCTACCTGCTCGAACGGATCGATGAAGCCCTGGCGGAACTCCTCGACTCATCCGACCCCACGCGCAATGCAAAGCAGCGTGTGGAGATCTTCCTATCCAGCGGCCCACCTCGCAGCAGCAGTGATCGGGCCTTCCGCCGCAAGGACTACTTGTCCTTCTATCCGAAGCTCTCCACGGCAACGGCAAGTCGCGACCTCCAGGAGGCCGCGAACGCAGGGACACTGGCGCGGGAAGGGACGAAGCGGACCGCCGTCTACCGGTTGAAGCGGTAGGTCTCGTTCGTGGACCAGAGATGCCAGGTATACCGCGGATCCGTCCTGCACCTGATCGCAGAACCGGGAGATCCATACTATTACAGCCGGCCTTGAGTTGATAGTCATCTGGAAGGACCATGACCCCGATCGAACAGAGGATCCAGGAACTCCTCGCGCTCACCAACGGGAACGATGTGAGCCTGGCCACGCGCCGGTTGATGGACATCTGCGATGACCATCCGGAGCTGCATGACCTGCGCGAGGAGGCGATGCGGTTGCGCGCGGACTACAACATGGGTCGGGAACTAGGCGCATCGGAACTTACGGGAGAAACCGGTAACGCCTTCGCTGCACGCGCCAGGGCCGTCGCGCAGATCATTCAAGGAAGGGCGGCGACCCTTGCGGACCATCCCACGAACGGCGTCAAACGGACGGTCTTCCAATGTGCTCAACTCAGTAAATCGTTCCGCTCCGGAGGTCATCACTTCCAGCTTGGACCCATCGACCTTGAATTGCGCACCGGCGAGATCACCGGCTTGGTGGGCGAGAACGGCAATGGCAAGACCACGCTTCTGCGCCAGATCGCAGGACTGTTGGACCACGACACCGGCGAGAAAGCATATCCCGATGCTTCGCTGGATCCATTCCTGATCCGACAGACCATAGCCTGGATACCGCAGCGCAGCGCCCGCTGGCACGGAACGCTCATGCAGAACCTGCGCTTCATCGCAGCGGTGCATGGGATCACCGGGCAGGACAATACCGACCGCGTCAACCACACACTGCACCGCCTCGGCCTTACCCGCTTTCAGAACTTGACCTGGAAGCAACTTTCCAGCGGCTACAAGCTGCGCTTCGAACTCGCGAAGATGGTCGTATGGCGCCCGCGCATCCTTGTGCTGGATGAACCGATCGCCAACCTCGATCTGCAAGCCCAACAACTCTTCCTGCAGGACCTGAAGCATCTGGTCGCTTCACAGCTGAACCCGATCAGCGTCATCCTCAGTTCGCAGCAGTTGCATGAGATCGAGGCCGTCGCGGACAACATCATCTTCTTGAAGAACGGCAAGCCGATATTCAGCGGGGCGGCCGCCAGCTTCGACCAGGACCGCAGCACCAACGTGTTCGAGATCAAGGGTGGGTTCGATCGCGCCAGACTTGAGCACGCATTGGGCCTGGAGAACGTGTTGAACATCGATGACACCGGACTGATCCTCCGATTGACCACGCCACGGCAGATCACCGCAAAAGAAGTCCTGAAAGCCGTCGGCCAGGCGGATCTCGATGTGAGCTACTTCCGGGACATCAGCACATCGACCCGCAAACTGTTCCACCAGGACACATGAACCTGCTCCGCAAGCTCATACCAGAGTTCCTGAAGCGGCTGGACCTTGACCTGCAGCGCGATCATCCGCGCCTGTGGAGCACCCGGGTCCATTACCACTTGTGGTTCCTGTTGCTCATCAACACGGTGATCTTGCTCCTCGGCTGTCTGGTCCATGTTGGCACCCTGAAGTTCCCCGACCCGGAGAACCTCTTCGGCTACATGATCGTGCCCGCGTTGGTCTACTTCGCTTTCTGGACCTACAAAGTGGTCCTCTTCACGGTGGAGCG
>Ga0105046_10004201_pt1 | contig 22933 bp, 17 predicted proteins | sample MAT03_FD_78385 | JGI IMG/M metagenome (GOLD analysis project Ga0105046, IMG submission 78385) | Freshwater microbial communities from Lake Fryxell liftoff mats and glacier meltwater in Antarctica - MAT-03 (megahit assembly) | ecosystem: Environmental > Aquatic > Freshwater > Ice > Liftoff...
GAAAAATGGAGGAGCCCAAAACGAAGATCTCTCCAGCATGCAAATCGGAGGATTCGTCTAAGAAACGAATCGAAACCACCACGATCAAAAATGCACTTAGCAATGCAAAGGTAAAAAGCATCGTTGGCGATTTCCACGTTCCGCCATCCGCCAACTGAAATTGCGATTGGCGATACGAACTCAGCTGGCTTTCGAAGCTCAGCTTTGTATCTTCTTGATCGTGTACAAAGGCTAACAATGGAGCGGTACTGCATAAGTAAGAGAGTTGTTCGCCAGCAGCGCGAGCCCGTTCGAATAGCACCGGGCGTTTCTTTCGTCTAGCCGATTCTAAGTTCGAATGCAGCAGCCAAATGACTAAAGCACAAACGAATGCCAAGACTGTGATCCACAAGTGGACCGACGCGGCCAGTCCAAGCAGCAGAACCGCTTGAACCAAATGCCTTGGGAAAACTCGAAACCACTGACTCACCGATTCTCGAACCGTTGGAACTTGGATCGACAACATCTCCTGCATCGCATCCTGTTGGCCCGAAAGTCCTTGTTCTACAGCCAACGCGCTCGACTTGCCAAAAATTTTCCGTTGTAACTCGACGGCTATTTCGAGCGAGGTATGCAAGGCCGAACGATAGCAAGTGAGAAGGGCGATACATTCCAAAGCGATCAAGATGATGATTAAAGCCACGACCCCCAAAACGCCCCGAAGAATACTCCCACCCGCATTGAGCCAGGCGGTATCCAACTCAAAAAAGCGACCGACTTTCAAGTTGTCTGGCATCAGCGAAACGCTACCTTGTGCAAGCCCATGTTGGCCCACCAGAAGCAGTTGAATCAATGCCCCACAAAACAACAACAGAATGGGAATCAACACTCCAGCAAGGGTACCAAATACCCATACCGCCCAGTGATGTTCGGACATCTTTAGCTGACGCACCAAACGTTGCCAAACTCGTGAATGCAAAATGAGAACTCTCCTAAAGGTTTCAAATCGGACTTCTTCAGGATATTCCACAAGGCCCGAAAATTCTTGGTGAAGCAGACCGATTTTAGCGATTTTGCGGTCGAATCGAGCCGCTATTCCGACAGTTTGCTCGCATCGGGAAACAATTTGTCTGTTTCGTGAGCATGTTGCGAAAAGTCAACCTATGTTTCCAAAGTATGAGAGGGCGAACAGAACCCTACCAAAAAGACAGATCCAGCAACAATGATCTATTCGATGGCAAACGACAACACAAAGAACGAGCATAAAGCTCGACTACTAATCGCAGATGACGACAAATGGCTCTTGGAATCCATGGCGGAATGGCTCTCCAGCGAAGGCTACCTCGTCCAAACAGCACAGAGTATCGAGCAAGCCGCAAAGGTCCTTGCAAAACAGCCGTTTGACCTGATGCTATGCGATGTGCGATTCGAGGACGGCGACGGACTCGCATTTCTCAAGAAGGTTCGCAAGCGAAATCCCGAACTTCCAGTCGTTATGATGACCGGATACGCGGGTCCCGATGCAGCACGCGAATCCATCGCAGCAGGCGCATTTGAGTTGTTGACCAAGCCCATTATCGACGACGAATTGGAAACAGCCATCACCCGAGCGATTCAACAAAAAGATATCTCGGAGGAAAACGAGCGGCTTAAAAAAGCCCTCGATCGTCGCTTCGGTCTAGAAAGCATCGTGAGCCATGATCTGCGCATGCTCAAAATATTTGAAATGATTGAAAATGTCGCCGATTCTCGCGCATCAATCCTTATCACTGGCGAAAACGGCACGGGCAAAAGCATGATCGCGCGTGCTATTCATAAAAAGTCGTCGCGTCGTAATTCACCGTTCGTTGAAGTCGCCTGTGGTGCCCTGCCCGATACACTCCTGGAAAGCGAGTTGTTCGGACATATGGCAGGCTCTTTTACGGGGGCCACCCATAATAAAGTTGGTAAATTCCAGCTATCCGACAAGGGTACGATTTTCCTCGACGAAATTGGAACCGCCAGCCAAGCGTTGCAGGTCAAACTACTGCGTGTACTCCAGGAGTTGCAGTTCGAGCCGCTCGGTGGCATAGAAACCATTTCGGTGGATACAAGAACCATTCTTGCAACAAATGAGAATCTGGATTCCGCGGTGGCAGAAGGTAGATTTCGCCAGGATCTCTTCTATCGTGTCAACGTAATCCACATTGAACTTCCATCGCTTCGGGAACGTCCTGACGACATCCCGCTGCTCGCCGAACATTTTCTTCGCAGCGCTGTAAAAGAGTTTGCTCGCGACGTTGATGGCTTTACCAACAACGCAATGAATCAGATGTTAGCGCACGCTTGGCCAGGTAACATTCGGGAACTGGAAAACGTCATCCAGCGCGCTGTGCTGCTGACCAAGTCACGCAGCATCGATTGCGAAGCATTGCCTCGGTCATTGCAAAGTGCATCTGGAACCACTTCTAGCGACGGCACAATCGCATCGAATGCGAGCTCAACGCTGCCACCACGATGCTCGAAACCACGCATGCCTGATCTGGACCGAACGCCCTTGACTCAAACGCTAAGCGAAGCGCTCGAGGGCCCCGAACGACAAATCATTTTAGACGTTCTCAAAGCCAACGACTGGAACCGAAACGTCACTGCCGACAAGCTGGGAATCAACCGAACAACGCTTTATAAGAAAATGAAAAAGCTGGGTATCGAGGCAATAGTTCAGCAAGGTTAGTGGAGCTAAAGTGGTTAGCCTAAAGGCACGTGCGTGGCGGGAGCGATTGTAGACTTGTTGGCGCAGGTAGTGAATTTTACCTCAGGCGCGTACACCTTCGCCGGAATGGGAGTGTCGACTTTCGTTGGGAATGTTACCTTATCAAACAACGTGACCGTAAACTTCACAACTGATTCGCGTACCTTCGCCACTAGCGGAACCGTTCGCACGACCACTTTAGGGTCGGCAGTACCGGAGCCTACCTCATGGTTTGCCGCGATGGGTATGGGGCTTTGCGGTACTTGGTATGCTCGACGTCGGCTAGCAAAGAAAACGCAAGTGAAGGACGCTGTCTCGTAGTTTTTTTGCAAAACCGGATCTGTGGGGCGACACGACTTAAATCAACAGTCGCTAATTGGAAGCCGTCATGAGAAACTGTTTGTTGTTCACGCTGTTCGCTGTTCTCCTAGACTCCATGGCGTTTGCCACTTTGCTTTTGGGAATGAAAGGCGAGGCGGCAGCGAATCGTCGACAGTGGTCGGAAGCCGAAGCTTTGTTTGGGAGCCGTTTGCGTTGCTAAAGCGCCGCCCAGCCCATGAGCCTTTCGCTCGAGTCGGGTGTACCGAATGGGGGGGGCGTGAAGATACTAACAAGAATGACTTTCTTCGAAACGTTTTTTTAAAGTCACTGCTCTTCACGCTGAATCTGCCAAGAGCTTATAGAATCTAGCCCCGCTTAGTTCGGAAAAGTACGTTATTAATTCAACTTGCATTAGAAGTGGATTACAATCTAGCTGAAACTGCGTTTTAACTAGCCTAAGCTCGGAGTCTGGTATGGTGCTTGGAATTCGATATTTAAAGGTCGCGCCTACGACCCATGTGTTGCAATACAGGGGCGGCAAATTGGCTCGCGATGGTGCCGGCCTATCCTTCTTTTACTTTGAACCGTTTTCGGAAATTGCCCTCATCCCTTTGGCAAGCACCGACAGTCCCTTTGTGTTTAACGAGGTCACTTCCGACTTCCAAGAAATCGCGGTTCAAGGGCAACTGACGTACAGGACTTCGGACGCAAAAAAGTTGGCCAGCGTTTTGGACTTTAGCGTGCAAGGTCAAAATCGATATCGGAGCGATGACCCGAATAAAATTTCTGAACGATTGACGAATGCGGCTCAGATTCTGGCTAGGTCCTATATCCAAAAACGTACACTCAAGGACCTGCTCGGCGATGCGGACGGACTGGTTTTGCACGTGCAAGCAAGTTTGGGGCAAGCTCCAGTGGTCTCGCAACTTGGGATCGAGATCTTGGAGTTTCACATTGTTGGGCTGAAGGCCACACCGGAGATGTCGAAAGCGCTCCAAGCACAGGCCAGAGAAGAACTACTCAAGGAAGCCGACGAAGCGATTTTTGCGCGGCGCAATGCTGCGGTCGATATGGAACGAACGATTCGCGAGAATGAGTTGAACACAGAAATTTTGGTTGAGAACAAGAAAAGAGAAGTGCGAGAAACGCAGTTGTCAGCCGACATTTCGATCGAAGAAAAGCGTGCGTCGTTGGTCGACAGCAAGGTTGCCAACGATCGAAAAGAGGCGGAGGCGAAAGCTTACACGCTCCAATCGACGCTCGAACCGCTCAAGCAAATCGATTGGCGAATTCTGATGGCGGTTCAGGGTGGCGGGGACGCTGGCCAGAACATTGCCGTGGCGTTCCGACAGTTGGCGGAAAACGCATCGAAGATTGGCGAACTCAACATCTCGCCTGAGCTGCTTGCGTCCCTGAATCAGCGCAAGGGGTCGTAGCTGTGGGAATGCGGATCAATCCGTCGATCGTGATCGTGACACGGACCACGCGACTCGAGGGACTTCGTAGACGATGGGGCACAGCGGGACAAGCGGAGTTTCGGTTGAAGTCGGCGCAAGCTACCGGACATACGTTTGGAAATCAGGATGTAGCGGTGAACGCCCCCAAAGGTAAGAAGCCACAAAAAACGGCAGGCAAGGCAAGGCCGCAAGCTACTTTTGAAGAGTATGTGACGGAAGATCGGGTTTATCAACATGAAGTTTCGGAACTAGAAAGGGAGCTTCAATTCGGCTTTCCTGTCAAAGTCATCGATCGAAGTTATGTACCCAACTACAATTTTTTGGGGTGCGTGGCGGTTGTCGTTGTGGGCCAAGACGGCTTGGTAGCCAATGTTGCAAAGTACGTGTACGACACGCCGATTGTTGCTGTAAACCCGGATCCATCACGGATCGACGGTTTATTGATGCCCTTTCGAACTGCTCAAGCTGTCAAGGCGGTGCGGCAAGTGCTCGACGGTCGTTACGCCTCCGTCAAAGTAACTATGATCGATGCCAAGCTCAACGACGGCCAGAGTATGCTCGCGTTCAACGATTTGTTTATTGGCTCGTCTTCGCATGTTTCGGCCCGCTATGTTTTGGAAGCGGGTGGCAAGACCGAAGCCCAATCGTCGAGTGGTTTGCTGGTGTCGACAGGTGTTGGATCGACCGGATGGCTATCGTCGGTTTACAACATGACCTGTGGGGTCGCTCATTTTCTGGGAGCCAGTATTCCGATGCCCAAGCCGATTCCGTGGGATGCGAACGAACTTGTTTGGGCTGTTCGCGAACCATTCAAGAGTCGAACCAGCAAGATAGGCTTGGTGGCGGGGCGGATACATGCTGACGAAAAAATTGTGATTGAGTCACTCATGCCGGAGAATGGCGTCGTGTTTTCGGATGGCATCGAAGCTGATTTTTTACCGTTTACGAGCGGCTCCATTTTGAGCGTGGAAGTTAGCCAGCGGCATGCAACGCTGGTATTGCCGGTTGGAACGGCAAACGCGGTTTAGTAGGCAAAACCAGCGCGGAGCACGAAGCTGTTTTCTAAATCCAAGCTGCTCGACGATCGCACTCGGTAGATCAACTCGCGGTTGAACGCGTAGCCAGCTTCGATAAAGCCCTTGCGAAAGCCTTGGCGAATTTGTTCGGATTTGCCGAACTCCAAGCCGAGCATGAGACGGATATCGTTGATGTCAATTTCATCGCTCGAATCGTCGGTTTGTTTAATGGTCCAGGCTCCACCGCCGTAGTAGCCCGACAGATACCACCACACGTCTGAGTTCCCCAACGTTGACACGTAATGCGACAGCTTGGGTTCCGGAAAGAATAGGTCAAACCGAGAATCCGGATTCGGCGTCCACAAAATCCCACCAGCCGGTAGCAGTTTGATTTTATTTCTGTCCAAGTAGAAAACGCCCGCTCGCAGCGTAGAAGTCGGAGTGAGACGAAGACGTCCGAGAGCCTTGCCCTGGATCCGAACGCTTTCCGAATTGACAGCGTCGAATGCAGAGAAGACTCCGACGCGTACGCCGAGCTCGACGCCTAATGTTTGTTGAGGATTAGTCTCCCAACCTGCATCGAGGAAGGCGCTGAATGCGGAGCCTGGCAAATCCGACCCAGGTGCCGTGGGGCCTTCCCAAACGTGCTGCGAATAGGATGGAATAAGATAAAGTGGGCGATTGCTATTTAAGAAATTAGGAATCGCAAACACCAGCGAGACATCGGAATCATTGGTTTCCAACGAGTTCGGCTTTTTGCTGTCGAAGCCATCTGATCCTGATAGCCATGTGTGTCGAAACCTTGGCCCCTGAAACAGGCGAATAACTTGATTCGTGCCTGCGTTCAGATTGGCACCTGTGCTGTTCCACCAGTTGTTCCAAGCCATATTGTTTTGGGGCATACCAAAGGGATTCGTTTGATAAGGGTTCAGCTGGTATGGATTCGAATTGTAGGATGGCGATCCGCCGGTGTCAGGGAATAGGACGTTGGGGCTTGAGTTCGGATAGACGCCACTTGGAAACGGTTGCCCGAAAGGTTGCGTTGGTGGTTGGTTCGGGTAGCCATACGGCGACAAACCGGGGCTGGTTGGAAAGCCACCGTAAGCAGGGGCGACGGGCTGTCCCAAACCGAAAAAGTTTCCCAGATTGAAGGCTTGAGCGTTTGGGGCGGCGTAAGGGTTTGGGGCGGCGTTCGGGTTGGGTGCAAAGCCGGGTGCAGTGCTTTGCCGAAACGTGAGAGCCCCAGCGTCTGCGGCCGGGACTCCACCCGAGGGGAAAGCACCGAACTGCGTTGGATTTTGAGCCCAGGGATTGCCACCGTAGGGAAATTGGGCGTTCGGTTGTCCGAAACTCGCTGTCGGCGCAACTGCAAACCAGCAGCAGATCGCGATGCATGACGAGGTTAGGATTCGTATTGGACCCACGTTTTATTCCTGAAATTCCCAAATGAAGGACCTGAAAAATCTGGCCCTCGATAAGAACTGAATACTTGGTATTGGAGACCGCGGTCAAGCTTTCTTGAGTAAATCCATTGGTAAATGTCGAAATTAAGTCGATTCGATACGGAAAACCGAGTTTGTATTTTGCCCATTTCTCGCAAATTGTTGCTAAACGGGAGGATCGCAACTATCCTGGACTTAGTCTGCTCGAAATAATTTCGCAGTCAGGCGTCTCACTTCCCAATTTGCTTCGCAACCCAAGGGTCCATTGGCATGCGTGTACATACCCTAACTAAGTTTTTCTTCTCTGCTGCAATTGCATTCGCAGTTTGCTCCGCACCTTGCCTTGCATTTCAGGGTGGTGGCGGTGGTCAAGGAGGTGGCGGTCAGGGAGGCGGCGGTCAAGGCGGTGGTGGTCAAGGTGGTGGTGGTCAGGGAGGTGGTGGACAGGGAGGTGCTGGTTCTGGCGTTGCAGGTATTGATATTGACGCTGCTGGCGTTTTGCGCGTTACTCAAGTGGATCCATCGGTTGCATTCGCTCAACGACAAGCAACCCTGCAGAGCAAGCCTCGCGGTTCCGTTCGCACCTCGCCTTTGCGAAAGGTATCGCTAAATCGCTTGGAAGCGTACGTCGCAAAGCAACGAGAGCAAGGGAATTTGCTGACAGATGAGGTCTTGAGTTTGGCTGGACTGCACCGTCTTGAGTACGTCTTTTACATGCCGGAATCAAAAGATATTGTTATTGCAGGTCCTGCCGACCAATGGCATTTAGACTCGAACAATCGTCTTGTTGGTTTAACCACAGGGCGTCCGACCTTAAAGATTGAGGACCTCATCGTCGCGTTGCGAGCTTTTTCTTCCAACGCAGAACCAGTGAGTGTAATCGGATGCTCGATTGACCCGACCACCGAAGGGCTCAAGCGAATGAAGCAGTATTACGCTCAATTTGGCGGACAGATGCCGCAGGGAGCCGATCCTCGCAGGATCGCTCTCGGAGCCAAGGATGCGCTCGGATTACAAACGATCACAATCAAGGGCGTGCCCAACACAACTCACTTCGCACAGATCCTAGTTGAAGCGGACTATCGAATGAAGCTGATTGGGATCGGACTTCAGGATCCAATGATTCCGATGCAGAGCTGGATTCAACGAACTTCGCCAGGTGCGAACGCAAACGCACTGCAAAGATGGTATTTCCAAGCAGACTACAGCTCCGTTACAACGAACGAGGCAGGAACTGCGTTGCACCTACAGGGACGTGGCGTCAAGTTAAGCGGTGAAAAAGAAAGCGTTGAAAAGAACGGAGATCGAACGAAAACCGGGATCGCAGGCGACAAAGCCAGCCGAGATTTTACGAAGGAGTTTACGGAAAAATTCGACAAGCTTGCAGATGTCACCCCAGTGTTCTTTGAAATGCGTAACCTGTTTGATATCAGCGTGGCCGCTGCCTTTATCCAAGATCGCAACTTGTACGAAAAATCCGGTTGGAAACTTGGGGCATTTGCAGACGAAAGCTTGTGTCGCGTCAATGCTGCGGCTGGCGTAAGCCAAGTTGAAACTGCCGTAAACGCAGTTTGGAAGAATTCGCAATTGGTCACGCCAATTGGAGGCGGTGTCCATATTGCTGCTCGAAAATTAGTCGATCCATCCGCCACAAAAGTCGAAAATGAAATAGACGGCTTGCGAGAAAAGGGATCAGCCCCTAAAGATCTTGCTGCTGACCAATGGTGGTGGGACTAAGACTGGTTAACTACATAGGATACAAATGAGAGCGACTATCAACGGAATTCGAATTGCGATAGTCGCTCTTCTTTTTTACTGGGTTTTGCTTTTTATTGGAACTCATCTTCCACCTAACAGCAAGCTTCTCGAAAAAGTGCATGGGAACGACAAAGCAATCCATGCTCTAGCGTTTGCCGGCCTTTCCTTTTTGATGGCCTGGGCCATTCCAACGGATAAGGTAAGGCTTCATAAGAACACTCTCCTGGCTGCATTTGCGACTGTGGTATACGCAGCAATGGATGAACTGCTTCAAATTCCGGTTGGCCGAACGGCGGACTGGAATGACTTTGTCGCAGATTGCGTTGGCATCTTAGTTGGGCTCACGATTTACACGATTGCTCGAGCAATCATCATCAAGGCGGACTGGAGTTTGCTAGTTGTTCCGCCAAAAGAGAGTTCGGAATGATCCAAACTAAGGATCATTTCAACATGCTTCGCAGATTGGTTGATCGGACGTTGTTTCCATGTAGCGTGGGTTGAGCCGCTGAGCCTAGGCTGTGCCACAAGGGCCAGTTTGACTATTCTTTAACATTTTTTTGTTGGCTTTTCGTTCCTACAATCCGTTGGGCTTTTGCGATTCGCCCCGAATGGGGCAGCAACATATTAGTCCAGGGCAGAGCGCAGCGCCGCCCTGGGTACGGTGTCCGCAAACGCGGGATTGCCCTGAAGGAGAAAAACTCGTTGGGACCGGTCGTGTGAGTTGTCGCGTCTGTTCGGCCCCTTCACGGCAATGGGCGTTGCGCGCGGTTGCGTACCCAGGGCGGCGCTTCGCTTTGCCCTGGGCTGCTATGTTTAAGCCCGTTGGGCTACAAACGCAAGAACGCAACACAGCTCACAATTCGATCTGCTCATCGTTTCGGGTTACGAAAATCAATCGATGTCATTGGGGCAATTGTCTTGTATGGTTACAATGATGTGAGTCATATCGTCTCACCTAGCTTCCATTTTTCGCCGATCGAATGCCAGAGCACACGCCCCCAAACTCTCCGACCCTAAACTCTCCGACCGCGACGGTCATCACCGCGGCCGAATTAAAACGATTTCAATACTGCGATGGCGTGGTTCGGCTGTTCCTGACTGCAACTCTTTTCTGGTCCTTCTTGACGTGCATCACGGGAATTTTAGCTGGACTACTGTTATCGATGCCAACGCTCGTCGCGAATCTGCGGGAGGACATTCTGCCGTATGTGACTTTTGCTCGAATGAATGTCCTACAGGTGAACATGGCATTGTTTGCCTTTTGTGGTAACGCAGTCTTTACAGGTGTTTACTACAGCACACAGCGCCTTTGTAGAGCTGGTCTATGGAGCCCTACATTGGGAGTGGTTCACTTTGCTCTTTGGCAACTGATGCTGGTTGCGCTGTTTTGCACGCTGCAGTTAGGGTTGACGCAAGGTCGGTTGATTTCAGGCGCACCCTGGCCGGTGGATGTAGCAATGGCCATACTTTGGATCGCGTTCTTTGGACTCAATATCTTCATGACCATTGTGAATCGTCGCGAACGATTTATGTACGTAAGTTTATGGTTCTACCTTGCCTCCGTCATCACAGTAGGAGGCTTGATGTTTTCCAATTGTGTTGCAGTCCCTATGGGCTGGTGGCAGAGTGTCCCCGCGTTTTCTGGAGTTAAGGATGCGCTGATGCAAAGTTGGTTCAATTACAGCTTGTATGCATACTTCGTTACCTTGCCGTTCCTTGGCTTCGTGTATTACTTCCTTCCGAAAGCTGTGGACCGACCGCTTTACAGTTACAAGTTGAGCATTGTGCATTTTTGGTCGATGGTACTTTTGCTGATTTGCTGTGGATTCAAGCAACTGCATTTTACGCCCATTCCGGAATGGGCCAGTACTTTTGGTATGCTTTGCGGAATCATGCTTTGGATGCCTTCTTGGGCCGGCGTCGCGAACGGAATATGCACGGTGTCTGGTTCTTGGCAAAAAGTGCGTGGCGATGTCTCGCTTCGGTTTATGGTGACGGGACTACTCATCTACGGCCTGACATCTTTCGAAAGTTCGCTGCTCTCCATCAAGAGCATAAACGCTTTAATTCATTATACCGATTGGGAGTTGGCGCACACTCATTTGGTCGAGATGGGTTGGATTGGCTTCACTACGTTTGGAATGATCTATTGGCTATTGCCTCGCTTGTATCCTATTCGGAGTGCGTATGCCGGTTTCGGCCAGTTGCATTTTTGGCTTGCGGTTCTAGGGCTTGTCTTGACAGTTGTTCCCGAGTATCTGGCCGGATATGTCCAAGCGACGAAATGGAGTCAGCTAAGTGATCTCGGACGATTGCAGTTTTCCTTTATCGAAACACTTCAAGCGGTATCCGTACTCTGGTGGATTCGACTGCTCGGTGGGTGCGTTTATCTTGCAGGTCTGGTCGTGTTTGCTTTACACGTGTTGCCGGTCTTGCTTCTCAAACCGACTTGCAATGAATCGACTTTTCAACCGATGGTGCGTAGCAGGGATTCTGACGATTGGCCGGCAACTCCAAGTCCCTTGATTGGAAAACCCGTACTGGACATCGCCTCCAAACTCGATCGGTTCGCGATGCTGGATTGGCATCGAAAACTCGAACAACAGCCAATTAAGCTCGCGTTGCTGATCGGATTTGCCGTATGCCTATTGAGCGCAATACAATGCTTGCCGCTGTTTGCTTTCAAGGATGTTGTACCACCCATCGCGTCCGTTCAACCCTACACGCCTCTCGAGTTAGTTGGCCGCGACATTTACGTTTCGCAAGGATGCCAGAATTGCCACACGCAAACGGTTCGGCCGCTTGTTCACGAGTCCCAACGCTACGGTGCCGTCAGCCAGGGAGGTGAGTTTGCTTTCGATCGACCCGTGCAATGGGGCAGTCACCGGATTGGTCCGGACCTAGCGCGCAAGGGTGGCGGTATGCAGAGTAGTTTGTGGCACTGGCGCCATCTTGAGAATCCGCCCGCGATGACACCAGAAACAGTCATGCCGGTCTTTAAACACTTGCACTCAAGCAAGCTTGATTTGTCCGAGCTAGGGCAAAAAATCGAGTTGTTGGCGAAGTTGGGTACCCCCTATGACATGAGCATCCCCGAAGGATCGTCTAACGCCAATTTCGAGCTTGTTGCACAAAAGCAAGCAGAGGTTGTCGCGGCTGAGATTATCGGCCAGGGTGGACCGGTTGCCTATCAGGGGAATCTCATTAAGGACACGTCCGCGATTGCGTTGATCGCTTACATTCAAAGGCTTGGCACCGACCTTGCTCGTCCGGCAGTTGTTGAGTCGGCAAAAGAAATCAAACCAATCGAGTTATCGAACTAGCAATCATGCAGAACAAATTTCCGGCATTAACGAGCGATTTCGATGGGATTCAGGAGTATACCAATCCCATTCCGCGATGGTGGAAGTCGATCTTTTTGTGCACGTTAGTAATCGCACCGCTTTACGTTCTTCGTTTTCATTCCGGAGCTCCTGGCACGACCTTGACGGATCAATTCCAGATCGCGATGGATGCCAACACACGTAAGCAATATGAGGAAATCGGAAACCTTAGCAGCGACGAACCAACGATGGTCGATTACTTGCAAAAGCCGCAATGGATTGCAGTTGGCGCTTCGATTTTCAAAGCGAATTGCGTATCCTGTCATGGAGCGGAAGGGGGCGGTAACGTTGGCCCGAACCTGTGCGATGAAAGTTACAAACACATTAAGCAGTTGACGGACATTATAAAGATTGTCAACGAGGGTGCGGGCGCTGGCGCAATGCCCGCATGGGCGAAACGCCTTTCGCATCCCAACGATGCGGTCCTTGTATCCGTTTACGCCGCAAGCCTTCGAGGTTCCAAACCTTCGAATGCGAAGGGCCCAGATGGCAGTCCCATTGCTGCTTGGCCCAAGTAGTTTTTTACGAAACTGTTGAATCCACATTTCCTCCAACGTAGTTCGACCCATGAAATCTCGATCCACTAGATGGTTTTCAATCGCGGCTTTTGCTGCGGCTATTCTTTCGGTGCAAGTATTCGCTCAGGCAGAGGATACGGCGGGGAAGTTGCTGCCTGGGATCAGTGCAACCAAGCCGGAGAAAGGACCCTTTGTGCCAATCGACGGTGGCAAGGGGGGCTACATGATTCCCTATACGCAGTCCTTTGACCGAACCAATGTTTCGTTTGAGATGATTCCGATACCGGGTGGTGAAGTTACGGTAGGCTCACCGGAGTCCGAAGCTGGGCGGAGCGAGGGCGAGGGCCCGCAATTCACAGTTAAACTGAAGCCGTTTTGGATGGCAAAGACGGAATTGACTTGGGGTGAGTACAACACGTTCATGCGAACGTACGACGTCTTCAAGAAGCTTTCCTCCAAAGGGATTCGGCAAGTAACAGAAGAGGTCAAAGCGGATGCGATCACCGTGCCAACGCCGCTCTATGACCCAGGCAAGACTTATGAATATGGTGACGACAAAAGCCAACCAGCCGTCACGATGACGCAGTACTCAGCTAAGCAATATACGAAGTGGTTGAGCGGCTTGACCGAAGTGCAGTATCGATTGCCTACCGAAGTGGAATGGGAATACGCCGCTCGAGCCGGTTCCAAAACGGCCTACAGTTTTGGCGATGATCCCGCACTGCTTGAGAAGTATGCCGTTTTTGGCTTGGAGACGGGAGCAGCCAAAGTTGGTAGCAAGGCTCCGAATGCGTTTGGGCTGCATGACATGCACGGCAACGTTTGGGAATGGACCATCGATCAGTTTGATGAAAAGGGCTTCGAAAAGTTTGCGGGCAAAAATTTGGTACAGTTTGATGCGACCAACTGGCCCACCGAAGCCGATTCGCGATGCGTTCGCGGTGGCGGTTGGCAGGATACAGCGGAACGAGTCCGATCGGCGGCAAGAATGGGTTCCGTCGATGACGATTGGAAAGAGGAGGATCCAAATGTCCCACTGAGTCCTTGGTGGTTTACCTCAGACCCGAGCCGAATGGTTGGAATGCGACTAGTTCGCTCCTCAGAACCACTTTCGGGCGAGCTCATTCGCAAGTTTTGGGAAATCGACGTCGACGCTATCCAAGAAGATGTCGACGCACGATTGCGAGAGGGACGCGGTGCCATTGGAATCGCCGTACCCGAGCTGATCAAGGAATTCCAACGCAAGAAGTAAAGACGCATGCATCCTCAGCTTCGTGCATGGGCTCAGCTGGTTCGAGTTCCAAACACACTCACAGCCTGCGCAGACGTCATCGCTGGCTTTACGCTCGCAGCAGGCACTTGGTGGCTTATCCAAGGCGTCGGGCCATCGCTTTTTCTGGCCTCGCTGGCGTCGATTTGTTTGTATTGGGCCGGGATGGTTCTGAACGACGTTAACGATGTCGAGGAAGATACGGCTCAGCGTCGTAACGGACCGCTCGTGCGGAGTGCGATAGCGGTCAAGACGGCGAGTCGGGCCGGGTGGGGGCTTCTAGTTGTCGGCATTGGCCTGGCCGGTGCGGCTGCTTACTTGTTACCCGCTTCCGAGGAACCAGCTCCCTATTGGATTGTTGGTTTTACCGCGTTTGCATTGGCTGCAACCATCGTGGCGTACGATAGTTCCATAAAGGGCACCGCAGTTGGACCCTTGCTCATGGGGCTGTGTCGGGGACTGAATTTGCTGATGGGCGTTTCACTTGGTGCATGCGTGAATTGGCCCGAATCTTTGGATTGGTCGAGCATCGGACTTGCAACCTTGGGTCACGTTTGCTTCGTGACCGGGATTACGCTGGCAGCGCGTCGTGAAGGGCTCATGCAACAATCCTCTGTTCGCCTTGCGTTGAGCTGGGCGGTGAGTGTTCTTGGAATAGCGGCGATTGCGATGAGCTCCATGTGGTCGGTGGCCCGCCCGCTTCGGCTGGATCCGTTCACCTGGTTCCCCATCTTTGTTGCATTGCTTGCGATGCCTTGGCTTCGGCGAGCTGTCGTGTCCATTCGTTCGCCGGGCGTTGGAACGCTAGTGCCGGCGATCAAACAAGCGATTCTCAGCATCATTTTTCTCGACGCAGCGATTGCGTTGCAGTATGGCGGATACTTGCCTGGTATCCTAGTCTGTGCATTAGCGATTCCAACCTTTGCACTGAGCCGTATTTTTCGAGTAACTTAGTGGAGAGGGATTAGACTGATTAGGCGAGAACGCTGCGTCCGCCCGGACAAGCCGGACGGAGGCTTTTTGCAATCATGATTGTGGTTGGTAGCTGCCAATTGTTGCCTCCACCGAGACGGGCTCGATGGAAGGCTGTGTGCTTCGCACTTGCAAGCCGAAAAGCCATTTAAATTCTGTTGCCGTTTGCGATTGGAAAACTAACAATGCCGATTCACACTCATTCTCATCCGCATGCATTTCAAGCGATGAACGCTTTGACACGTGAGGGGCTTGTCGTGGCAAGCCGCCGGAATATGGTCAAAGCGAGCTTAGCTGGTTTCGCAGGTCTGTCGCTCCCCGGTCTTCTTGCTTCGCGTGCTCAAGCTGTCTCGATGGGCAATCCATCACCCAGAGCCAAAAGCATCATCCTGCTTTGGATGACGGGCGGGCCTAGCCATATCGATACATGGGACCCAAAGCCCGATCGACCGTTTAACAATCGCGGTCCGTTTGGAGTGATAAAAACAAAACTACCCGGCGTCCATTTTTGTGAGCACTTGCCTAAGCAAGCGGCGATGCTCGATAAGTTCACGATCATTCGTTCCGTCGATGCCAAGTTCAGCAACCACGAACCGAACACGGTCTTTCAAACTGGAAACCTCGGCGCCGAACCAAGAACCAATCGAGAAGCACCCTTGTATCCCTCGATCGCGTCCGTGGTCGCCAAAAATCATGTTACCAACGACGCTTCGATGCCACCTTATGTCGGTTTCTATCGTTCACCAAGCCACATTGCATTCGGCGGATATCTCGGTCAGCAATACGATCCATTCCGAGGCAACTTGGCGTCGAAGCTCCCGATCTACGATTTGGTCGGAACCGATTCTGGCAAGAAGTCCACTGCGGAAATGTTTCAATTACCCAAGGGATTGGATTTCCAGCGACTCAACGATCGACGCAGTCTCTTAAAGGACCTGGACCGAATTCGACGCGACATCGATACAAGCGGGGCAATGAGTGCGGCAGATGTCTTTCAGCAGCAAGCGGTCGATCTGCTCGTGGGAGCGAAGGCCCGAGATGCGTTCGACTTGACTTTAGAACCTGCAGAAGTTCGGGAGCGTTACGGAAGTCACTTGTGGTGCCAGCAGGCTTTGTTGGCTCGGCGTCTGGTCGAATCAGGCGTCGCGTTTGTCACTATCGATTTGAGCTACCATACCGCAAGTGGAACGTGGGACAACCACGGCGACAACATTCCTCCGTACGGCGGCATCTCAAAAGGACTCAAGCCATTGTTGCCCCTCTTCGATCATCTCATAACGACCCTAGTCGGTGATTTGGAAGAACGGGGCAGACTTGACGATGTGTTGGTGATCGCGATGGGCGAGTTCGGCCGAACGCCTTTAATGGGGACACAGGAAAGTACGGACGGACGCGATCATTGGCCAAACGTGATGTCCATGTCCCTGGCTGGGGGCGGGCTTACTCACGGACAAGTTATTGGAGCAACGGAAAAAGATGGTGGGTCGATCAAAGAGCGACCTGTAACTCCAGGGGACTTGGCTGCGACGATCTATCGCTACTTCGGAGTTCCATTATCGACGCAATACATGGATCACCGGGGCAGGCCAAGAAACATCGTCGATCAGGGAACTCCGATCGCGGAGCTCGGGTTGTAGGTCTAGAGGGACTTCTTTTTCTTGCCTGTTTTTTCCTTGAAAGAACCTTGAGCTTGTTCTGGCAACTTGGCGATTTGCTCGGCGGATAACATCTTGCCAATCTCAACGCGAACCTTTGCGAGCATCTCCTCTGTTTCCTTGAAGACCTTAGTTTGATCTGCGTTGAGTCCCATGGCAGCCTCCACCATGGCTTGCAATTCCTTTCCCTTCTTGCCATCTTCCTTGGCTTTTTTGGTCGCTTCTACTCGCTTCTTTAGAATATCAGCGGTGATACCGCCTGCCTCGCGCTTGGCTGATACCTCTTTGGCGACTTTTTGAAACATGTCTTTGATTTTGGTAGACTCATCGTCTTTCAGTTCCGCTTTTTCAAGCTGTTTCATGAACTGCGTCACCATGGTCTTGGCTGGATCTTTTTTGTCTCCTTTTTCTTGAGCATTCAGGGAGACAGAATTGATGAGGATTACTCCAGCAGCGAGCAGGGAAAGGATGGACTTCTTCATTGTGAACCCTTTGAGCGAATAGGAAAGGAAACGAAAACTGGTAGCGGTACAGCACGAGCTGCCCGCTGAGAAAGGTTGAGTTTACGCGAACAGTTGTGGAATAACGTTGCCGTCTCGAACCAGGGTAATGGGACGCCCTGTTTCGGTTTGAAATTCTTGCTTTGGATCAATGCCGAGGTTGTGATAGAACGAGGCTGCCACGTCGCTAGGTGAAATCGAATCGTTGGCGGGCCCGGCAGCGGTTGCGTCGCTTTGTCCGATCACTTGACCACCGCGTATCTTGCCGCCGGCCATCAACATGAACATGCATCGTGGATAATGATCGCGTCCGCCTAAAGTTGCCCGCGTATTGATCTTGGGAGTACGACCGAATTCGCCTGTAACCATGACCGACGTGGAAGCCAGGAGTCCCTTTTGTTCAAGTCCATTCAGCAGAGCGGACACACCGCCGTCGAACTTGGGCAACAGCTTTGTCTTGAGATTATTGAAAATGTCGGTGTGGTTGTCCCAGCCGCCAACTTGAAGCGATACAAATCGCACGCCAGATTCGATAAGACGAACAGCTAACAAGCAGCTTTGTTCGAAGGGATCTGTCCCGAATTGGGCCGCGAACGACGGTGCTTCCTTGGAGATATCGAATGCATATCGCGCCCGTTCGCTGGTTAGCATCGAGTAAGCCTTGTCGCTAAAACGATCCAAGCCCGTAAGCAACTGATCCCGTCCCTCCAAGGATTCAAACGTCCGGTCTAGATCATGCAGCAGATTCTGTCGACGATCGAGTTGCTCGACTGTAACACCAGCTCCTAGGGATATGCCGCGAACATTAAATGGCATCCCTGCTTTTGGTGCGGCTCCTGTGTTCATCGGAGCATATTGAATACCCAAGAAACCCGCTCGTTGGCCACTGTTTGGAATCGCAACAAAGGGTGGGATGTCCGATGCGACAGGTCGCTCCTTGCACAGAACGGCACCATAGCCGGGATACTCTAGCGAAGCCAACGGGCGACTGCCTGTGTTCACAAATTCGCTGCCGAGTTTGTGCGCGGCTAGCGTATGCGAAACGCCTCGCAGAATCACGTACTTATCAAACGACTTTGCCATCTTGGGTAATTGTTCCGAAATATGCACCCCGGAAACGCAGGTCGGGATCGTTTTGAAATCACCGCGAATGCCCTCTGGTGCATCCGGCTTTGGATCGAACGTGTCCAAGTGCGACGGGCCACCGTTGAGATCGATAAAAATACCGGAGGTCGCATGCCCATCCTTTACCTGACCTGCGTCAGCCATTTTCAGGTAGTTGGCCAACGTGAATGAACTAGCCGAGAGTGCACCGACACGTATGAAGTCGCGTCGCTTGATTCCGTCGCAGTAATTGTGAATCGACATTTCTGAAATCCTCTTTAGTTGGTTTGTGTTCGTTGCCTGTGGGATAGGCTTCCAGCCTGTCGCTTTGAAAATGACAGGCTGGAAGCCTATCCCACTTCAAAAATCGGACATTAATTGATCGACTGATGTTTAGTGGTTTAGGATAAACTCTTTTGAATTGATCAAAGCCCAAAGGACGTCACTGATTCCATTGGTTGGGTTCTCCGCGATTGCGATTGCTTGCTGAGATCGTTCGAGTTCGATCGCGGTCGGCTTTCGTGAAAGCGTTCTCAGATAGGCTTCTTCCACCACTTTGGCCGCGTCTGCATGACTTAGGCCATTCTCGGATTTGGGCGATGGAGTAACCAAATAAACTGCGTCAAGCGGCGCTGCTTCGCTCGGCGAATCTTGCTTGGCCGTCAGTTCCTTTAATCGCTTCTCTGCGAGTGCAAGATCGGACTTGACTCTCTTTGTCGCCCTTTCGTTGTCTTTCTTCGCAGATAGGACTTCCAGTTGCTTTCGAAACTTTCGAACGTCTCGGTCCAAATCCTCAGCAGAACGGACGTCTTTCTTTGTGTCCATTTTGGGCGGAGTAGGGGCAGGTCCGCTTTTCCTTGGCGACGGTAGGTTGTACTCTTTGGCAACTTGCGCCAACCAGCTGTGCTCATCATTCATGGCCTTCAGAACATCCGCGTCGTTTCGAATGAAAACCGTTTGCAAAAGACTTGGGTCGCTGGACTTGTCGCAATCGCAATTGCTTTCACGAATAGAGCGACCGAAGACGGTAAGTGCATAGCTTGAAAGAGCACCTTTGCCCCCCTTGTTTTGGGCGCTCGCACCTGCCATCGTCATGGCGCGATCGCTTTCGACGTTGCACAAGGCTTTCGCTTGTTCGGAGTCGGACAAAGCGATTCGCAACGCATCATAGGCCGTTTCAGCCGGCAACCGTCGCAATAGAGCATGCGAGAAGTTGCGACGATCGAGCGCATTGGTTTCGTTGGCTTGCCAACTGCGTTGATAAGTCGCCGAATTGAGAATCGTTCGATGCAACCATTTGAGGTCGTAATGGTTCTCGATAAACCCGCTGGCCAAGTGGTCAAGCAATTCGGCATTACTTGGAGCATTGGCCAAATTGAGATCGTCGGGCGGATTCACAATTCCGGATTGGAAATAGTGAGTCCAGATGCGATTGACGATCGCCTTTGCAAAGTACGGATTGTCTTTTCGTCGAAGCCATTGCATCAAAGGCTCACGTGCGTCGGCAACGGTCGATAGATCGACGTACTCGGCGCCAAGTAGACGAGCGGTAGGCAACTTTTTAGCCGTTACCGCAACCTTCGTTCCTTTCTTGTCCTTGTCAACTTTGGGCTGAACCTTGGGGGCCTTTGCATAAAGCTCCGGAAACGGCACCGTCTTACCCTTACTGACCGCTTCCTGGATCTTGATCCGCAAGTCATTGTTCTTGAGCGATTTTGGAATCCCTAGTTCGCTCATCATCTTCTCTGCGACTTCTTTCGATTCGGGCAGGAAGTTATTCATGTTTTGGCTGGCAACGACGCCATCGAACAGTCGCTCAAACTGATCGAAGTCTTGCTTTGACCACTGATCAAACGGATGCTTGTGGCACTGCGCGCATTGGATTCTTACCCCGCAGAAAGCGTACGCAAAAGAGATCGCCTTTTCTTCGGCTGTTTTTTGATTCTGACGAGCCCAATAGTACATCATATCAGACCGCTCTGCGAAGCTCTTACCGGACTTATCGTCCAGTATCTTCGTCATCTTTTCGCAGTAGTCTTGATAGCTCTCATTTGGTTCCCGCGATACTGCAGTTACGATCCCCTCGACGATTTCATCGTAGGGCGTGTTCTTGGCGACGCGGGCGTAGATCCATTGGTACCAATGTTGGCTTGCGTACTGCGGGATAGGCAAGAAGTTCTTTAACTGGTCATCATTGTTGCCAGTCATATCGCAAAGAAACGTCGTCCACCAAGCGGCATAGCCTGGCGATTCCAAGATGGTTTCTATCATCGCGGATCGCTTGTCAATCGACGGATCGTTCAAGAATTTACGCACTTGATCGGATGATGGCAGGGTGCCGGCCAAGTCCAATGAGACCCGACGAAAGAACTCCGCGTCGGTTGCATTGTCGGATGGCATAATGCCCATTTTATCGAGCTTCTTCAAAACCAATTTATCGATTTCGGACTTCGCGCCTGCAATTTGTTGTTGGAGTTGCCCGGGCTTGCCAATCGGACGCAAAACGCTGACTGGCACCACGGCTTTGTCATAGGAGACTACGACATGTGTGTCACCCGCTTCGCCTGCCGTGACAAGTCCCTTTTCATCGATTTTGGCAATCGACGTGTCGTTGCTAGTAAAACGACAAAGTGCTGTAACATCTTCCTGGGAACCGTCCTCCCAAATTGCGATGGCGTGCATCGATTGGGTTTGGGCTTGTGCAGCAAACTGGACTTCCGTGGGCGAGACTTCTAGCCGAACAAGTTTCTGAATGTCCCCTTTTTGCGACGCATGAGCTTTTGGCGCACCCGCTTCGATCCACTTCCTGAGTACCCAATACTCCCATCCATCTTTCTTAAAGCGTTGGCCACCCTCATGCAGTTCGGAATCAACTGGTTTGACTAGTAGTTTGCTTTCAAGCGGCTCGTTCGCATTGATACGACCAGCGTCCTTGTCCTTCATTGCTTTGAGGTCCGCATCGAAATCGTATCCAAAAAGCGATAGAGTAAATCCACCTTGCCCTTGGAACGAGCCATGACATGCGCGGCCATTACAGCCCAGTCGACCAAGCAGTGGCGAGATGTGCTTTTGAAAATCAGGAACCTCCGAAGTCTCAGCGATGCCAGCCGAGTTGGGCTGGAATCGCGATTCCAATGGCGAGATCGGAACATCCGCATGGGAGGGAAACGACGACATCGCGACGATCGCAATACCGCACGCGGCTCGCAAAACGTGGATGTGCATCGGAGTGTTGTTTCGATTCATAGATTCGTCTCTGTGATTAGCGAATTTCAAATTTAGGTGGGAGAGGATCAAGGTTTAGTCTTGTCTTCTTTAGTGGACTTGGCGTCTTGCTTTGACTTCTTTGTTTTGACGATCTTGGCATCGACATTTTTAAGATGCGTGGAAAGCTCTTGCTCAACTTTATCGTTTTCGGAGCCTTCGGTTCTCGCGAGTAGTTCGGCAAGCTGTTCTTGGCGTTTTTTAAGCGTTGTTTGTTCATGCCTCCATCGCTTCTTTTGATTCTCAAGCCGCTGCGACAATAGATCTCGCAACACAGCCTTATCAAACGATTTGTCGCGAGCAATTCCGCGAGCCATCAAAAGATCGATCTTGGACTTCAACTTCCATGCATCCAGTTCCATCGAATGCAATTCTGGCTCTCGTTTGACTAGCGCTTCTAACCGCTTTTTGGTTCGGCCAATCTCGCGGATCGCCATATCATATTCCTTTTGTCGCATCGATTTGAGAGATTGCAACAGCGAAACCAGCTCTGGGTGATGCTCCGTGACGAACGCGATGGCGTCCGATTCAAGCTGGTCGAACGCGGGTTGGACTTGGGCGTCAACGCTATTCGGCACTTTCTGAGCCATTGCCGAACCTGTTGCCAAGTAAAGCACAGCTACCCAAAACATTGCGAACAGGGAAAAATAGTGAGTCACTGAACGAGCCCCTTTTCGCTTTCAGTATCAAAACCTTCGGCTGCGTCCGTAGCGGCCATCACAAGCCATTCGGGAACATCGTTCTCTACAAACAAATCAGTCATTGCCAGCGAGGTTTCCATCTCGCTATCGCCCGTCTCGCGGACTCCTTGTATATCCAAAGCGTCAAACTGAAGATCTCCCCAAGCCAATACGATGCGACTCGATCCATTTTCATTTGAACCAGAACGAATCGAAAAAAGGGTTTGCCATCCAAGGAAAACGGCGATCAAAAGCGACGCAGCCAAGACCGACGCAAATTGCCATGAACGGTATTGGGGCACTCCGCGAGATACGATCCCTGACGCAGAAATTTGAGCGACAGCTTCCGATTCAAAGCTCACTGCTCGCAGCGACTGAAAGGTCGTGACAGCTTGAGCTAGAATCTCGCCAAGTTGGGGATCGTCGGCAAGGCGTGCTTCGAATGTCAAGCGATCGAGCGCGGGGTCTTCAAGCAAATAGAGCATTGCCTCGCAATGTTCGTCTGTCATGTTGGTAAGTGAGGTATTGTTGTCCGTCATCATTTTCGTTCTTAGTCCTCATTATCTTTCGACATCGATCGCAATCGCTCCAGTGCCAATCGCATTCGCGACAGTGCCGTTCCGAGCGGAATTTGCATCGACTCTGCGATTTCCGCAAAGGTCATGTTTTCAAAGAATCTGAGCCGCAACACCTGATGTTGCTCGGGAGGTAGGCTTTGGATTCTTCTGGTTAGTTTTTCAAGCTCTTCTTGTTCCGCCATCCTCGACAGCGGATTCACTTCGTACGTGGCGTGGGATTCAAAAACGGCCGAAGCGGACAATGGAGTTGTTTGGTTGTATGGTTTCTGACGTTCACGGACACGAAGTGCTTCGCGGTGTGCAAC
>Ga0105046_10004202_pt1 | contig 22932 bp, 13 predicted proteins | sample MAT03_FD_78385 | JGI IMG/M metagenome (GOLD analysis project Ga0105046, IMG submission 78385) | Freshwater microbial communities from Lake Fryxell liftoff mats and glacier meltwater in Antarctica - MAT-03 (megahit assembly) | ecosystem: Environmental > Aquatic > Freshwater > Ice > Liftoff...
GCGCAAGTACCTGGTCCGCCACACGAGCCGCGAGACCAAAGGCCATCATCGCGTCGCTCGGGGATCGCGTCGACCTCGGCGCCAGCGCGCCAGACGCGAACGCGCCGCTGGGCATGAACGACATCGCCCGCGTGGGGTTCAAGCTGGCGCAGCCGCTGTTCTGCGATCCGTACGCGATGCAGCGCGCGACGGGAGCGCTCATCGTCATCGACGAGGTCACCAATGACACCGTGGCGGCCGGCATGATCCTCTGAAGAGGTGTCCGTGTCATCGTAGAGGCGCTGGCTGTGCGACAGCTACGGCAAGAACGGCGACGACAACCCGCTGCTCGCCGATCGCCCCGCCGGCGCGCCGGTCGGTCACTTTCCGAGCGACAAGAAGCGGGGCGTGCACATCGGCAAGAACAGCGTCGACGACATCATCGAGAGCGCGTGCGCCACGCCGGTGATCGAGCTCTTGTGGGCGAAGGACGGGCGCATCCAGGCACAGGCCTTCGGGGCGCACCTGGTGCTGAGGTACCTGCCGGTGCCGACGACGTGCACGCGCGGCGCCTGCCTGTTCACGTTTCCCGACGGCGGGCAGAGCTGGTTCGCGCTGCGCCGCGCCAAGAAGAAGGAGCTCGTGGTCGGGATCTTCCCGGTGCAAGCGAACACGGCGCCGACCTCGGACCCGAAGTTCGCGGCGTGGCTCGACGGCATCGATCAGGTTTACGGCGCGACGGCGTCGCCCTGAGCTGCTCGGGCCTGCGCTGAGCGATCTGCGCCAGAGCTTCGATCGCGTCGTCGCGGCCAAGAAGGCCAAGAAGGCCAAGAAGGCCAAGAAGGCCAAGAAGGCGGCGCGGCTCGCGCTCATCGCGCACGCTACGGCGGGCGCTGGCCTGGTCGTCGCATGCGAGGAGCTGGGCGACAGCACCGAAGCCGCCATCCTGGGCGCCCTGCCCGGCAGTAACGACCTGGTGCGGCTGATCCTGTCGCCGTCGCTCGACACGCGCTCCGCCGACAAGCAGGAAAACGAGGATCCCGCGCCGCATAAGGCCGACCTGCCCGGTCAGGTCACCTGGGTGGGCATCTCGAAACTTCGACAGGCCCGGTGGGGTGACCTGGGTGGGCATCTCGAAACTGCGACCTGCCCGGTGGGGTCACCTGGGCGCGCATCTCGCGGGCGCCGAAATGCCCGCCCCGGTCCCCTGACCGCGCATGTCGTCGTCGCGAGACGGCTGCTGGGGTGACCGGGGCGGCCTCTCGCCACCGCCAGACGTACGCGACGCAGCGCGCGACGGGAGCGCTCATCGTCATCGACGAGGTCACCAATGACACGGTGGCGGCCGGCATGATCCTCTGAAGAAGTGTCCCGAGTGCCCCGCGCAAGCTCTCAGCAGGACCTCGAAGGCCCTACGGGTCGGCCAGGACGGTCGCCGCGAGACGCGTGTAGACCTCGCCGTCGGCGGCTAAAAATGGGCAGAAGACGATCTGGCGGAAAGCGCTCGGGTGCTCGCTCGCAAACGCGGCACATGTCTCGAGCGCGATGCGCGTCGCAGTCTCGTACGGGTACGCGTACGCGCCGGTCGAAATCGCCGGGAACGCGATCGTCTTGATCCCCTGGAAACGCGCGGCTGTGAGGGCCGCTTTGTAGGCCTTGGCCAGCGCCGCCTCTTCGCCCTTCTGGCCGTCCCTCCAGATCGGCGCCACCACGTGCACGACGTGCTTGGCCGGCAGATCGAAGCCCGGCGTGACCCGAACCTCACCGAAGGTCGCATTGCCAAGGGCCGCCGTGGCTTTCGCGAGCTCCGGCCCAGCGGCCGCGTGGATCGCCGCATCAACCCCGAAACCCGGATCGAAACCAGGGTTCGTCGAGTTCACGATGCCATCCACCTCGAGCTTCGTGATGTCGCCAGTGGTGATCCCAAAACGCCCGTCGCGATACAGCTCCATGGTGCCTCCGCCTTTAGTGCTGTGAGAATGCACTGGCTTTGACGTGACGACAACCGATGCCCCGCAGGCCGCTCAGGCCTCCGCCGGCCGCGCCAGTAGAGCGTCCGCTGCGACCGCCGCCAGCACCCGCCGTCCCGACACGCGCACCTCCTCGCGCCCGTCGGCATCGAGCGCGCGCACGAGCCGATAGGTCGTATTGCCTTCCGCCCGCGCCACCTCGGGGGCCGCGATGATGAGCTGTAGCTCGAGGCGCTCGCACAGCTCGAAGAGGATCCCGAGATTGTCCTGCGAGAGGCGCGTCGCCTCGTCCAGGAACAAGAGCCGCAAGGTGCCCGCAAGGTGCCGCGGGCGCAGCAGATTCGCCTCGTTTTCCCAGGCCTTGAGCGTGGCCATCATCACCGCCGCGCCGACGCCGATGGCCTCCCCGGTCGAGAGGCGCGTGGGGTTCGCGACCTCCCATGTCTCGCCGCCGCGGCGCCGGATCTCGACGTGCAAATCGAGGTACTCACGATAGTCGAGCAGCCGGTCGCCGCCCGAACGCCCGCCGCCGTAACGCTTGAACAGCTCGTCCATCGCCTCTTCGATCGGCAGGTTTGGCTCGAACAGGAGCTGTTGCGCGGCGCCCTCGCGCAACGCCCGCAGCACCGCCTCGGTCCGCTGCGCCGGGCGCGCCCGGATCTGCATGCCTTCAATCGCCCCAAAGGCCACCCCTTCGAGGTCGCCGTTCAAGCGCCCGACCTGGTTCTTCGCGCGCCGGATCTGCGCATCGATGTTGCGCGCGACGTCACCCGACTGGCCACGCAGGCCCTTCTCCTGGGCCTCGAGCCGCTCCTCTAGGCGCGCCAGGTGCTCGCGCAGCCGACCCAACGCCTCCAACGGATCGTCGACCTCGGCTATCTGTGGCGGCACGCGCCGCTTGAGCCAGTCGTGCACCCGCAGCCACTCGCCGAGCCAGGCGCCGGCAAGTCCAGACACCTGCCCAGCGGCAACGCCACCCGACACGCCGCCACGACCGCCGTCGAAGCCGTCCGCCTGCGGCCCGAACTCGCCCGTCGACTCGAGGTGACGGCGCAGCCCAGCGGCCACTTCGGCACCGTCCTTGGCGCGGCCGATCCGCTCGACCAACATCGTCGCGCGCTGCCGCGCCCGCAGCCACAGGTCCTTCGCGGTGAGCCCCACGACCTCCTTCTTTGCACGCTCCGTGAACGCCGCCGCGAGCACGCCGCGTGCGTTCGCCTCCTCACGCAGCCGCGCCCAACGCGCTTGCGCCGGCCCAAAGCCACGCTCCTCCTCAGCCATGCGCCACGCGTCCTCGGTGGCACGCTCGCTCAACTGGCGCTGCCGCTCCTCGCCACGCACCACCTGCGCACGCGCCTCGCGCTCGTACTGCTCGGCCGCCTCGGCGTCGCGCTCGAGGTTGCCAAGGCGCCCCTCTTCGAGCTCGACCACGCGCTCGCCTGGCGACTCGACCCCGATCTCGCCGAGGTCGCGCTTCGCCGCCTCGATCTGCTGGTCGACCGCGATCACCAGCCCCGCCGCGCGGGCCGCCGTCTCGGCCGTCGTGCGCGCGCGCGTCTCGGCCGTCCGGACCTCGACCTCGGCCGCCTTCGCGTCCGACTCGGCATGCGCGAGCTGCGCCTCCAACGCCGGCCGCAGCTGCTCACGCGCCGCCAACGCCGGCTCCGCCTCCGTCCAGTCGAGCGCCGCCTTGTGATCGTTTAGCCACCGCACCCGCTCGAGCGCCAACTGCAGGCGATCGCGCATGCGCGCCGACCCGTCCCGCTTCTGCCTGAGCCCAGCGATCTCGCTCTCCGACGGCGGCACCGACCGCAACACATCGAGCCCGTTTTCCAAAACCCGCCGCTCCCCGGTCGCCGCGCGCAGCCGCGCCTCGCTCGCCTTGACCGCCGTGAGCCGCTCCTCGGTGGCGCGCGCCTCCTCGGCCTGATCCGGCAGGTCCAAGAAGTGCGCCTCCGGCAACAACTTGCGTAGCCCCGCCCGCCGCCGCTCGAGCGCCTCGAGCTCCTGCGCCGCCCGCTGCGCCTCACCCAACGCCGCCTGCCGCGCGGTCGCGGCGCTGCCCGCGCGCGCCTTCGCCTGTTCGTGCTCAGCCGCCGGATCGCTGCGTTCGAGCAGCGTCGCCTCCGGCATGAGCTCGTCTATCTCCTGGAGCGCGCTGTCGTACCGCTGCGCCTCGTCACGCTTGGCCTCGATCGCCGCGCGCGCCGTGGCCGCCGCGGCCTCCAGCTCGGCGCGACGACGCTCCCGCGCAAGTCGGCCAAGCCGTGGCGTCAGCGGCACGCGCGTCAGGCGCACGACCCCGTTCACCTCGAGCATCACCGAGTCCTCGAGGCGCTCCGCGTAAGGCGTGCCATCGTCGTCGAGCGGCAGCGCCGCGCGCGGCCCGACGAGCCACACCTCGTCCGGCCGATCCGCGATCTTGGCCAGGCGTTTGGCGCTCGCCACCGGGTCAGCGACCGCGATCGCGTCGCGCAGCGGCCCGAGCGACGCCTCGGCGACACCCGCCTGGTCGAGCGGCAACTCCTCGAAGCGGCTGGCGAACAGCTCCCCCGACAGGGCGTCACGGATCGCCGCCAAGCCCTGCGTCTCATTGGCACCGTACGCGAGCGTCTGGCCTTCGCGCGTGAGCGCCGCGACCTGCGCCTCCAGCGCCTCGCGCTCACCGCGAAGCCCATCTTTGTGCCGGTCCAGCCGTCGCCGCAACGCGACCAGCGCCGCGGCGCTCGTCACCGTCGTCTCTTGAAAGCGACCGGCCAATGCCGCCGCCCGCGCCTTCACCGCACCAAAGCGCGCGACCACCGGCTCGAGCTCGCTCGCCGCTCGCGACGCCTCACGCGTCTCACGCGCCGCCTCGTCGGCGGCTTTGTGCGCCTTCTTGCCCGCCTCGCTCGCGTGCGCGTGCGCCAGTTCCGTCTCCTCCAGCGCGCGCTGCACCTCGCCCGCCGTCGCCAACGCGCCAAGCGAGCGCGCCTTCTCGCGTGCCTCCTGCTGCCGCTTGAGCGCCACCCGGGCTGCATCGAAGCGTCGCGTCAGCTCGGGTGCTGCGCGCGCCTCCGACTCCAGACCGCGCAGCTCCGAGAGCACCTCGCGCGCCCGCTCGAGCGCCTGCGCCGACAGCACCGGCAAGCCCGACAGCTTCTCGAGCGCCGCGTGCACCCGCTCGTATTCGGCCCGCAATAGCGCGCCCGACGCGATCATGCGGTCGGCCTTGACGAGCTCCTCGTCGATCGCCTGCAGCCGCTGGGTCACCCGCTGGCCGAGCTCGCCCATGCGCTGGACCTCGACCTCCTCGTCGACCAGCGCTGCCCGCACCTGCGACAGCCGCTCACGCGCCAACCGATGCTCGGCCGCGCGCCGCTCGAGCTCTTCGAGCCCGGCCTTCAGATCGGCTACACCTCGGCTCGCCGCTCCGAGCGCCTCGCGCGCCCGATCCCAGGCGGCGCGCGCACTCTCGCGCTGCGCCTGAGCGGTCACGTCGGCCCGTTCCTTGGTGACCCGATCGCTTTCATGTCCATCGCGCTCGCGCACGAGCCGCGCCATGCGCCGCGCCACATCCCACGCGCGCCGCGCCTTCTCGACGCGCGCGCTCGCCTCCTGCACCCGTGCCTTCAACGTCGTGCGCTCGAGCTGCAGCTCGTCACTGCGCGTGCGCTTCGCCTCGAGCTCGCGCTCGTTCAACGCCTTGGCCTCGCCGCTCTCGTCGGCCCGCTTGCGCGCCGCCAGCACCGCCTCCTGCTTCTCCTCGGCCTCGCTCCGCGCCGCGTGCACGACCGCCGCGAACATGCCCTGCCCTGCCTCCCAGACGGCGTGGATCTCGGTCTCGAGCCGCCGCGCCTCCTCGACCTCGCGCCGCGTCCGGCGACACGCCTCGAGGTTGCCGCGCATGCGTCGCAGCACATCCGCGAGCCCACTCTCCTCGCGCAACAGGAACTCGCGCATGCCGCCGGTCAACGCCCGTGAGATGCCGCCGACCATGCTCGTGCGCAACATCTCGTTGAGCTTGGTGCGCTCCTCGTCGGCCTGCATGCGCAGCGGCAACACGCCGCGATCGAACAGCTCGGCGAAGTAGTCCTTGGCGCTCGCGAAGACCTTCAGCTTGCCGCCCGCCGCGTGCACCTGCTGCCGCACGATGTCGATCTCGGGCACGTACTCGCTGTCGCCCGAACGCTGCAGCAGGATCTGCGACAGGCTCACTTCGGCCGGCAACCCGTGCACGACGAACGGGGTCGGCTCGACGGTCGGCTCGGTCCGTCGCTCCAGCATGACGCCCGCCAACATGCGCGCGCCGTCCGCCAGCTCGATGTCCATCACCGCATACGATGGCCGACCCGGTTCGCCAAGGCGCCCCCAGATGCCACGGTCGCCGCCACTCGCCCCGCTCTCGCCGAGGTTCGTGAAGCGCAAGCGGGTCATGTCCGGCAACAACACGACGTAGGCCGCGATCATCACGGTCGTCTTGCCCGCGCCGTTGGCGCCCTCGAGCGCCGTCACGTGCGGGTCGAGGCCGTACTGCATGAAGAACACGCCGCGCCAGTTGACGAGCGCCAGCACCCTCGCCTTCGTGCGCTTCTTCGGTCGCTCTGTGCCGCCCGTACCCTTCACGACTCGACCTCCTCGCTGTCACTTGGGGCCGGCTCACCGAGCGCCGCCCGCCCCCGCGCCACGAGCCGCGCGAGCGCCTCGGACGGGGCTTCCATCGTCTGCACCGGCTCCGCGAAACGCAGGATCGGCGTGCGCAGCTTGAGCCGCTCCTCGTCGACGAGGTCGCAGAAGCCGAGGCTCGCAAGCGTTCGCAGCGACTTGTCGATCTCGCGCCGCACCGACTCGGCTGCGATCCGCTCGTCGAGGCGCCGGCGGCGCGGGTGCAGCTCCAGATAGAGCCGCTCCTCGCCGACCAGATGCTGAAGGATCTCGACCACCTGCGAGCGCGTGGCGGTGCCCGCCGTCTCGAGCGTCACCGGATCGAGATAGAGCAGCGCCAACGCCTGACCGACCAACATCTCGCCCGTCGAGAGCTGCCGGCGCGGCAACCGATCGCCCAACGGCAACAGGAAAAAGTAGCCGCCCGGCGAGCGCACGAGCTCCCAACCGTAGCGCTGATAGAACGTCTCGAGGTGCACGAGCGCATCGGCCAGGAGCTCATAGCGCCCACCCTCGTCGACATCGATGTGGCGCCCTGCCCGCAGCGCGAGGTCGACCTCGGGAAAGAGGGGATCGAGGATGACGTCTTCGATGCGTTGATAGCCGCTCTCGCTCATCGTGCCCTTCCCTTCGCGGCGCGCGTGCGGCCGTCGCTCCGCCACGCAAAGACCCAGTCCTGGATCACCATGTTGTTGCCGACGGGGGTCCACGCGCGCTCGTGGCTGCGTGCGATCGGCACGTCGCCGCAGAGCGCCGTCACGCGGCCGATCGCGCGGAAGCGTTCTTCCGGTGGCAGGTTCGCGACCGCCTCGCGCACGAGCTCGGACAGGCTCGCCGGTCGCTTCGCGAGCAGCGCCCGCGCCCGCGCGTCGAGCTGCAGCACCTGATCGTCGGCCAACACCGCCTCCAGGTCCGGCCCGTGCCGACCGCGCGCGCGCATCACCACCGGCCGCTCGGCCCGGAGGTCCGGCACCCGCAGGAGCGGCAACGGGATCGCCTCGGCCCCGATGAAGTAGAACGGCGCGGCGCAGAAGCCCCGAAGTTGCTCTCGCAGCCGCTGCGACAGTGCGCGCCCCGGATCGAGCCGGACGACGTCGCGCAGGAAGCGCTGGACGTAGCGGTAGTAGTCGGACCAGGCCCGCTGCCGCGAGGCGCCCCACGCCGCCACCCGATCGACCTGATCGGCCAGCTGCTGGCTCGCGGCCTGCGCGGCATTCGGGCCCTCGCCCGGCCCCGCCTGGCTCGCCGTCTCGCTGATGTCCTGCAGCAGCGACAAGAGCGCCGCCGCGTCGCGCAGGAGGATGTCGTTGAGCTCGCGCAGGGTCGCCGCGGTGTCTTCGAGGAGCGCCTCGCAGGCCTCGATGGCGGCGAACCAGTCCTCGCGCAGGAGCGCCGCGATGCGGCTCCTCACCTCGCCCTGGGAGCGATCGAGGCCGCGCTGGCGACGCTCGATCCCGCCCAGCAGATCGCCCGCCGTGATGCGCATCGGCTGCGTCACCTTGGCCCGCCACTGCTCCGGGGTGCGCGCCTTCTTGGCCGCCGCGCGCACGTCCTCGAGCTGCGCCGTGAGCGTGTGCGTCAGGAGCGCCAGCGATTCGCGCGTGAGCGTCTCCTCCTGCAGGAAGAACTCGGCCAGCGCATCGGCCATACGCGTCAGCGCGTACTCGCCGGCGCGCACGACCCCCGCCCCATCGATGCGGGTCAGGAGCCGCTGCTCACGCAGGCGCCGAATCGCCGCGGTCGCCCGGACCTTCGGATGCTCCGCAGTCGGCTCGACCAGCATCAGCACCTGGTGGAACACGTCGCCGAGCGTGTCCTCCTCGAACGCCGTGAACCCCGCATGCTCCGCCCGTGCACGCAGTGCTACGAGAAAGCACAGGTCGGTGCTCGACAGCGCGAGGCTCATCTCCGACTCGTGCAGCGCGGTCAGCGTCTTGGTCAGCTCGGTCACGAGCGCCTTCTATTAGAAGGAGGCCTGCCTGCCAACGCCCGAATTCGTTCGCGAAGGCCGCGAAGCGGCTGCCTACCAATTCGTTCAGTCTTCGCGGCGTGTCTTGATGGGCCGGGGCGGCAACAATTCCGGCGCGCGCTCGATCTTCTGCGCGAGGAAGATGGCCGCATCGATCTTCTGGAAGTTGCGCTTGCGGTAAAAGCTCAGCGCTTCCTGATTATTCTCCGCAACTTCGAGCACGAGATGGGTGCACCCACGGAGGCGCGCCTGGTGCTGGAGCTGCTCCAGGATGAAGCCGCCGACTCCGCGTCCCTGATAGTCGGGGTGGACCGCGAGTTCTTCGACGAAGAGCGGGCGCATGTCGCGCGATTCGAACCAGCGCCAGTTGATCCAGTTGTCGGAGCCGGTGGTCTCGAACGTGGACTCCGCGTAGCCAACGATTTCGCCGGCGTTGTCGAATACGAGCTGCTCGATGCCTTCGTCGTCGTAGCTCTCTTCGAAGCGCTGCTTGGACCTCGGACGCTGGACCTCGACGGTCTTCTGGTTGACGTCGCGGAAGACCCGCTTCAGGAAGTCCCAGACCTTGTTGATATCGCGCCGGTGCATGCGGCGCACGCGCAACATCTCGGCGGGTCCGGCCTCGGCACCCTCGGCATCCGCTGCGAGACCCTCGAGCGGAATCGGCGCCGCCAGCTTCGTCCGGGCCGCCGGACGCCCGCCCGACTTGGCGCGGCCCGAGGGCTTTGCGCGCGGCGATGAGGGGGATTTCTTGTCTGAGTTCTTCGACGGCGAACGGGGTGCCATGGCGCCTTTCGTACCCCCAGCGATGCCTGGCTGCAAGCTCCCCAAGCTCCCCCCGCGCCGCACGCCAGGGCCCGGGTCGGTCAGCATGGACAACAGCGATGTCACATGGCACCCGACGCCATGGACGACGCCGCGGACGACAACCCCAAAGCCTTCAAACACTGGTTTTCGCGTGCGCTCGTCGAAGGCCTCGGCGACCAGCTCAAGCGCCTCGATCGCCGCTTTGATCGCGACGCCTATCGGAACGTCATCGCCCCGCTCGAGACGCTCGAGCTGAAGGCCCGCGTGGCGCTCATCGCGGAGGCGCTCGGCCAGGCGATCAAACGTCCGTTCTCCGAGGCCGCGGAGCTGCTCGTGAGGTCATTGCCCCCGGCGTTCGACCCCGCCACAGCAAACGGACAACACTTCATCGGCTGGGCCCTCGCGCACTACGTCGGCCGCTTCGGGCTCGCGCACCCTGAGCCTGCGTTGTCCGCGCTGCACGCGATCACGCAGCGCTTCACGGCCGAGTTCGACATCCGCCACTTCCTGCTGGCCGATCCGACCGCGACCCTCGCAACCCTGCGCACCTGGGCCCGCGACCCGAGTGAGCACGTGCGCCGGCTCGTCTTGGAGGGCACACGCACGCGCCTGCCGTGGGGCATTCGCCTCCAGCCGTTCATCGACGACCCGACGCCGCTCCTGCCGTTGCTCGACGCGCTGCACCAGGACCCGTCGCCCTACGTGCGCCGCTCGGTCGCAAACAACCTCAATGACCTCGCCAAGGACCACCCCGAGCTGGTCATCGAGCGCCTCGCGCGCTGGGCCTCCGCGAGGCTGGCGGAGCCTGGACCGCCGGCCCACCAAGCACACGCAGACCACCTTGCCCTCGTGCGCCGCGCCCTGCGCACCCTCATCAAGCAAGGGCACCCCGGCGCGCTGGCCCTGCTCGGGGTCGAGGGTGATGTAGACACTGTCAACTTCGTCGCCGCGAAGCGGGTCGTGATCGGCCAGTCGTTGTTGCTGGAAGCGACGCTCACCAACCCGGGCGCGCGCGACGCCAAGGTCGTCGTCGACTTCGCGCTGCACTATCGCTCGGCCAACGGCACCGTGCGCGCCCCCAAGGTCTTCAAGTGGAAGACGTTCGCGCTCCCAGCCGGCGAGACGGTCGCACTCGCGAAGTCCCACCCGATGCGCGATGTCTCGATCCGCCGACACTTTATTGGCGCGCACCGGGTCGACCTGCTCGTCAACGGCGTGGCCGCCGCGAGCCGCGACTTCCAGCTGACCCGTTAGGCAATTCAGAAGTCAGTGACGTCGAGCGACTGCCCCGCCAGCTCGGCACCACGCTCCGACAGTGCGTGCACGAGTCGCACAAACGAGGCGGCCGCGACCTCCGGCGGAGTGAACGCCGAGACGTCGTCGCTACCTTGTGCCGCGCGCAGCATGTCGGTCTGGACCATGCCCGGCGCGACCGACACCGACACGAGGCCCTGCTCGCCGTAGTCCGCGTGCGCCTGCCGATTGAGCCCCTCGACCGCGTGCTTCGACAGCGTATACGCGCCATAGCCCGGCACGCCGAAGCGGCCGACGCCGCTGCCCAGCCACAGCACCTTTCCGCCCGCCGCCAACAACTGCGGCAGGCACGCCACGAACTGCCGGAGCTGGGCGTCGACATTGACCTCCATGACCGTCCGGAGCTCGTCGAAGTCGATGTGCTCGAGCTTGCCCATCGTCCCGATGATGCCCGCGTTCAGAACGAGCACATCGACCCCTGGCGCCAGCAGGTGGCGCGCGGCCGCCGCGAGCCGGGGTGCGAGCGTCTCGTCGCGCAGGTCACCCGCGACCCAGCCGTGCGCACCGCTCGCCGTCATCGCCTCGGCCGCGCTCGCGGGCCCGCGTGCATGCACGAGCACCCGGGCTCCGGCGGCGACGAACGCACGTGCCAGCGCCGCACCCAACCCGCGATTGGCACCGGTGACGACGATGCGTCGCCCTGCGAGCGAAGGGACGTCAGGGTTCGATTCAGGTGTCGCATGAGAGGTCATGGCTTTGGCTACCACACCCGATCGCCCAAAAGAAGCGGGTGATCTCCTCGTAGGCTGCACGGTTCGCTTCGGCGCGCGCGATCACCACGGCCTCTGCCGCGCCAACCCAAGAGGAGCGCGGCGACGCCACCTCGGAGACCGTCGAGCGCGACCTGCCACCTGCGTCGACCTGCGTCGATCGTTCCTCGACCCCACCGAGCGTCTGGGCTAGTCTGCCCGTTCGTTCGGGCTTCTCTTCCCCGTCACCACGCGAAGCGAGCACTGCAACAGCAATGCGGAATTCACCCGAGTATCCCAACGCTGCCCTCCTCGCCAAACGCGACGCCATTCGCAGCCTCGCGCTACCCGTCGTGCGCGGCGCCTTGCCCCCAGGGCTGGCCGGGCACCTCTTCGTGATGTCTCCCGTTGGCAGCGTCGACTCGGGCGGTGCGCCCTATCCCGACAACAACGACCGCCCCACCGTCATCAACGGCGACGGCATGGTGTGGCGCTTCGATATCACCGCTTCCGCCCCGGGGGCCTCGCCGTCTATCACCGTCTCGTCCGATCTCGTGAAGCCGCCCGACTTCTACTACGACGAGCTCACGAAGAACGGGGAGCCGCTCGACTTCGCCGGCTTCGCCGACCTCGGCATGCTGCGCGCGTCGCTCTTTCTCGGAACCCGCAACTTCGCCAATACCGCCTTCGTCCCGCTGCCGCCCAAGAGCCCTGGCGGGGCCCCGCGCCTCGTCTGCAGCTACGACGCCGGGCCCCCGGTCGAGATCGACCCCGCCACCCTCGAGACGATCGGCGTCGTCGGCGAGAGCTGGGACGCCGAAGCCCTTGACGGCCTCGTCCCGTTCCCGCCGATCCTGGCCACCGCGCATCCGATGTACGACCCGGAAAGCGGCCTCTTCTTCGCCGTCAACTATGGCCGCTCCGGCCTGTCGATGCTCGAGTCGGTGCCCTTCTTCGAGGCGCTCGCGTTCCTTCCCGACGCGGTCACCTACGGCCTTGGTCGCCTCGCCGCGATCATCGGCAAGGCGCCCTTCGTGCCTTCGCTCAAGAGCCTGCCGGCGCGCGCCGCCTCGTGGGCGATGCAGGCGAGCCAGGGCATGTTCAAGCGCAACGAACAGGCGGTCATCCCGAAGGACTTCCTGGACCTCGTGGTGTGGTCGGGCGAGGGCGACATCGTGCGCCTGCCGGTTGTCGATATGGACACCGGCAAGCCCGCGGTGGTGCTCCAGAGCATGCACCAGATAGCCATCACACGGCACTACGTGCTGTTGCTCGACACCAACTTCAAGCTGCGATTCGACCAGTTCTACAATAATCCCTTCCCCCACGTGCCCGAGCTCGAGCGCCTCATCCGCACCGCTCTCGCTTCGCAGCAGGGCACCACCTCGAACCTCTGGGTGATTCGCCGTGACGCCGTGATGCACGCGCTCGCCGCCGACACAAACCACGCGGTGCCCGCCTGGAAGGTCCCGCTGCTCGGCGCCGTGCACTTCCTCGCCGACTACGATGACAGCGACGGCATCCGCATCCAATGCGCGCACGGCAATGCGCTCGATATCGCCGAGTGGGTGCGGCGCGACGACCAGCGCCTGGGCGGCAGCACCGTCCGCAGCGAGATGCACGGCATGGTCGCAAGCTCTGTCGACGTGTCCGAGCTTGGCCAGTACGTCATCGATCCCAGCAAGCGTCGCGTCGTCGACTCGCGCCGCATCTCGAACGACCTCCTGTGGGGCATCGCGCTCTACGCGGCGCGCGGTGTGCCCGCCTGGGACAAGATCCCCGAACGCCTTACGCACTCGTTCTGGTTCTCGAGCGGGCTCTGGGACGACACCTACACGATGTTCATCCGCTCGCTCTACGCGCAGTACGAGGACCGCGCGATCCCGCTGTCCGAGGTCGACAAGATCGTCCTTCGCGGCGGCATGCCGTCGACGCTCGTCGCCGTCGACCTCGAGAAGTTCAGCATCTGCGACTCGTACACGTTCGCCGCCGCCGTCACGTTGTCGTCGCCGCAATTCGTGCCCGACCCCGCGCGCAGCGGTGACCGCGGCGGTTGGATTACTGCGGTCGTGTGGACCAGCGACGCGAGCTGGCTCTGGGTCTTCGACGCCGAGAACCTCGCCCAGGGCCCCATCGCCGAGCTCTCGGTCCCAACAACGCTCGGCTTCTCACTCCATACCGCGTGGCTGCCGAGCGTCACGGCCAGCGACCCCAACGCCGTCGCCCGTGCCGCCGCGCCCAGCCCGACCGCCGCCAGCGCGTCAGCGGCGGACGCCATCCAACAGCGCCTCGCGCGCCTCAAGCCGAAGGCCAAAAAGCGCCTCGAGGGCTTACTCTCAGGCAGGCGAGCCCGCTCATGACCGGCGCGTTCATCGGCACGTCGCGCTTCGAGGTCCGGCGCGAAGTCGGCTCGGGCGGCTTTGGGACCGTCTATCAGGCCTGGGATCGCGAGCACTCACAGCTCGTAGCGCTAAAGCACCTGCACCGCAGCGATCCGCTGGCGCTGCGGCGCTTCAAGCAGGAGTTCCGTACCCTCGCAAACCTCGCGCACCTCCACCTCGTGAGCCTCTACGAGCTGCACCAGTCCGACGCCAACTGGTTCTTCACGATGGAGTTCGTCGACGGCGCGACGTTCTCCGACTGGCTCCGCCCGGGCCATGCATCACCGCCCGAGGCGCGCGGCAGCTCGATGGTGATGCCGCGCCCCGCGCTCGCCGCCACGCAGCAAGCCGTCCGGGCCGCGGCGCTGTCGGACACGACGCCGAGCGACCTCTTCGCCGGGCTCGACGGCGACCCGCGGCAGCCGCTGCTCCTCAGGCCGCTGTCCGCCCGCCCGCTGTCCGCGACCGACGCAGCAGATCCCGCCCGCCTGGCTGGCGCGATCCCGCTGAGCTCCCACCCCGCGCGCCGCTCGCGCTCTGGCTCGGCGCCGCTCGACCTGGCGCAGCCGTTCTTTGGGATCGAGATCCCGGACGAGCTGACGCTGGGGCATTGGGATGCGACCCGCCCCACCCGTGGGCATGGCGCGGCCGAGCCCGAGCGCGTGCGGGCCGCTTTCCGGCAGCTCGTCGAGGCGCTCGCCTGGTTGCATGGGTCGGGTCACCTGCATCGCGACGTAAAGCCGTCCAACGTGCTCGTGAGCGAGCAGGGCGTCGTCAAGGTCCTGGACTTCGGGCTCGTGACGCGCCTCGTAGCGGCCGATCCCCACATCACCGACTCGCTCGTCGGTACGCCCGCCTACATGGCGCCGGAGCTCTGTGCCGGCTTCGCCGCGAGCCCGGCGTCGGACTGGTACAGCGTCGGCGTGATGCTTTATCTGGTGCTCACCGGCCAGCTCCCGTTCGCGGGCGACCTCGCCTCGGTGGTGCTCGCGAAGCAGGCCCTCGACGCGCGCCCGCCAAGCGAGCTCAATCCCGTGCCGCGCGACCTCGAAGACCTCTGCCTCGCTCTCCTCGCGCGCAATCCTGTCGATCGCCCTGACGCCAGTGCGCTCTTGAGCGGGCTCGGCGACAAACGCCGGCAATCCGGGCGCTGGACGCGTACGCCTGCGACCGGGTTCGTCGGCCGCCAGAGCGAGGTCGCGACGCTGGGCGCGATCCTGGGCGGGCAGGACGACGGCCCGCAGTCCGGGCTTCGCCATCCTCTTCGCCAGCCTAGCGAAGGCCACGACATCGCGCTCGTCGAAGGACTGTCAGGCCTTGGCAAGTCGTCGCTCGTCGAGCACGTGCTGCGTTCGGTCGAGGAGCACGGCGATTCGATCGTGCTCAGGTCGCGCTGCTTCGAGCGTGGCAGCGTCCGCTATCGCGCGCTCGACGGCGCCGTCGATGACCTGGCGCAGTGGCTCGCGTCGATGCCGAGCTATGCGGCCGATCGCATCCTCCCAGCGAACCCGGCCGACCGGCAGGCGCTGGGTCGCCTCTTCCCCGCGTTGCCCGTCATCGGTCGCGAGGGCGACGTGGCCGCGCCGACGATGAGCGCCGACCCTGGCGAGCTCAAGCGCCGCGCCTTCTTGGCACTGCGCGAACTCGTGACCAACGCCGCGCGCTCCAGGGTGGCGCAGCGCCCCGCGGCGATAGGAAGCGAGCCCTCGCGACCGGGGATCGTGTTCTACATCGACGACGCGCAGTGGGCTGACGAGGACAGCCTCATGCCGCTTGCCGAGCTCATCCGCGGCGTACCGCCAGGTCTCGTACGCTGGGTGCTGGCCTATCGATCGGATGAGCTCGAGACGAGCCCGTTCCTGCAAGCCCTGTTCGCCAACATCCTGCCGCAGGTGCAGGCGCGCACGACCCGCATCGCGCTCGGCCCGCTCACACCCGACGAAGCGCTGGCGCTCGCATCCGAGCGCCTGCCCAATGCGAGTCCCGAGCAGGCGCGTGCGATCGCCCTCGAAGCGGAAGGAAGCCCCCTCTTCATCACCGAGCTCTCGCGCCTCATCGAAGGCAGCCATCTCGCGGCGATTGCCCTCGGCGAGGATCGCGCGTCAGACGACCAGAGCCAGCACCGCGCGGGGCTCTCGGATCTCTTGGCAGCGCGCGTGCTCGATCTCCCAGTCCACGCGCGTGACGCCCTCGAGCTCATCGCGGTCGCCGGCGAACCGGTGCCGGCGCGGCTCATCCGCTCCGCCACGGGTTGCGATCAGCGCGACATGAACCGGCTCGTGCAGGACCATCTCGTAACGGCACGCGCCTCGGCCGGTGGCGAGATGGTGATGACCTGGCACGATCGCGTGCGCGAGACGGTCGCCTGGCGCCTCTCGAAGCTCGAGCTTGCCCGGCGCCATCGCACGCTCGCCGAGACGGCCTCGGCGCAGGGCGGTGCCGACGACCTGTTCCTGTATACGCACTGGCGCGAAGCGGGCGTGCCCGACAAGGCCCGTGACCACGGCGTCAAGGCGGCCAAAGAGGCGATGGGCGCCTTCGCGTTCGACCGCGCCGCGGAGATCTATCGGTCGATTATCGCCTTCGAGGCGGACACCACCAGCCCGGCACAGGCGTTGGCCGGCTATCACGAGGCGCTCGGCGATGCGTTGCGCAATGCCGGTCGCGGCGTCGCGGCCGCCAAGGGTTACCTCGGGGCCGCCGCGTGCGTTGGCGACCCGGCGCAGGTGCGGCGGCTCGAGATCCTCGCGGCCGAGCAGCTTCTCTTCGCCGGCGCGTTCGGTGAAGGTGAGGCGGTGATTCGCGAGGTGCTCGGGCGGGTCGGCCTGTCCGTCGCGCGGAGCGTGCCCGGCGCCCTTGCGAGCTTCGCCTGGGAGAGCCTGCGCATGCGCATGCGTGGGCTCGAGTTCGTGCGCCGCGAACAGGCCGAGGTGGCGACCGAGCAGCTGGCCCTCATCGATACGCTCTGGTCGGTGACGATCGGTCTGTCGATGGCGCAGCCGTTGGCGTCTCAGGCCTTCCAACAGCGCCATCTGCGCGCGGCGCTCGACGCCGGTGAGCCGCTTCGGGTCGCACGCGCACTGACCATTGAGTCGGCCTTCAGTGGCCTCCAGGGCGGTCCGAAAGAGGAGCGCAGCAAGTCCCTCTCGCGCCGCGTGCACGAGGTCGCGCGCTCGATCCCGCATCCCTATCCCGAAGCCTTTGCCACGATGGCCGATGGGGCGACGCACTGGTTGCGGGGCCGCTGGTCCGAGGCGCGCCAGTCGATGCAGACCGCCATCGCTGTGTTCGAGCGCGACTGCACGGGCGTGTCCTGGGAGAAGGACACCTCACGCTTCGTGTTGCTCTCGGCGCTCGCCCATCAAGGCGACTTTGTCGCGCTCGCCCAGGGCTACGAGGCCGCCCTCTATGACGCGCTGGAGCGTGGTGACCTCTATATGGAGATACAGCTCCGGACCCGTTTTGGACCGCTGCTCGATCTCCTCGCGGACCGCCCAGAAGCGGCTCGCATCGGCATCCACAAAGCACTGGGCCGCTGGACGGCGGCCAATTATCAAGTCGTGCACTACTGGGGCTTCCTCAATCGCGTGAGCTCGCTCCTCTATGAGGGTGACGGCCGCGCGGCCTGGCGGGAGCTGCTTGCGGGCACGCCACCGCTGAAGCGATCGTTCCTGCTGATGGGCGAGTACTACGCCGTGCAGTACGACGCGTTGGTCGCCAAGGTCGCTTTGTGTGCGCTCGCGACCGCCTCGCCAAACGAGGCGGCGGGCCTTCGGAGGCGTGCGCTGGCGGCCACCGCGAAGCTCGCGAAGCGCCACGCGGGTTGGGCGCGCGCCAAGGCGAAGCTGTTCGCGACGCTGCTCGCAGAGCGGCCCGAGAGCAACCGATGGCTGGACGCCACGACCGCCTTCAGCGCCGTCGCGATGCACGGTCATCGCACCGCGACCCAGGCGCTGCACGCCGCGGCGACCGGGAACAGCGCGCTGGCACACACGGCCGATGACACCCTGCGGGCCCAGGGCGCGGTCGTGCCGGAGCGCTTCAGGCGCATCTACTCCGGCGTTTGACACAAGAAAGGCGCCCCTGAGGGCGCCCTTCTCAGCGCGTAAGCGTAACTGTTAATCGCAGTAAACGCTCAGCGTCCACGCGTCGAGCGTACCGCTATCGCCAGCACCCACATCGACGACCTCGAGGGTCCAGACGCCCGTGCCGTTGTCGCCATCGAAGCTGGCCAACGGTCCATACGAGCCCGTCAGTTCGGTGCCGGTGGTCGGCGATCCGAGGTACACGTAGTCGGCTCCCGACGGCGACTTCAGCGAGAAGTCGACGTCCGGGGCGTACTCGTGGGTGATGGTCCAGTCGACCGTGACGAGCGCGACGGTGCAGGCACCGGTGACAGTCGCGGTCGAGGTGACGCTGAGCGTCGAGTCGTCGGGGATCGCCAGGTCCGGCGCGGGGTTGGTCGTCACGACTTTGTCCGGCGCGCCCAGCGGTTCGCCGCAGTAGGCATCGAGCCGCAGCGAGTTGACGGTGACGCCGGCCTCGTCGGCGTAGGTGTCGGCGACCTCGATCATCCAGGTACCGTCGACGAGCGCGTACTGGAACGCGCTCGAGATGTCGATCTTGCCGACATCGGCGCCCGCGCCGGCATTGCGGCCCGAGCCGATCACCTTCGTGACGCCGCCGGGCGACGTGACGGTGAAGTCGACGTCGGTGCCGTAGGTCGCGCCCACGGTGACCATGTCGTAGTGGAAGATCAGGTTCTTCACGGCGCAGTCAGCGGCCGCGGTCAGGTCGATGTCGACGCTGGCGCTGTCGTCGAGGAGGGTCGTCGGGGTCGCGAACGTGCCTTCGACGTCGGGGGGGCCGAGGTAGAGGAACACTTCACCTGGGAACGGGAAGATGCCACCCGCGTACTGCGTATTGTCGCCGCCGGTGTCGTGGACGAAGAGGCGGAGCGCGTCGTTGCTGTCGAGCCACGCCATGACGACGACGTAGTCGCCCGGCAGGACCTGGCCCGCCTCGAACGGGATGTTCGCTTCGTAGTTCGGCGTGCCGTCCTCGTTGGTGTCGATGAAGACGCTCGTGTCGAGCGGGGCGAGCAGCACCGGCGCGCTGAGCGAGCCGAGCGTCGCGTTCGAGAAGATCTGCGTTTCCATCGCCTCGTCGCTTGCGACATCGACCGCGCCCACGCCGCCTGCCAGGTGGGCAAACTGGACGCGAGCCTCGACGTCACCGTCGACGATGCTCTGGTCGGGCTTGAGAACGGCCCACGCAAGCTGCCCTGCGGCATCGGCATACGCGACCACGATGAGGCGGCTGTCGGGCGCGAGCACGATCTTTGGGAGCCGGTTCGGGGTGCCATTGAGGTCGGGCACGCCGTCGTCGTTCGCGTCCGGGAACATGTCGACGTCGAGGTCGGTCTGCGCCAGGCGGAAGTAGCCCGGGAAGCCGCTGCCTTGAGAAATCGTCGCGATCGGGAAGGGTCCAAAGAACGTGTTGACGACCTGGAAGAGCGGGTTCGAGTCGCCGCGCAGGGCGAAGCCGATGTCACCGATACCGGGGTAGAGGTGGACAAACGAGACGAGCGCCGAGCGGACCTTCACGGTGAAGGTCGTGGTCGCGACGGTGCAGCCGTCGGTCGCGATCGCGACGTAGGTGATGTCGCCTTCGGCGGCCGGCGTCACGGTGAACGCGTTGTCGGCCGGGCCGGCCGTCGGCAACTCGGGGATGGTGGCGGCGCCACCGAGGAAGGACATCGTGCCGATGAACTGCACGCTGATGTCGGGCGAGCCACCGTCGAGCTCGAGCTCGAAGTCGAGCGGAGCACCCGGAAACACCGGATCAGCCACGCCGATGACGTTGCTGATGACGAGCTTGTCGAAGGCGGCACAGGCCGCGTCTTCGCCATCTCTGCCGGTGACGCCGTCGGTCCCATCGGCCCCAGCGGAACCGTTCGTGCCGTTGGTCCCACTGGTGCCGTTGGTCCCGTCGGAACCTTCTGTGCCGGGGTCGCCCTTGTCGCCCTTGGCTCCGACCACGCCGTTGGCGCCGTCTTTGCCGTCAGCGCAACCGACCACGAGGCCCACGGCCGCAACGGTCGCAAATAGCTTGTATGCTCGCATGATTCACTCCTGAACGTGGATGCTCACCGACGACAACCAGCCGCAGGCGGCGCCGGCCCGGAAAGGTGGGCGCAGCGCGCGGTGTGACCACGGGTGGAATGAGCGAGGCCGACCGCGCGAGGGGTGTATACCCGAAGGGACCGAACTTGCGTCAAGCTCGTGTGTCGATTTTGCGCGGCGCGGGCGTCACTCGTTGCCGAGCTGGTCCTTGCGCTCGATGAGCCAATTGAGCCCCGGCTTCACCAGCTCGAGGTGCTCACCGGCACGCATGAACGCTCGCAGCGCCAGCGCCGTCACCTCAATCGTCGCCGCTTCGCCGCTACCATGAGTTGCCGTGCGCAGCTTCGTCGGGAAGTGCAGCTTGCCTCCGTCACGCACCGCCAGCGCCGCCAGCTTCGCCAGCACCTGGCGCGCCGTCGCACGGTCCGCGCCCGCCCTGTCGGCCGCCGCCTCGGCGAACGCCATACCGAGATAGCCGAGCACGTACGCGTCTTCGGCCTGCCCGACGTTCGCCTTGAGATACGCCAGCGCCCGCTCGAGCGGCGCGTCCAACTTCTTGCGGTCAGGCCGCGTGTGCGCGAGCGACCAGGTGATGTAGGCCGACACCAGCAGCGAGCTCTTCTGCATGTCGCCCCACGACTCCTCGTGCAGATGTGACGCGTCCGGGCTGAAGCTGCCGTTGCCCGCCTGTTGCGCGGCAAGCCAGTTGCGCGTGCGCGCTATCACCTGCCGATCGATCTCGTAGACCTCGTACGTGACGAGTCGCTGCCAACCGGCCTGCAGGTAACGCAGCGCCGTCGCCTCCAGCTCGGGCTTCGACTTCTTTGTGTCGCGCAGATAGCGCAGCACCAGGATGTTCGGGAACGTCGACGACGAGGCCTGCTCGAAGCAGCCCGACGGCATCTGCAACATATTCTCGAGCCCATCGACCCCCTGCGAGAACATGCCCGGATAGAGCTTCAACTGGGTCGTGCTCGCGGCCTCGATGGCGCCCTCGGGCACCTCCACAGAAAGCTCGAGCGCATCGCTCACAATGCCGGAATCGGTGTGCACGACCGCGAACCCGTCGGGCTCGATCCGCACTTCGCGTCGCACGGCATCGCTCAGCCGGCTGCCCTTCGCGGCCACCGTCAGCCGCCCGAGGCCCACGCGCAGCGCGGCCAGCGGCACCTGCACGCCCTTCACCTCGTTGGGTCCGAGCTTCAGCGCGACCGTCGTCTCGCCACGCGTCGCGAGCCCGCCATCGGCCGTCAGCGTCAGCGTCACGGTCTGCGCCTCGGGCAGGTAGTTGTAGACCGCGACCGGCACCGTGACCTCGTCCTTGCGCGTCAGCGACGCCGGGAAGGCGATGTCGACGAAGAAGTCCTGGAACACCTTGAGGCCCGCGGATGCGCTTCCAAGGCGGCCGTCCTGCGTGCTCGCGAGGGCCGACAGGCGCCAGGTCGTGATGCTGTCCGCCATCGGGAACGTCACCCGCGCGACGCCGTTCGCGTCGGTCATCACGAGCGGGTTCACGTAGAGCGTCTCCGGGAAGTACGATCGGATCCGCGGCGGCGCGGCCGCATTGGTCTCGGCATCGCTCGTCGACTCGGGCCTGCCAGTCGGCACCTTGTTGTCGCGCGCAGCGGGCGACTTCTGCCGCATCACCATCACCGGTGGGCCGCCATCGTTGTCGACCGACATCTCACGCGCGACCATCGCGTCGATCATCCCTCCCCCGCCGCCCAGCATCATCCCGCGACCCTCGCCGACCGCCATGCCACCACCGAACGCGATGTCACCCCGGGCCCAGCGCCGCGCCTCGCGTCGTGATTGCAGCTCCCACACCGGCGCCATCGCCTCGTCCACTGCGAGCGACGCCGTCAGATCGTCCTCCGTGTCCCAGGTCGCGTCGGGTCCGGCGGACCGCAGCGAGGCTTCCCCGACCTGATCGCTCGACACCGGCACGTTCACCTTGAACGGCACCCCAAACCAGTCGCGCGTCACCTCGGCGGTGATGCCCGCCTCGCGCGCAATCCGATGCACCTCGCGCCCCGACGGCTGCCGCCACTCCTCGCGGATCCAGGCGCGCACCGCGTTCGCGACACGTCGTGCGCGCACGTCGAAGACCTCCCGCCAGAGTGCCTGGCTCTTCTCTTTCTCGCCCGCGCGCGAGTCGCTGGTCGTCGTGTGCGTGAACGCCGGCATCGCCGCCGCCGCAAGGACCCGCGCCGCGCGCTTGTCGTCCGGCGCAGCGACCAACCGACCGACACGCGGCCCCGGGAAGAACACCTGGCCGGGCTCGAACGCGTGGATCTCGACCTTCGGGCGCATGATCTCCTGCTCCAGCAAGAAGAACACCTGCTCCATGCCCGGCTCCAGCTCGGACAACGCAAACACGGCCTCGTCCACCGCCCATAGACCGAGCGCCGCCAGCACCGGGTGTCCCGCGGCATCGGTCACCTTGAGCTCGATCGTCGCGTCCTCGCCCGGCGCCCAGAACGGCTTCGCCGGCGCCACCACCTCGACCTTCAGCTCACCCGCCTGGCGCACGACCAGCGGCCGCGTGTCGGCATAGACATCCATGTCGTTGCCGATCACATAGGCGTGCGCCAGCACCGTCCCCGCCAGCTCGGGCGCGAGCGTGGTCGTCAACTTCGCGCGTCCGTCGCGCACCGGCGCCGACAACGTGACGAGCGTCTGCCCATCCTTGATGAGGTCCATGAACACGTGCGGCACCGCCCCCTGCACGAGCACCTCGAAGTCGAGCACGTCGCCCGCGCGCGGCGCGAGGTCCGACGGGCGCAACAGCACCGTCGTTGCGACCGCCTGATTCGCCGCCAGCATCACCTGATGGCGCGCCTTCACCCCATCCGGCGTCTGCACCAAGACATCGAGCACCAGCTGCCCAGCGGGCTTCACGTGCCACTCGGCGACCCCGCTCCCATCGGTCTCGACCGTCGCCGCGGGCGTGCCGATCGCCCATCGATCGCCACCTTGGCGCGTGGCGCCGGCGCCCCGTCGGGCGTCATCACGACGAAGTAGACCGCGTTGTCGACGCCCGGCACGAGGCGC